>ENA-OSEO01004839-OSEO01004839.1-sediment-metagenome-genome-assembly--contig:-NODE-4839-length-13635-cov-3.440847_pt1 | contig 13635 bp, 10 predicted proteins | sample MGYA00237883_ERZ534232 | MGnify/ENA metagenome assembly ERZ534232
CAATGCGCTAGAGAGCACGCCCACTGGAGCAGACTGTGCCAATCTACTACGGTGCAGACCGGCACACGGTCCACCCAGGCACAGCAAGTCCCTGGCCAACGACCGTGGCGTCGGAGATTGGCGCAGCCTTGACCGGCAAGAAGATATTCGGGTGAACCTGGCAGATCACGCTGTAAACACGACCTGCCCTCTGCTCGCTGCCCTCCCCAAAAATCTCAGACGTTCCCGTGCATGCCACAGGGACGCTGCAGTGCAGTCGAGATTCCTGGGAGGCCGCCGGTCAGGGAATAAAGATCCTGGGGCACCGCTCCAACGAGCTTCGTGTTGACAAAACAACCGGCCATGCTATACTTGCAACGATATCGGATATTCTGGAGTGCCATGTCTATCGGAATTCATGCCACATTCGGTCCCGCGTGTGCCACGGATGCCATCCTCCGAGAAGTATTACTCGCCGGGACAGATACGATCCGGCTCAATCTCTCGCATCTCCAAGCACACGATCTGCCGGGGACAGTGCAGCGGATCCGCGCGGTTAGCCGTGATATCCGTAAGGATGTCGAGATTGCCTGTGACATACGAGGGCGCAAGCTCCGTCTGGGTCCGTTCAAAACCGATCAGATCAATCTGACGGAGGGCCAAACCTTCTATTTGTACGGCGTTGTAGAAGGGCAAGAACTACCCGGTGACGAAACCGGAGCGTGGGTCAATCATCCGCTGCTTTCAGCCAGGGTTCGTGAAGGCACGGAGATTCTCATCGATGACGGCGCCATCCGGCTGGTCGTCAGCAACGTAGAAACCCATCGTATCTCATGTCGAGTGGTCGGCGGCGGTCCGTTGCCGGCACGAAGCGGTCTAAATATACCGGGGTTATCTGCGGATTTGCCGCCCATCGGATGCAAAGACATCACCGATCTGGACGCGCTCTCCAGGCTGGACGTGGATGCAGTCTATCTGTCGTACGTCGAGACAGCCGAAGATATTGAGAGCCTGCGCGATCAACTACGGCAGCGACACAAATCGATCCCCATTATTGCAAAAATCGAACGCCGCGTTGCCCTCGACCATCTCGACGCAATCGCTGCTTCCGCGGATGCGATCTGCCTGGCACGGGGCGACCTCGGCGTAGAGATTCCACTATGTGATATTCCATTCGTGCAGAAACGCGTTCTGGCACGCACCCACAGCGCGAAAAAACCGTTCATTCTCGCCGGCGAAGTGCTCTACTCGCTGGTCACCCGCCAGATTCCGGCAAGAGCGGAACTGACTGACATCGCAACGGCGCTCCAGCAGGGCGTCGATGGCTTCATCCTCTCCGATGAGACCGCGGTTGGAATCGCCCCCGCAATGGCAGTACGCACGCTCGTCTCACTCATCGCCGGAATGACTCCGCACTTACGTGAATGCTGATCCACCTTCCAGCTCACCACCGGCTAAAATTCCAGGACAGTTCCCGCTGGACAGGGCTGAACCAGATCCCCAAAGGCTTTCCTGAGCGCCAGGAAACCGGAAGTGCCGGTGCAGTGATTGGGATAGAAACGCAAGCCCGGATATTCCGCCTTCAAGATATCAACCATTTCAGTCAGGTGTATCTGGTCGGCACCGTGCAAATGCGTCCCGCCCACGATGGCCTGGATGGGTTCTGCAAACATATCCCGTACTTGAGAGAGGATGTTCAATATGCCGGCATGTGCACAGCCCAGAATCACTACCAGGCCCTCGCTGGCTTTCCAGACGAGGGAGAGATCATCGAGATATGGATCAGGGACGTATTGTCCCGCCTTGTTCACCACGTGCTTCGGGCTGCGCCCTTCCCAATGCTGCCGCCCATAGATGCTTCCGGTCGTCCACAGGTCCGGCACTACCTCCACCGATTTCTTGCTCAGTTGGAGATCGGACAGCTTTGACAGCTTTTTTGCGCTAAGCGGAATTCCGATAGACTTGGGTGATTTCTTCGTTCTCATCGAGAAACGCTCGTCGAAAATGGCCGAATGGGCATACACCGGCAACCCGTAGGCCGCCTTCAGGAAGGCCGCCAGACCGCCAGTGTGGTCGTAGTGCCCGTGACTCAACACGACTGCCGCAAAGCTCTTAGGTTTGCCTTTGAGCCTATCCAGGTTATGAAGAAGGACATCTCCACTCTGCCCAGTATCATATAAAACCGTACCGTTGGGCGTTTCGATAACAAATGCCAGCCCATGCTCACCCCATAGTGACGAGCCGGTTTGAACACAGTTGTCCACAGCGCAGATCAGCTTCATCCTTTCCTCCCTACTCCTTGGCTGCCACGTTCGCAGCAACCAAAATCGGATCCCACACTGGTGAAAACGGTGGAGCATAACTCATGTCCAGAGCGCGAATCTCATCGATCGACATGTGTTGGTGCAAGGCGGTGGCAAGCACATCGATCCGCTTCGCTGCGCCCTGCTCGCCGATGATCTGACCGCCCAATAAACGCATCGAACCAGTTTCATAGATCAGCTTCACCCACAACGGAGTAGTCCCCGGATAGTAGTGAGCGCCGGACTGGGATTTGATCATGGTCGATTCAATATCATAACCGAATCCCTTCGCCTCCTCCTCCGTCAATCCGGTCCTGGCAACCTCCAGATCCAACACTTTGCTCACCGCAGTGCCCACCACCCCACCGAATGTGACATCACCGCCGGCGATATTCGTCCCGGCCGTCCGTCCTTGCTTGTTTGCCGTAGAGCCTAACGGAATATATGCAGGTCGATCTAACACCAGATGATGTACTTCGGCACAATCCCCTGCGGAATACACGTTGGGGATACTCGTGCGCATGTGCGTGTCGATCGCGATCGCACCGGTGGCACCCAACGCGATTCCCGCGTCGTTTGCCAACCCCACATTAGGCCGCACGCCCAGCGCCAGGATCACCACATCAGCCGGGAAACGATTATGTTCGGTAACGACGAGACGAACGCGCCCGTCCCCCTCGAATGCCTTTACCCCATCCGAAACCGAGAGCGTTACACCATGCTTCGCCAGCTCTTCGTCGACAATCTTGACCATGTCTTCGTCGAACGTCTTCATAAGCACTCGGGGAGCGACATCGACCACCACGGTATCGACACCCATGCATTTGAAGCAGTCCAGCATCTCCAGCCCAATGTAACCACCACCGACGATGACTGCTGTGCGTGGGTGCGCGGTCTCCACAAAGTGTCGCAGTGCCAGGCCGTCCTCCAACGTCCGCAACTGAAAAATGCCCTTCAGATCGATGCCGGGGATCGGCGGCCGGATGGGGCTTGCCCCTGTCCCAATCAATAGCTCGTCATAGGGCTGCTCGAATTCCCCACCGTCGTCGAGGTTGCGTACGCGGACGACCTGTCGCCCGAGATCAATCGCACTCACTTCGTGCCGGATGTGCAGGTGGATACCAATTTTGCTGAAGCTTTCGGGTGTACGGGCAAGCAGCTTGTTCTCGTCGGGCATCTGCCCGCACAAGGCTTTGCTGAGATTCTGGGCCGACTGGCCGGAATTCTGTCCCAGAGGGATACGCCCACAGATGAACCAGGGGAGCCCGCACGCTCCGTATGAAACATAACTACCCTTTTCAAACACCGTCACATCAATGCTCGAGTTGCTCCTGCGCACTTTTGCTGCCGCACTCATACCCGCAGCAACACCGCCCACGATCACTAAGCGTTTATTGTCAGTCATTCGTTACCCCTTTCTCAGTGATATACCGGGCCCCCGCAAACAGCGCCCGTTTGTTAGGTTCGATAATCTTGTGGCGACGTGGCGGGATATGTTCATCCAATGCCTGTGCGATTGCCTCAAGAGGAACAACTGGCCGCACGGCAAGCAAGCCACCAAGAAGCACCACGTTCGCCATCCGCACATCTCCCAATTCGTTGGCGATGGTATTCGCCGGAACACAGATATTCGTAATATCGGTCCGCTCGGAGCGGCTGCCGATGAGCGAACTGTTGATCGCAATGACACCGCCCGGTTTAACCAAAGGCTCGTACTTATCAAACGATGGCTGGTTGAGCACCAGAGCAATCGAAGGTCGAAGGATCAAAGGAGAGCCGATCTCCACATCAGAGACGATCACGATGCAGTGAGCGGTTCCACCACGCATTTCCGGCCCATAAGAAGGCATCCAGGTCACCTGACAGCCTCGATCCATGCCGGCATAAGCGAGCAATTGTCCCGCGAACAGGGTCCCCTGCCCTCCAAAACCGGATATGATAATCTCTTCTTGCATGGCCAATCTCCTTTCCGTCGAGTCGGAACTCGCACCCCGCGGACAGCCCGTCCATCGCCTTGCCGAACATGATCCCCGCAAGGTATCTTCGCTGCGCGGTACCATCAGGGATACGCGCTACAGATCTCGAACGGCATCAAGCACTTTGTAGTCTCCCAGCGGATAATAAGGTAGCATTTTGTCTTCGATCCAGCTCAGTGACTCTTTAGGGGTAAGGCCCCAGTTCGTGGGACAGTTCGAAATCACCTCGACCAACGAATAGCCCAGCTCTGCTTGCTGTACCTTGAACGCCGTGGTGATGGCCCGTTTCAGTTTGGCAATATTCCCCGGGTTGGTAGCGGCGCGCCGCACCACGTAGGCTGATCCCGACAAAGCCGATAACAATTCAGCAACGCGGATCGGATAGCCCGCCAACTCGACATCGCGCCCATCGGGTGTGGAGCTGGTAACCTGCCCTGGCAACGTGGTGGGCGCCATCTGTCCGCCGGTCATCCCATACACGGCATTGTTGACAAAAATGGTCGTGATGTTTTCTCCGCGTGTCGCCGCGTGAATGACCTCGCCGGTCCCGATCGCCGCCAAATCACCATCGCCCTGATACGTGAACACCGTAGCCTGAGGGCGGACCCGTTTGATACCCGTTGCCATAGCAGGCGCGCGCCCGTGGGCTGCCTCCGCAAAATCAACGTTCAGGTAGTTATATGCCAGCACAGAACAGCCGACCGGTGCGACGCCAATCGTACTTTCCCTGATCCCCAGCTCGTCGATCACTTCCGCAATGACCCGGTGGATCACCCCGTGCAGACAGCCAGGGCAATAATGTGTGTGAACATCGCACAGGGCTTCGGGCCTCTGGAACACTACCTTTTCCGACATAATGACCTCCCGTTTTCTACCTGCGGCTCGCCGTGTACCATTCACGCCATACGCTCAGATGACTTCGCGGGATAGACCAACGGCGCAGCGCCGCTCAGAGCAGCTTCTTGATTTCCGCCACGACATCCTCGGGAAGAGGGACCTGCCCACCCATCCGCCCAAAGAAATGCACGGGTTGCCGGTCATGGATCGCGAGGCGGACGTCATCGACCATCTGGCCGGCACTCATCTCGACGACCAGCAACGTCTTGCCCACGGCGGCCTCCGACAATGCCTCGTACGGAAACGGAAAGAGCGAAATTGGTCTGAACACACCGGCCCGAATCCCCGTATTTCGCACGATCTGAGCCGCTGTCTGTGCGATCCGCCCCGAGGTACCATACGCGACGAGGAGAACATCCGCGTCAGCAGCCAGAAACGTCGTATAGCGGACCTCAGCCTGCCTGATTCTCGCGAAAATCTCCTGCAAATGCAGATTGACTTCCTCCATGCGGTCCGCATTGAGATAGAGGGAAGTGATGATATTCTTCTCGCGATTCTTCGCACCGCTCAGCGCCCACGGTGGAACGGCATCGCTAACCTGACGCATCGGGGGCAGCACGACCGGCTCCATCATCTGTCCGATCATCCCGTCGGCTGCAATCAACACCGGTTGGCGATAGTGATCGGCAAGGTCGAACGCAAGGACGACCAGGTCGATCGTCTCCTGGATGGTGGCGGGGGCCAGCACGATCAGCTCGTAATCGCCATGTCCGCCGCCCTTGGTCACCTGCAAATAATCGGCCTGCGATGGCTGAATGTTCCCCAGGCCCGGACCGCCCCGCGTGATGTCCACGATGACGGCAGGGACCTCGGAACATGCAATGAATGACACACCCTCCTGCATCAGACTGAACCCGGGGCTGGATGTCGTGGTCATCACGCGGACGCCCGCACAAGCAGCACCATAGACCATGTTGATAGCTGCCAGCTCACTTTCAGCCTGAACGAAGGTACGCCCTAACGCAGGCATCCGGCGCGACATATATTCCAGAACTTCCGTTTGCGGTGTAATGGGATATCCAAAGTAGGCCTGACAACCGGCGCGGACCGCAGCTTCACCAATGGCCTCGTTGCCCTTCATCAGGATCTTCTCCCCGCTCTGTCCGGTAGACATGGCACACTCCTTTCTTGACGCGGCAGACAATCATTGCCGAAACAGACTCCTCACTCCGCCTGCACAGGTATCGTTCTCCGCCGAGAAACCTCCGTCCAGCGAAAAAGCCACCGCGCAACCCTATGCTTCAGCAATAGCTACCGGTAGACTTTGATGACAACATCAGGGCACATCCGAGCGCACATCGCGCACCCCGTACACCTGCCTTCAGGATCTACGAACTCCGAAATTCGATATCCTTTCTGGTTGAATTTTTCCGCCATTCGCACCAGACTTCGTGGGCAAGGAATGGTGCATAACTCACACCCCTTGCATCTTTCTTCGTCGATTTCGATTCTGGGCATACTTAAGATCCCTCCAGTCGGCAATTCGGTCTCATGCCCGACATCAAAAGAATTCAACTGAGAATCACGGATGCGCCATACCGCGCTCGCCAGTAACAACATGCACTTTCCGGAACAGGACGCGCGTCATACGCCTTCCCAGGGCAGCACAAAATATCGCTTCAACGGAAGGATGGGCACCCCCCACTCTGTTTCTGCGTCGAAACAGGCAGTCAATTGGCCCGGAACCACCATGAACGAAATGGGCAAACCCAACAAATGTGCAGCAGCCTCCACCACAGTGTGTCCTTTGCGGATTACATCTGGTTCTGTCAGATTCATCAAGTTGGGATTGCTTACTAGAGAAGAGACCGACAGCCGCGAGCTCGCCTCTATCTCTTTGACCGAGATCATCACGGCCTCGGCGGTTGCCGTGTAGGGACGATAGGGGTTAGCAATAAACAACATGTCGTATCCACGGTACTGCAACGCTGCGCTGTAACGACCTAGCGCGCGTGCGCCTTGTCTGTCCCCACCGACATCGAGAATAACCGGACGGGAGGTCTGTTCTATCGCCCCCAGGATCTGTGGTGTTATTGCAGGAACATCGATGCTCCGCGTTAACTCGAGCGGAGCCACCACATCCACTCCACGCGATTCCATCTCAGTCACGACTTCGCGGGAACGGAAATAGGGTGTCACAATATCCAGATCGACGAGAATGGGCCTGGCGTCACCGTCCTGCGCCGCCAGCCACACTGCGTAATTCAGGGCAACCTCTGTCTTACCACTTCCAAATCGACCTGAGATAATGACCGGTCTCCCCTGATCCGGATTCGGAAACACCATTGTCAGCTCCTTAGGCAGAAGGGAAACCAGCGTGTCATTTCGTCAACAAGACACTCAACGCGATGGACATCAGTTTTGCTGCATGGCTGTCGGAGCGCGAATTGACGATAAGCGGGGCCTTGGCGCCAACGACCACACCGATCATGATACCTCTTGCGAAATAGGTAATGCTCTTAGCCAACATATTCCCTGCTTCGAGATTGGGGGTGACCAACACATCGGCTTCACCCGCAACTGCGCCAACAATCTTTTTGACCCTGGCTGCCTCAACTGAAACCGCATTGTCCAGCGCAAGCGGCCCATCCACCAGCCCCCCGCGGATCTGACCACGATCCGCCATCTTCGCCAAGCTGGCGGCATCGATACTCACCGGCAACTTGGGGTTAACCATCTCATTCGCTGCCAGAATGGCAACCTTGGGTTGCTCGATTCCCAGTTTCAGAGCGACGTCAATCGCGTTTTGAACGATCTCAGCCTTTTGTTCCAACGTCGGTTCGATCACTACCCCCGCATCGCTAACCAGAATCAGCCGTGGGAAATCGGGGATCTCGAACACCGCCACGTGAGTCAACAACCGTCCGGTGCGCAACCCGAACTCCTTGTCGAGAACAGCCTGTAGAAAAAGCCGCGTTTCTACACGCCCCTTCATGGCAATCTCCGCCTCACCGTCCGCAATCAAACGCATCACGCGCTGAGCAGCCGCTTGCGGACTGGCTTCCTGCAACAACGTCATCCCTGTGAGATCGACTTGATTTCTCTCCGCCTCTCCCCTGATGGTCTGCTCGTCACCCACCAGGATGAACTCAGCCAGTCCCAATTGCCGTGCTTCCGCCACAGCCAGAAGCACTTCGTGTTCATCAGGCCACGCCACACCGATGGTACCAGGACCCGCCTGGCACGCGGCTTCGGTGAGTTGTCGGTAGTTGTTGATCCGCACTTCGTATTCCCTTCCTTTCTTCGCCTCGATACTGGCTTGAGCCTTCGCCCGCCCTTCCCCGCCGGCGGACCGAGTCGCTGTTAAGACGCTTTCCGCCGCCGAGACATCGTTCCGTGACACGGAATCACCGGACGGGACTGCGAGTCTCGACCCATTTGATCGCGTAGCTTGCCTGGGCTGACATCAGGACGCCGAGTTTTCCAGCCTTGCCATCTGTTCTTCATCCACACAAGGCAACGTGAAGTAGAAGGTGCTGCCTTTGTTCAATTCACTGCTCACCGAGACTTTTCCGTCGTGAGCCTCGACGATTTTCTTGACAATCGCCAAACCCAACCCGGTACCACCATAACGCCGGGTCATGGAGCCATCGACCTGGAAGAAACGATCGAAGACCTTGTCCAACTTGTCTTCGGGAATGCCGATCCCTTGATCTTGCACCGAGACCAGAACCTGACCAGATTCCGCCGTCACGCGAATCAGGACTTCGCTCCCCCGGGGACTAAACTTTATCGCATTTCCCAGTAGATTGTCAAACACCTGCAGAATACGGTCACGATCCACCATAACGCGGGGCAGGTTGAGCGGCACGTGATATTTCAGGCGCACCTGTGCCTTATCGGCAGCCACTTGTGCGCCTTCCACCGCTAAGGAGACGACCTCTCGCAATTTCACGGGTTCGAAGTTGAACTCCCCTACCTCGCTTCGCTGGAGGGTGATGATATCCCCAACCAACCGAACGACAACAGCGGTTCGCTCGGACACGACGCGAAGCGCATCCATCTGCTGCGAATTGAGCGGTCCTAGTGAGCACTCGATCAGCAGCTCTACATATCCTTTGATGAACGTGAGCGGCGTGCGCAATTCGTGGGAGATATTCTGCACCAGTTCCGTCTTGAGACGGTCGGCCTCACGCAGCTCCGCATACGCGCGTTCCAGCCGCTCGGCCCGTTCTTTCAGTCCCCCGTAGAGCCGCGCATTTTCGATGGCAACCGAAGCCTGTGCGGCGGCGATCACGAGAAGCCGTTCCGCATCCCGTGTGAACGCATCCACGCGTGTATCATCCACGCACAACGCCCCAATAACCTGGCTCTTGACGACCAGTGGGACGATCAGCAGCGAACGTGTATCCCCATCGAAAGGAAGCATGCCCGAAAAGCCATGCGCATTGCGGATGTGAATGGGCCGACCCTGTTGCACGACCTTTCCAACCACCCCATCGCCCACTCGAAGCCGTGCCTCCAGGACTGCAGCAGAGATTGTGCCACTGGACGCCCTGATTTCCAGCACTTCCGTCTCCACATCAAGCAGGAAGATGTAGGCCGCGCGGCAAGCAAAGGTCTTCTGAATAGTGCGGACCACCGAGTCCAGTACCTTGTCCAACTGCAAGCTGGATGTCACCTGCTGTGCCAGCGTGTAGAGCGTGGAGACCTCCGCCAAGCGGCGTTCGGTCTCGCGATGTAGAAGCGCGTTCTCGATGGCGACGGCAGCCGAATTCGCGATGTTGTTCAAGACCAGCAAGTCATCATCGTTGAACAAGCGCCCATCGAGTGGATTGATGATTTCGACGACCCCGATCACACGGCCTTTATTCTCCATCGGTACGCACAGGATCGATCTCGTCTCGAAGTCGGTCTGTTCGTCGATCTGACTGAAATGCCGCGCGTCTTCTTTGACATCTGCCACCAGCAGTGGTTCCCTGTTTTCGGCAACCCACCCGGCGATCCCCTGTCCGACCTTCAGGGAGAACGGCTTTACCTGGTCGCCTTTGGCCCCCACCGCAACTTTGAAATTGAGATCGGCTCCTTCCAGTAGCAAGAGCGATCCAGCCTCGACATTGAAAACACGGTTCACATACTCCATGATCGCAGTGAGTGTCCGATCCAGATCGAGATCGGATACGATCATCTCGCCAATACGTTCCAGAGTAGTCAATTGCTCACCGCGCCGCCCATGCAAACGCCTCAACTCGGCATTTTCGATTGCCCCCGCTAACTCCCCAACGGCAATCTCCATCAGCAACTGCTCTCTGGCCGTGAAGGCAGCCGTCTTCGAATGGGCAATCGCGACTACTCCCACTGGTCCGTCCCCGGTCAGCAACGGAATACCCAGCCAAGACCCACGCAAGGCGAACAAATTGAGATCGAGCCCATCTGAAGAACCTTTTTTCCCACCAGCGACAAGCAGCGGTTTGCCACTGGCCAGGACATAGTTAACCAGAGGGAACCACTCACGAATCACATCCGCCTGCGCTGAGTACACACGATTCGGCCCTTGCACCAGGAATTCGCATGACAGTCCGCTGGAACCCGGGTCGCAGAACATGACCGCGAACGCCTCGAAATCGACAGACCTCCGCACATACTCACAGGTTATTCCCGCCAGATCAGCGCGGGTGGGCGCTGAACACACGGCCCTGCCGAAATCCCGCAGTCGAGACAGATCATCAACACCTGACCAGGGTTCCACAGACCGCGCGAGAACAGGTTTTGCAGTCGAAGCCTCCACAGACCCGCCGGTCGCTGCTGGGGATCCCAACATTCCACGGGCACCGTTTCCTCGCTTGGCAGAGAAGGGCGAGGAAAACATCGCGAAAAGCATGACGCCAAATCCCAACCCCAACAGGAGCCCCAGCATCCGGATCGCGCTGTCACCCAGAGCCAATATCAGAATCAGGCTAACCCCAATGACCACCGAGGCGACCATCTCCAATAATCGTTGCCCACCCATTGGCGATTTGACCTCTTCTCCATCTTACCCTTCAGGAATTGCCGGCTTTCCCTATTCCGAATTCGCCTACCTTCCGTGACAATGCTTGTATTTCTTTCCACTGCCACAGGGACAGGGATCGTTTCGCCCGACCTTGGCCATTTGAGCAGCTTTTTCCTTTGCAGTAGCTTTTGCAGGCACACGCCGAACCGTCTTGGAAGCTGCTTCTTCCGCCCGATTCACCCGAATCTCACGTGCAGGGCGGCGTTCTTGCACCGCCAGCCCGGCACGTAACACACTGGAGGCCACCTCGTGCCGGATACCAACCAAGAGATCCATATACATATCGTGAGCTTCTTTTTTGTAGGAGACCAAGGGGTCCTGCTGTCCATAGGCGCGCAATCCGATCCCTTCACGCAAACCGGAAAGATCGGTCAGATGGCGGATCCACAACGAGTCCACAGCACGAATCATGACCTGCCGGTCGCGCTGTAGTGCCATCGCTCTACCCAATGCATCCTGCACTTCTGCGCGTAACTCGCGTTCGTAAACCCCGGCCGGCTTTTCCACAACCGTTTGCCAGCTCGCATCGTCCAGGTAATAGCGCACCGATTGCCGGAGCAACTCGAACAGGCCACTTTCGGAGGCAGCCAATTCGCCCAGCGAGCGAGTAGACGATTTCAACTGCTCCCACACGGTTCGCCCAAAATCGCTGCGCTGCGCATCATACGCCTGGGCAGCGATATCGGCGACATTACTTTTGATTTCATCGGGGGTGAGATCACCCCACATCTCATCGATTTGGTCGGGGCCGAATGGGACAGGCACAAAACCACGTAAAGCTGACCACAGATTGTTCAAGTCCCAGTCATCGCGATGTGGGCTGGGAGTGAACGATTCCACGAGGTCATCGACCTCCTCGCCAATCATACCCAATACCACCCCGCGCAGGCTGGACTCCTGCAGGATACGCCGTCGCTCGGCATAGATCACTTCACGCTGCTTGTTGACCACATCGTCGTATTCGAGCACGTGCTTGCGGATATCGAAATTGTATCCTTCCACCTTGATCTGGGCGTTTTCGATCGCCTTGCTCACCATACCGTGTTCGAGCGGCATGTCATCTTCGACCCCCAGCCGGTCCATAAGTCCGGCAATGTTCGAACCGCCAAACCGGCGCATCAGGTCGTCTTCCAATGACAGGTAGAATCGAGATGCGCCAGGGTCTCCCTGACGTCCGGCACGACCACGCAGCTGATTGTCAATCCGCCGTGCTTCATGTCGCTCTGTCCCGATGATCTGCAACCCTCCCAGTGCAAGGACACGCTGGCGATCTGCCTCAGTCTGGATTCGAACCTCCGCCAGGGCAGCGTTCCATACGTCAGGTTCCACGGTCGCCAAGTCGATCCCCTGTTTGCGCAGAACCTCGCGTGCCAATCCTTCCGGGTTGCCGCCCAGCAGAATATCCACACCACGGCCAGCCATGTTCGTCGCAATAGTCACCGCTCCCGGTCTACCCGCCTGCGCGATGACGTGAGCTTCCTTCTCATGCAGTTTGGCATTGAGCACTTGATAGGTTACACCCTGACGAGTCAGCAATTCTGCCAGGTATTCGGAATTCTCGACTGAGACAGTTCCGACGAGAACGGGGCGTCCTTCCTCGTAAAGACGCTTGATCTCCTTCACCAGCGCCGTGTATTTTGCCGCTTCCGATTTGTACACCATATCCGGCATATCGTCCCGGATCATCGGCTTATGCGTCGGAATCACTGTCACATCCAGCTTGTAGATCTTGTGGAACTCCTCTGCCTCGGTCTCCGCCGTACCGGTCATGCCCGCCAGCTTCCGATACATGCGGAAGTAGTTCTGGAATGTAATGGTTGCCAGCGTCAGGCTCTCTCGCTGAACCTCGACACCCTCTTTGGCTTCGATGGCCTGGTGCAATCCTTCGGAATAACGGCGACCGTGCATCAGCCGGCCGGTGAACTCATCCACGATGATGACCTGGCCATCTTTTACGATGTAGTCGCGGTCACGCTGATAGATGACCTGCGCGCGCAACGCATTGTCCAGGTACGGAGTCATGTCATAGTGCTCGGGCAAGTACAGATTCTCGACGCCGAGCCACCCCTCCATTCGTTCCACGCCCTGCTCGGTCAAGACCACGACGCGCGACTTCTCATCTACGGTGTAATCCTCATCACGGCGCAAGCGCGGTACCAGCCCCGCAAAGCGGTGGTAAAGCTCGGATGATTCCTCCGCCATGCCCGAAATAATCAGCGGTGTGCGGGCCTCGTCGATCAGGATGTTGTCAACCTCGTCGATGATCGCATAGTGCAGCTCGCGCTGGACGCATTGCTCCAGACTCCAGGCCATGTTGTCCCGCAGGTAATCGAATCCGAACTCATTGTTCGTCCCATAGGTGATGTCCGCCATGTAAGCCTCGTGCCGGCCTACCGGACGCAAAAACTGGTATCTTTCATCGTCACTGACGAAGTCAGGGTCGAACAGAAACGAGGAGTCATGCTGGATCACGCCAACAGACATGCCC
>ENA-OSEO01004845-OSEO01004845.1-sediment-metagenome-genome-assembly--contig:-NODE-4845-length-13620-cov-9.783431_pt1 | contig 13620 bp, 16 predicted proteins | sample MGYA00237883_ERZ534232 | MGnify/ENA metagenome assembly ERZ534232
TCACTTAGCAGGTGTGTCGCCTATGCAGCATATTCAAATCTTTAAAAAAGGTTAACAACGGCATCCAGCGGATCGCCGATAGATCCGGCTCCCGCTGATGCCGGGCGTTATGTGTAGAATGAATAATGAAATTAATTGAATTATTCTCAGATAAGGTTTTTGAACTTCCTCTAAAAAAAGGGGCTGCCTCAATCAGCACAACCCTAAAGCACAAATTTGGTATTTATCTTGAATTATTGAGGAAATTAGACAAAAGGGACAAATACACAAAAAGTATTAGGGACCATATAAAGGACATTAATAACCTCTGCAAAAAATTGATATTGGCGCATAAATCATATATTCAAGGCAGCCCATACAAAGCATATGACCATTTTTCTGGTGGAATGTCCAAACTTGAAGCTTTTTTGCTTTTTAGAATTAGGGAGCGCGTAAAGTACCCAGATTCATATAGTTTATTTAGAGTAAGAGAGTCGAAAGAAAAATACCTATCCCCAGAAGACATCTTTCATATTCCTTTCGAGCAACGCCATAAAGTCAGCAACCAACGGTACAGTATAAACGGCTTCCCGTGTCTATATCTTGGTTCATCTATCTATGTCTGCTGGGAAGAGCTAAATAGACCTGATATCAGTGAGTTATATGTAAGTAAATTTAGCCTTGTTACTAAACGCCCAAAAATTCTTGATTTGACATTTTCAGCCAAGGAATCACAAAGTATTTTAGAAAGATTCAAAAAAGACAATGATTTTCATGAATGGAAACTTAATGGAATAGTAGACAAAGTAATCCTTTTCCCATTAATCATGTCCTGCTCAATTATAAACAGGGAAAACAACAGGATTTTTAAGGAAGAATACATAATCCCTCAGCTTTTGCTTGAATGGGTAAGAAACAAAAACGTTATTAATGGCGTTGAATACTTCAGTTTATCGTTGCCTGAATACAATCTCGATCAAAGATTGTATAAAAATTATGTTTTCCCAGCAAAACAGCAGAAAGCTAAGGGACAATGCAATTTTCTTTCTAGTATTTTTGAGTTAACAGATCCTATCTCATGGGATTTTGCTAAAACTCTTGATGCTAGAGCTAAAATATCAGACTCAAATACAAGGTTTGACTTCAACATTCTAAATCAAAAACAGTCATATGCTCATACAGAGTTTAGTGAGATAGAGAAAATATTAGACTCTTTTCCTTTAAGGAAACTTGGCGTCACATAACCATTGCATTCACCAGACGGCAAGAAGCGCGGCGGCGCTGATGCGGCAAGCATGGCGGGCCGCTGGTGATGCGGGGCGTTATCGAAAAAGGAGGATTGATTACGATGTCTCAATGGGATGCTTTGGATATGGATTCAAAGATATCACAGATTCTGGCGGTTCAGTCTCATGATCCTGGTCATCATTTTGGTAGGCCATTCCTAACGCCCTATCAAATCGCCATCGCTTTTCAAGAGAGGTACCCACAAGATTTTCAGACAATCGGGAAACCTCTTGGAGGGAAAGGGACCGGTCAACAGGATTCTTTGGCGCAATATATCGCATTAGAGCTTTCAAGGCGCATAAGAGACACAAAGATTAGGAACATTGAAGGAAGATTCCTGTATCGCGGTAATCTGGAAAACCTCAGATATGAGCACAACGGACAGCTCATAGAATCATCGTCAATGCAATCCTATGACTTGTCCATGTTTAGACTACTGAGTTGAAACCCGATAACAAGCGCATGAACCGGATCGCGGCCCTGTCGGGCCACTCCCGGTTATGCGTACGTTGTGCACCATGAGGTCAGAGCATTATTTCGGGTTGGTACGTGTTTCAATATTTCTGAACGATTAATAAAATAGCGAATTTTGCAATGGGCCGGAAATCAAGGATAAAAAAAGAGCGTCGTGTAGCCAATAAAAAAAACGAAATGTCCAACGACGCTGAATTTGAACATACGTGTAGCAAGATCAAAGATCTGTTTAGTCGTTATATGGCTGATGATTTGCTTGTATCTTTAAATATCTCTGATCTATGGCTCCCAAATATTTCGAGCCAGGTTAAACATGCTCTGGCATTCGCAATTTCGATTTCGATGACGGGCGATAGCTTTAAAGGATCATTAGCGATTGAATCATATTCGGATTTCACAGAATTCTTAAAACAACTATATGCAATTCTGCCAAGTTTTCCCACATTAGAAGACTACGTACCAGAACTAGATTGGGGTGAGGTGAAGTTCCAATCGAAGGATTCGCTAATGCGAATCTTCTATGGGGGATCCGTAGAGCGAATCCCGGATTTTGTCACCGCATTCTATCTAATCCATGGAGACGATATAAAGGCATGCCAAGACATGCATTTCGCTTTGCTGGCGCAGGATCAGGTATTAGCGGCTGTAGATAGGACTATTGTTGGTGTCGCAGACGATATAGAGAATGGCCATATCGAGATTCCCGCAGAGGCCTTTTGGAGAAAGTGTCGAGACGCAATTTTTTCCCTTTCTATGCGAGCTGAATTTGAAAGTGTAAGCCAGGGGCTAGTGACTAAACTGGCTGTTCTTCCAATGCCTAAACGACTAATGGACTTCGGTAACGCTTTGATATCAGGTTCGGCACTTCCCTCCTTTCTGGTTGAAGTTGAAAACCGCCGTTTTCCTTTGTCACTCCGAAATGCAGTAGCATCTGTTATTCAGTATTGGGCAGGCAAGAACAGAATCGCATCCACAGCAGGCATGGCCGATTTTCTTTCCGCCCGGCTTCAGGATGTCATCAAGGGGCCTTTTCAGGTTGTTACGCGTACCGAACGGCAGCCTTATATTTTCTCTGCGGCTATCCTGGGTGGGGCCAAAGTATATCTGGTTATAGTCTTGGATGAGACAGATATGGAACAACTACCGAGTTTAGACCGTAGCTTGAAGTTAGCAGTTAATTCAGGCGACTGGGCATTGCAACAGGTTGGTAAAGCAGGCGCAATTCAAACTCGTACGAAAGATGGTATTCTACCGTCAGTCGACCAGTTGGTAGTGGTCGCGGTGCTTGCCCGCGTTAATACAGTGCCTGGATTTGTTAAAATCCCGAAGACAAAAGCACGGATATTGCCTCTGCCCGACTTTGTTACAATTTTCGATTCAATTGAGAGCATCAAGGAACTTGATCGCTATTGGGAATTCTTGGATGCTTATTCTCCGATAATCGGCGGGTTCAGCGGTCCTGCAGATTGTTTTGGGGCTTTTCGCGATTCAAATGCGCTGCTATCCGACGGCGCTGTCGTTCCTACAATGATAAGTCTAGATCCACATTGGGGCTCTACGTGGCGTTATCGGACCTTGATTAACTATTGGGAAAATGCTCCACCGTTGTTTCCAGATGTGCCAAATACAGAATGGGAGGTTGAGTGTGATTCGGATGGCCTATATAGGTCGACCGCTAAGCGTCTTCCACTTCTATCCTGGGGCGCAGTCGTCGGCAATTGCGTTGTTCACTTTATGTTGTTTGTTGGGGAGCAACCAATCGAAATAGATGACGGGCGCATCCTTGAATTGCTTATCCATTGCCTTGCAGACACATTCAACCAGCGTCAATCAATAGTTTCCAACTTACCTTTGTTTGAGTATAGCAAGATTGTAACTACGTGCCGTGCCAAAATGGACTCTCTTGTTTCTCAGCTAAATCGAGACCACTCTGAAGAGCCCCTTTTTTCAGACTGGCACATTACCAAGAATTTAGAAAACAACTCAGTTTGTGTCATAGTTCAAACAAATCTCCAACAAGTTCAAAAACAGTTGTCCGAAATAGCCGACGCTTCTTTTGAGGTTGCAGCTTCCGAGGCTTGGATCAATGGACTCTCCTCTATCTTAGGACTTGCTACTGATTCTAAAGTTTTGGCTGAGCTGCGCACTACGTCTGTGAGAAAACCGCGCTTTATGTTGAAGGCCATGCAAAGGGCTGTTGACGTCCCAGATTATGCAAGACCGCATTTGCCAAATTCTGAGCACTACAAACTCGCGCGACGTGATCTTGCGGTTGCTTTCAGAGACCTTGGAGCCGAGGAGGGCAAGTACGAGTTGTCAGCCGCCAAGGCCCTGATCGACCCCGCTCGTGATAACTTCCGAACTTTAGTCCACAGCAGGGTGGCGGCACTGCAACGTTCCGAGCTTATCAAGTTTTGTATTGAGCAGATAGACGCTTTGATCGCAAAATACGATCGCGAGTACACTCGAATACAAATTAGCCTATCTCATGAGGTGAACTATAACCGCACCACAAGGCTTGCCGAAGCCCACGATCAGCTTGTGAAAGAGTCACGTAACTATCGATATCTGCTTGAATGCTGTCTCGGCATGCCAGCGTCTGGATTCGATCAAGTTTCACAAGAGGTGGTAGTGCAGTTGGTAGCGAGCATTGACTGGCTAATAGTGCTGTACAATGCCAGCGACGTTTTACATAATGGACTAGATGTGGCAGGCATAGAGCTCGATTACTTTTTTATCCCTCATGTGTATTACTCAGACATTAACGATAGCAGTGAGAAAGCATTTGGAAATGAAGCCGCGGAGATGAAGCTCGGTCTGGGAACAAATGAGGGAGATGAAGTTCGAGCGATCGAACCAGTTGATGCAGAATGGAACAACCTCGATCAAGCCTTCTATAAAGACACTGGGGTAAGTCTAAGTAGGTTTCTGACATGCTTGCTTGTTTTCGCCCGATGGCCTTCTGCAATCGAAGAAAAAGAGCTTCGTTTCTCATATTCGGCGTCACGCGATAAAGTCCGCCATGTATTGGTTGAGTTAGTCACCGGCCTAACCGACGACGAGGCAGAAAAATCCATTACTCTTGCACAACTCAATCCAAAAGGGATAAGGCGCCTATTAGGCAAGTCCACAGATGAAGGCGATGTCCCTCTATGGGAGCACAATAAGCGGGGTGAACGCTATACGATTAAGCCACTCATTCAGAATGAGCATGGAGTTCTGACCTGGGGTGCCGCTACTGTGGAGCGTGCAGCCAGAATTTGGCAGCAGACTCTTGCAAATGGCTACATGCCTGCTGATTTTGACTGGCCAAACACTAAAAAAGCAGTGCGTAATATCAAGAGCCGCCTGGAGGAAAAGTTAGAAGAAATAACCACCGCCATTCTTTCTCGTGCCACACCTTACGCGGTCAAAGGAATCGATTTCATGCGACGTTTTCCTAAAGAAGGCTTTGATGATGTCGGAGACTTCGATGGCTTGGCTTACTGGCCGAGAACCAATCAATGGATCACCGCTGAGTGTAAATATAACCAACCCGCTTTCTGCTTGAAGGATGCGAGGCGCTTGCGGGACCGTATTTTTGGAACGGCTGAGGACAGAGAGCAGTTCGGAAAAATTGAACGCCGTCGAGCATTTTTTCAAGCTTATATTGATCAAATACGCGCGTGTCTGGATTGGCCACAACCTGAAGTCTTTCAGCCGAAAGTTCATGAGCTATACGTGTGCCGCGATATCTACTGGTGGGTTCGTAACCCTCCTTATCCGGTACCGACGCATTTTATACGTGTAGACCGCCTTGATAATTGGCTGCGGGACAACGGACTGCTCATGTAAACCGATGATGTAAGTTCTGCTCCTGCGGTAACCTTCGGCTACGATAGCATACTATAAACGTTCAGCCGAAAAATTTTGCAGGGAGATGATGCACAACAACAGCATTGAGAAGGATGCGAATTGCGCTGCGCTTCATTCGCACCTCTCATGCTGGGCGTTGCCGTCGCGCTGCGCGCGTCGGCAACGGCGGAGCTAAGCTACCGCTTCTGCGCTCTTTGTGTGGCGCCTACGATCACAAACTCCGGTTATGATTGTGGGTTAATATGATAAGGCAATATAGCCTCGCGCGCTGATTCGCGCGGCGCCAACAAATCGCTCAAGCGGTCGTCACTTCACCTGCAAGGGCTGCTTCGCAGCCCAGCAGGTTCATGCCTCCGCTTAGCTCCGCCGTTAGCTTTAAGAAGATGACCTGTATATTTTGTGGAGAGCCAGCAATTGGAGCATCAGTAAGTCATGTTCTCCCGGCTTCGCTGGGAGGCGCAGAATGGGCTTGTCTACCTGACGGCTTTGTCTGTAGTCAATGCAACCAGTATTTTGGTGACAAGGTCGAAAAGTTGGCACTTAACAGTTTCCCATTCCTGCCCTTCCGACTGTTTCTTGGTATTCCGACAAAAAAGGGGATTGCACCAAAAATGGAAACACATCTTGGAACTATACGAGGCAGCCTCAATCCTGGTCAAATAGGGATTGATCCGGCAAACCCTGAGGTAGAGGAGGCTATAAACCAGGGGAAGATTACTCAAATGACCATCCTTGCCGAGCCCACCGAACCACTAGCTGTATGCAGGATGCTAGTAAAAATGGGCCTTGAGGTTGTGGCATTGGACTCGCCAAGCGATGCCCGTAGCCCAAAGTTTGATTCAGCACGTAAGTTTGCCCGTTGCCCGGCGAGAGGAATAAGGTGGTGGTTTTTCATTAACACAAACCATTCTGGGTTGTTCTCTAGGTTTCGTCATGGACTCAATATTGGAGACTGGGTGAAGAGCGTGAATCTTTCAATACATCAATTCGATGAGTTTGAGGTCTTTCGACTTCAACTCCTCGATATGATTATTTTCACGCCTCTTGATGGCCGGGTTCTGCCCCCAGAAACGAAAGAATTTCCAGAACCAGACTATCGATTATTTCGAGTGAGAAATTGAAAAAAACAGCGAACGAGTCAGTGCAGCGAATCCGCCGCAGATGCGGCGTCTCGCTGACCTCTGTGTTAGGTTTCTCAAGGTCAGCTATAAATGCTGGCATTTTTCGTCAACCGGCCATAATGCCTAATGTAAGGAGGTTACTATGCAACACACACAAACCGAAGTAAATGTCCGTAGTGTTCATCCACAAATGAAGGAGCAGACTTCAAATAACAGGAAGCTTGTATTCCGGTCTTTTGTGCAAACACCAAATGAAGTGGTGAAAGACGGACAGAGGTCTGTTTTTTCAGAAATGTGGACTCGGAAGTGCGGTACTCCTTAAACGCATGGAGATTGCGGGCGATGCACACTGTTTTTCGCCCGCAATCTAATTTAAGGTTCATCCGACTAAAGCGTACTTTGTTGTGTGAACGGCCATGATTTTGAGTTTGAAGAATTCGAGATCTCTGAAGCCATAGGCCTGCCGTTTCATCGTTTTGATTTTGTTGTTGGTTCCTTCGAGAGGTCCGGTGGAAATGGGATAGTCGTAATAGGCCAGGATGCCGGACCGGTGAGCAGCCAAGGTATGGGCGAACTTGATGAGCATGGGGATGCCCGATGAAAGGGTCTGGAGGATCCAGTCATTGAGAAAGTCCTCTGCCGATTCTTTGCTTTTTTGTGACCACAGTTGTCGGAGATTTTCCTTCATGTAGTAGGCGACAGCCAGCGGCCGGTTGATTTCCAGGGCCTTCAGGAGCCTTTGAGGTTCGTTTCTGGATTCGTTCAGGTTCTCGGAGTTTTTGAGGAGGAGCCACCGCGTGCCTTTGATGACTTGCTTTTCCAGTTGGGTGCTTGCCTCATGATAGAGACGGCGCCGGAGATCGGACAGTCGGTCGTTGAAGAGCTTGATGACATGGAAATGATCGAAAACGATAGCGGCATCGGGAAGATGTTCCTTCACGGCACTGATGTAGGCCGGCGACATGTCGATGGCCACCGCCTTGATTTTTGCCCCGGAACGCTTGAGACGTTTCCAGAAAGGCAAAAGAGCGTCGGCCCCCCTGCCGTCGCCGACAAAGACGACAGCCCCCGTGTTCAGATCCATGACGACGGTGAGATAGCGGTGACCGCTGCCTATGGTGATCTCGTCGATGGCCAGATGCTTCAACCCCTTGAGGCTAGGCCTGGAAAAACGGGCCTTCAGGTATTTCTTCTGAATCTCCTTGATCATGTCCCAGCTGACTCCCAGGTGACGGGCCGTATCCTGCAAGGTCATGTGCCGGGAAAGCTCCAGGGCGTACCGTTCGAAGGCCCTGGTATAGCTCTTCCGGGAATCGGAAAACCGAACCCGGACCTGACGGACCATATCACAGGCGAAACAGTAAACCCGCTGAACGGACAAAACAATCCACACCGGTTTCTTCCCGATGGGCAAAGACCGAAACCGCCGCTCCACACGACCGCGGCGAATCACATGACGGGACCCGCACACGGAACAGCAAACCTCCCTCTTCTTCTCTCGGATCCTGAATATGACCCTTCCGTTCTCATAATGGGAACTGACATACTGGTAGCCCTTGATGCCGAAACCATGATACAAAAGACTCGTGGACATGACGGGATCCCTCCTTGAATGATTTGGTCGTCATCAAGAAAGGACAACCGGATTGTCCACTTTTTTTCAACTGAAATCTTTACCAAGTACGCAAAAACCGGAAGAACCTAATTTAAAGAGGTTTTGGATGCTTGATTTAACGAAATCAATAAAGTTGTCAGAATACGCAGTACTTAGAAAAGAGCACTTCGGTGGTTTGTTGTTCAGCAAAAAAGACAAATCAATAATGGAATTGAACCATCTCTCCTATGAACTTATTGCCATGATTGACAAAAGTGCTGATAGTGACCAGTTAATAAACAGCGCTCGCTCAATGGATATTGAAGAAAATGAAGTGCTTTCTCTCCTCAATGAGCTAAGTGAAATGGAGTTGATTTGTAATGGATAATCTTTCGGCACCTATTGAAGTTACTCTTGAAATCACAAAAAAATGCAATCTAAATTGTATTCAGTGTTTTTCAGCCGATGACAGGAAAAAGAATGATAGACAATTATCTACAGAAGAAATCATGGCATTAGGAGATGATTTCGGAAGGCTTAAGGTTTTTTCTGTAGTCTTTAGTGGTGGTGAACCGCTCCTACACAAGGATTTCTTTGAAATTGCACAGCACTATATTGACAATGGAATTGATATTGGGTTCAGCACAAACGGAACAATGCTATCAAAGCAATTGGCAAACAAGATCGCTGATTTTGGCCTTGGTCATGGAATGCAAATAAGTATTGATGGGTCATGTAGCAAGGTCCATGATTATATTCGAGGTGCGGAATCCTTTGTCAAAACAATAAATGGAATTCGCCATATCGTAAATACAGGCATTAGACCCAGCATTGCTGTTACAGTATTAAAACAAAACATTGACGATGCTCTAAATATTATAGACCTAGCAATAAAGGAGAATTGTCGGCATGTACACTTTATGTTTTTAATGCCATCTGGTAATGCTAATAAACACATGAGCGATATCAATCCAGAAAGGCAAGATGTCCTTCAACTGAGTGCTGCATTGAAGGAAAAATATACGCAAGTTAAAGACAAAATCACTATAGACTGGGGAAACGTGGATCACTGCCCAACCTTGCCTGATCTTTCTCCATCTAATTTTTCTGACATCGATACATTGTATGCAGGTTGTCCTGCCGGAAAAGTAAAGGCCGTAGTTGATGCCTTTGGTAATGTTTTTGGATGCGATGTATTGCGAGATGAGCAATTTATTGCAGGAAACATAAGAAATGCCAAATTTGAACATATCTGGAACACTTCTGAGGTTTTTAATAATTGGCGCAAACGCAATGCCAATACTATAAAAGGGAAATGCGTCGATTGTTATTATGCATTTGCATGTGTTGGTGGGTGCCCAGCATTTTCTATTGCTAATGGTGGTGATATCTTTGATGCTGACCCAACATGTGACAAGGTTTATAAAGCAACAAAATGAACCTAACAAGGCAAATGCACTCGGACGGTAAAAAGCGCCGCTCGTTCCTCGCTCTGCTTTTTACCGCCGGTGATTTGCGACGTTCGGTAGGAAAACAATGAAGCCAGGAAGATCTCTTGAAAAACTTGTCGCATACCTTGAAAGACACTTTGCTGCCTCTGATGCTGTTACGGTTGAATCACCTAAGCGCCTTATAGATAAAACAACAGGTAAAAAACGTGAACATGATGTAATTTTAAATGTAAAATCTGGCCATCATAAAATGATAGTGTCGATTGAATGCAGGGACAGAAGTAGGCCGGTAGGCGTTCCACAAGTTGAAGCCTTCGCAAAAAAATGTTCAGAGACATTAGTCGATAAAGGCGTAATCGTTTCGCCATGCGGGTTCACATCAACGGCGCTCACCAAATCCAAAGCTCTTGGAATCAGGTGTTTATCGATAGATCAAGTCGAGACACTTCCATGGACCATCCCAAACCTGGAAATGAGTCAAATCCATTCCTTATACAAACACTTTGATTTTAAAATTATCCCGGAAGAGGATTTTAAAAGTAAACCCAAGGCGTTTGAAATATTAGATGAAAATGGAAATCTCGTAGCTGTTGAAAACCTGAGAAATAGTATTTTCAATGCTATAAAAGATCACGGTCCTGCACCTGAAAATCAACAAGCTGGAGAAAGCACCCAAAAGTTCAAAATCGTTATTCCAAATCTCACGATCATTGATAAAGACACAGGAGTCGCGAAAAATGTTAAATATATTGATACTGTTGTCAAAATTGAAACTACAATAACAAAGACTCCGTTTGTCCTACAAGAATATAAAGCTGCTGCGGGTAAAGAGGCAATCGCTGAGTTGGCCATTGCAAATTTGGATTTTGGTCGTGTTAAAGGAAGAATGGTAATAAATCATAAGCTTGAAAAAGGTGGAGAAATAGCCTTTATTCCCGATGCAGATAAACCCAAAAAATCAAATAGAAACAAATAACTTATAATGCTGTCAATTAAAATAAATACCGAACCACCGCTTTGAGATGGACTTTTGCTACGCTGCCGCTCCGCAAAAGCCCCTCAAGCATACGTTAAACCATCCACGCGGCTGAATTCGCCGATTCGTTGATCCATTCACACCACCCGCCGACAGCTCGATTATAAAAAATTACATCCCCATCTTCCATGGGTCAGCAGCTTTAAAAGGGATCACGTCCCCGTGCGGCGCTCAAGCCCGCTGCGCCGCTCGATCTCGGGCTCGATGTGATTTTGCCGCCGCTCGCCCTGGCGGCGATCCCGTAGCATCAGGGCCGCAATGGTCTTTTTCATCTCCGAAAACTCGCTCTCCAGGTCATCGAGCCGGTTCTGGGTCACGATGGATTGGTGAAATGCCCGGATGCTGGCGTCCAGGACATCGGCATAGCCTGTGCCGGACTCCAGGACCTCATTGGTCAATCTTAGAAGTTGTTCATTTTCCCTGCTTGATGCTTTTGGCAAAAAGACTCCATCACAAGGATTGGATGAATCATGCTTTGAGGCATCCTCAAAGAGATCTGAAAGTAACCAATCGATGGATACGCCAAATCTTTCTGCAATTTTTACAATCTGGGTGGTTTCGGGCACTCTGCCCTTTTTCAGATAATAAGTTGCGGCATTTTCTGAAATACCTACAAATTCAGCGAATTGCTTATTGTTTAGACCTTTGGATTTGGCAAGTTCCAAAAGGCGTTTGCTCAATTCTGGAGATTTAGTCGGCATTAAAAATAATCGTTCATTTGATTTTTTACTTGACAAATCCATCGTCCGTGTATCATACGACCCATATACCGGAACGAATGGGACTCCGGCCAGAGGCGGTGCAAAAACAGTGCAATTTTAGTTCCAGGAAATCAGCCTAACTCGTTCGGGGAAGTCGGCAGAACATGCCTGATCAACTGACACCGCGCCGTACCAGTGGTTGGAGGCCGTTTTGGAGCAAATTGGATCATTCCCGATTCAGACGATCGAACCAGGATACCCGATCCATCGGGAAGGCAACTCCGTCCACTATTCATTACACAGGCTAACAAAATGTCACACATGAGACAAGATGAAAAAGTCCTCGCGGCGGTCCGAAGCCTGAAACAGATCGGCTTCGACCTGGTGACCATCCGAAAGACCCTTCCGGCCCTGACCGGGATCACCCATCCGGTGGCGGCGGAACTGATCGGCGTGTCGCGTCCGAGCGTCACCAAGACCATGAACGCCGACCGCTTCCGGCGCGACATGCAGGAGAAGCTCGCCGAGGTGTACGGCCTGCCGCCGGACGAGATCTTCGAGGACAAGTATGTGCACGACCAGCGCAGAAAGGCTTCGTTGCAACTGAATCTTTCATCTTGTTAGCTTTATTACCAGGGTACTTTTGGCGCTGAAAAGTTCGAAGGCGGCCCAAAACGAACCCATGCCAGGGGGATGAGATGCGGTACCGGTACCAATACCAGAGCCATCAGATTTTCCACATCGCCCGCAAAACCCTTTCAGACGGCCGGATGCACGAGATTTTCGGCCGAACGACCCGCTACATGCAGATGTGGGCGGCCGATCCGCGCCACTGCGGGGTGACGCGCAGAAACGTGCTCGATCAGGTGGCGCTGTTTTTAGACGCCCTGGACGACCACGGCCGCAGGGACGTGGCCCACGCGGCCCTGGATCTTCTGGCCGCCCCCCTGGGCCTGGCGGTGGTGGAAAAGGACGGCACGGCCACGTCGGACAAGGGCTGCCCGGACCTGGAGCTGGCCGACCTGGCCGTGGCCATCGGCGAGCTGGGCGCCCGGATCCGCGAGGCGCGAAAGGACGGCCGGCTGGAGACGACCGAGCTGATCCGCATCAGAAACGCCCACGACAATGCCCGCCACGAGCTCGATCAGCTCCTGGACGCGGGCACGCGGAGGGAGCCATGATACCCCGCACCGTTCCGGACAGGCACCTGTGCGTGCTTTATCGCATGGGCCGCAGCGGCGAAGGCCCCATCGCCTACCGGTACATGACCTACGGCGAGCAGGCCGAGGTCAACCAGCGGCTCGGCGATGGCGCGTCGTTCGGCATCTGGGTCAATCACGATTTTTTCCAAAAATTAAGGAGGCGGTGCCATGTCCAGGATTGAGGCCATCATCCGGCAGGCCGCCGTTCTCATCCTTGTTCTGGGCTGCATCGCTTATTTGCTGTTCTCCATCGCCAATTTTCCACCGGCCGCCAGGCGCGAGACCGCCACCCTCTCCTGCTTTGCCGCCGCCCCAGCGCCCGGGTCCGAGGCGCCAATATCGGCCCCTCCTTATCCTCTGCCCGGGCGGGCTTCCAGGGCCGCCCGGGTCCACCCTTTAAAGGAGATGGCGCCATGAGACATGTTCTGTTTCCAGAGGAAGTGGCCGAGCTCGCCCGGCGGCGGGCCCTGCACGCGGCCTTTTGCGCGGCGTGCGTGGATGCGGGCTCGCGCTGGTGCCGGGACGACTGCGATCTTCGGCCCGATGCCCCGCCCCGCTGCCCTGCCCGGACAGGCGGCAGGATACCGGCGGCCGCGGCGCCGATGGCGAAAGGAGCTCGGCCATGGACGTGAAGACGGTGGAGTTTTGCGGCGAGCTGCAGGGTGAGACGGACAAGCGCTGGTTCGTCTACGACGGGGAGAGCACGGTGTCGATCCCCAAGAGCCAGGTCAAGGAGCTGCGCATGCTATCCAACAATGTGGACTGCATCATGCAGATCCCCGAGTGGCTGGCCCGGGATAGGGGCATCTTGCCATGAGGCGGGCGCGCCGGCGCGTGGCCGTGGCGATCAGCGGGATCGTGGGCGGCACCGACCGCTGCGTCAAGGCGGTGGTAGCCGATACGGGCAAGGTGGCCCGCCT
>ENA-OSEO01004846-OSEO01004846.1-sediment-metagenome-genome-assembly--contig:-NODE-4846-length-13617-cov-8.745716_pt1 | contig 13617 bp, 11 predicted proteins | sample MGYA00237883_ERZ534232 | MGnify/ENA metagenome assembly ERZ534232
CGGCAAACTGCCAGACTGTTTTTCAAAGGAGCCGATTCTTGGAAAGACCTGCCCGACCCACTGTTCTCGCTTTCCGATCTTGCCAGGGTAAAACAGAGCGGGGGGCTCAACAATGACTGGGACCTAACATTTTTAATCATCAATCTCCTGTTCACGCAGGTTAATATAAAATCGGAATTCCGGGATTCGGACCCTTGGACCAGATATAAAAAATCAATCAAAAACTGTGATGTCATTAATCTAATCCGATTTTTAAACCATGAAAAAAATCCCATATCCACACTTCTGGAAAAGAACGGAAGAATTTCGCATGATTTCATTACCGGTCTGTATGCCGGGGATGTTGGAAGCGGAAATATCGTTAAGCAGATTTTTCAGGAGATTTATCTCGGAAAGGAACTCTTTGAGTCCACCTATGGGGTTCCCGCAAAAGTCTTTCAACAAAAGGGATACATCAACCGAGAAACCTTGCTGATAGACAAATCCATTCTTGAACGCCTGTCAAAAAAAAACATTTTGGCCATCGCCACAGGCCGACCCCGGATAGAGGCAGACTATCCGCTCAATTATTTTGATCTTAAAAAGTATTTCTCATGGATCCTAACGCTTGATGATTGTCTTAAAGAAGAGGAAAAAATATTTGAACAGCAACAGCAAAAGGTTTCTTTAAGCAAACCGAATCCGTATATGCTTGATATCATCAAGACCGCCCAAAAAAACAGTGTATCCGAATGCTATTATGTTGGAGATATGCCCGACGACATGATGGCGGCCTCAAGATCCAAGACAGGATTTATCGGCGTAGGAATACTTAAATCTTCCGCCGACAAAGAGGGTCTAAGAAGAGATCTGGAACATGCAGGTGCGGATTATATTATTGAAGATTTCGATGAATTGGTAAAAATCGTGGAATCCTGATCGCCCCAATCGTCAATCAACAATCATGAATCATCGATCACCAGCAGGGATTCCACCGGACAATACTCCAGCCCAAAGGCTTCTGCCACCGCCTTATAGGTTACCTTCCCTTTTAGAATATTAATGCCCTTGGCAATTTCCGGATTTTCCGTCGCCGCTTTCTCATATCCCTTATCCGCAATTTCAAGGGCATATGGCAGTGTTACATTGGTAAGCGCTTTTGTCGAGGTATATGGAACCGCGCCGGGCATATTTGCCACACAGTAATGAACAATGCCGTCGACTTCATAGATGGGGTCATCGTGAGTTGTGGGCTTTGCCGTCTCGACACACCCTCCCTGATCAATGGCCACGTCAACGATAACCGAGCCTTTCTTCATGAGCTTTAACATATCACGGGTAATCAACTTGGGCGCGGCAGCTCCGGGGATAAGTACCGCTCCCACAACAAGATCCGCCGCTGTTAATAGTTTTCGAATCGCTCCCGGACTCGACATAACCATAAAACAGTTTTTGGGCATAATATCGCTCAGATAACGAAGTCGCTCAGGGTTGTTGTCCAGCAGGTAGACCTTTGCACCAAGACCACAAGCCACTTTGGCTGCATTCGCCCCGACTTTACCGCCACCGATAATCAGGACGGTGCCGGGTTCCACTCCGGGGACACCGCTGAGGAGAACGCCACAGCCCCCGTACGTCTTTTCCAGATATTTGGCGCCTTCCTGGATAGCCAGCTTGCCTGCAACCTCACTCATCGGTGTCAAAAGCGGCAGGGAACCGTTCTGTTTTTCAACTGTTTCGTAAGCCACCGCAACAGCGCCCGAATCCATAATGGCTTTGGTAAGCTCCATTGACGCTGCAAAATGGAAATAGGTAAACAGAACTTGCCCTTTTCGTATGAACGGGTATTCAACAGGCAAGGGTTCCTTTACTTTCATAACCATTTCGCTTTTCTGGTAAATCTCTTTTGGAGAACTGCAAATTGTTGCGCCGGCGTTTTCATATTCTTTATCAGAAAAATCAGACCCGTCACCTGCACCGGCTTCAACCCGTACCGTGTGTCCATGATCCCGCATCTGCTCAACACCTTCAGGCGTAACCGCAACACGATGTTCTTTGGTTTTGATCTCTTTTAAGACCCCGATCTGCATAACTACCCCCTGTACCCTGAAACGAACTTACATTTTCGTAATTGTTTAGATCTTTGAAATAAATCTGCTTTTAGGAAGCTCCGCGATTCATTTCAAAAAGCTAAACTCTTACACATTTTCATTTTTTCACAAAAATAAATTTGACTCCGGTTTAACTGTTTAGTAGTTTTTCATTTTCTCAATGGCCTTCAACACGAATGGATTCCATTATTTTTTGTTACCGGCATCTTAATGAAAAATTCAACGGCATTCGGAAATTGAAACCCAAAAAATCTATTAAAAACTACCGATGGGGCTATCTCTATGTCGTCCTGGCTGCTTTAATGTGGGGACTGTCCGGATCATCGGCCAAATTTTTGTTTAACAGCGGTATCACCCCTTTCCAGTTGGTCCAGATGCGCCTGACCATTTCAGCGGTCTTATTGTTTCTATGCCTTTTGATCCGTTTTTCTTCTTTACTTAAAATATCCCGTAAGGACATTTTGTATTTTATGCTGTTCGGCACCGTAGGGATGGCCGGCGTCCAGTTTACGTATCTGTTTGCCATCAGCAAAATAAAAGTGGCAGCCGCCATCCTGCTTCAGTATCTTGCCCCAAGTTTTATCGCCCTGCATTCCGTCGTGTTTATGCGCGAAAAACTAAGCCGCATAACCCTGATCGCCCTTATCGGTGCCACTTTGGGCTGTTATCTGGTTGTCGGAGCTTACAATTTAGAGATTCTTTCCATGAATTTCGCGGGAATCATCAGCGGCCTTTTATCTGCCGTAGCCTTCGCCTGGTATGCCATTCATGGTGAATACGGCATGCGCCGCTATAACCCATGGACAGTTCTCTTTTACGCATTGCTTTTCGGTGCGATCGTCTGGAACATCCTGCATCCTCCGCTCGAAGCCTTCATGCACTCTTACTCACCGGTGCAATGGATGTGGATTCTGTATATTGGCGTGATGGGAACCCTTATTCCTTTCGGTCTCTACCTGGAGGGTATCAGCCTGATCCGCTCCACCCGGGCCAGCATTACTGCAACCCTCGAACCCATTACCGCCGGTATCATATCTTATATCTTTCTCAATGAACTGATGGAAATTCCGCAAATAACAGGCGGCATCATCGTTATCTCATCCATCATACTGCTTCAACTGAAACAGGAGCAGGACGATAACGCACCGAGCATGATTCGTGCACAACGCCATACGGACTGACAAATTTTAAATGACCCAAAAAATTCACGGTCTGGCTGAAATTCATGTCGCGGTATTGCTTTTTGGGCTTGCCGGCCTTTTCGGTAAGTTTCTGACACTCTCTCCTTTGCTCATCGTATTCGGCCGAACCTTTTTTACATCAATAACCCTTGGTTTGATTCTCGCGTTTTCTACAATAAAACTTCATGCCAAATCAAAACGGGATCTGAGTGCCCTGATGCTCCTCGGGGTGATATTGGCGATCCACTGGATAACTTTTTTTCACGCGATTCAGATTTCTACCGTAGCCGTGGGACTGCTTACGTTTTCAACATTTCCAATTTTCGTTACCTTTATGGAACCGTATTTTTTCAAGGAAAAACTGCGCCGTTTCGATATGTTAACGGCAGGATCCGTGGTACTCGGACTGATCTTTGTTATTCCTTCGTTAAATTTTCAAAACAATATCACCCAAGGCGCGTTATGGGGGACAATATCGGGGTTTACGTTTGCCGTCCTTTCGATATTAAATCGAAAATATGTCGGCACCTATTCTTCAATGATGATTGTATGGTATCAAAATTGGATGGCAACATTAACGTTGCTCCCATTTGTATTTTTCGAAGATTTGTCCCTCCAAGTGACGGACGTCGTCCTGCTGGCGCTTTTAGGGATTTTTTGCACAGCCTTGGCCCATGCACTGTTTATCAAGAGTCTCGCTCACATCAAAACACAGTTGGCAAGCATTATCGCATGCATGGAACCCGTTTACGGAATCATTTTTGCGTTTGTATTGTTGGGAGAAATCCCGGCATTACGAACCATTTTGGGTGGCTGTATCATCCTCGGCACAATTGCGATTGCGAGCATGAAACGCACCCCACGTGAAAAAATTCCACCGTCGTCCTAAAACAACACTACAATAGTAAATTCTGAACGTGATTGTTTCCAAAATCACGTTTCACCCTCCGGATCCACATGTATAATAATGCGGTCTAAGTTCCCCACATCCTCCATCAGACAACTTTCCACCGCCTTTGCAATCTTGTGCCCTTCTGAAACCGTCAGCAGACCATCCACAACGATGTGCATTTCCATTTGATATTGGCCCCCGGAAGTTCGAACCCTGAGATCATGTGTATCGACCACGCCGTTCACAGACAATGCGCACCGTTTTATTTTCCCGATGATTTCAGGATGGGGAGCCGTGTCGGTAAACTCGCGCAATGTGTCTCTTAAAATCTCCAATCCGACTTTTACAATAAAAAAAGATACCAGCAGGGCTGCGAAGGCATCGAGAACATGCCATGAGGGGTTTATCATTGTCCCTCCAACCCCGATTAAGACTGCAACCGAAGAGAGGGCGTCTGAGCGGTGATGCCATGCATTGGCCACGATCAATTGGCTTTTGATGCGTCGCCCGGTCCGAATGGTGTAATGATACAAGACCTCTTTGAATACAATAGACACGCCGGCTCCGAACAATGCCAGGGTCGTCGGGTGGTATTCAGTATGTCGATAAATCGTTAAAGAAGCCGATATTCCGAGGTACAGAGCCGTCCCGATCAGCGCCATCCCGACAATGGTGGATGCCAATGTTTCAATGCGCGCATGTCCAAAATGGTGAGTTTTATCTGGAGGCTTATGGCTGATTTTGATCCCGATCAGAACCACGACGTCAGTAAAAAGATCTGAAATGGAGTGGACCGCATCCGCGATCAGAGCCTGACTGCTGCCGAATACTCCGGCAACCAGCTTCAGCAAAATTAAAAATGCGTTCACCAGAACACCGACAAGTGTAATTTTTTTACCGGCTGTTGCTGATGTTTCCATAGATTCCGGCATCGCTGTTCAATAGGTATTGGGTGATTTCAAGTTAGTTCGCTTCGCTCACGATTGAAATGATGGAACAATGGAATAATGGTTTGGAAGGAGTTTTTTACAATTAAAATGGTTTATTTCCACGCTTATCCCCAATACTCCAGTGTTCCAGTATTCCATCATTCCATGGAGCGATCTAACAATAAAAACACCACAGATCATCATTTAGCTAAACGACATTAGATTGAGATACACCTTAATACAGATATCGTCAAGCAGCCGAGTGAAAAAACATCGCCTGTATTTCCTCAACCACTTAAGGATCCGGTACCTTCCAAATGAACAGCTCAAACCGCATTGACATCATCTCCTCGGAAAGTATTGAATTGGTGGTGATGTACCCGGTGGGCCGGCTACTGAATCAACCTTTTCCGCATGGCTCTGAGGGCGAGAATTGTAAAAAACAGGAGAAATACGGTTAAATACCCGATACTGATCACCGGTGCGGTTTCGCAGGTTCCGATGCTGAAGAAACGGGACAATTCGGCCAGATGGTAAAGGGGCATGACCAGTGCCACCGGCTGCGCCCACCCGGGCAGGTTGGAAACCGGGAAAAAAGTGCCGCTGAACAAAAACATCGGTGTAACGAAAAGGAATATCGGCAGATTAAACATATCGATGGTCGGGGTAATGCCGGTGAAGTACATGCCGATGGCGCCGAAAGCCAGGCCACCGCAAAATGCCATGGGAATCAGCAACAAACCCCCAGGAAACTGAACAAATCCAAACAGGCCGAGGACTGCCAGCATAATTGTCGCGGCGCCCGCCGACTTCGTAGCGCTCCAAACAATTTCAGCGACGATGATCTCTTCCAGAGTCAGCGGCGTCGCGAGCATTCCGTCAAATGTCTTCTGGTAATACATGCGGACAAATGATCCGTAGGTGGTTTCAAAAAACGCGTTCCACATTACCGCCGTGGCAATCAATGCCGGCGCGATAAACGCCGTGTAAGAAAGATCGAAGCCACCGTAGTTCACATTGCCGATCAGGCCGCTGAACCCCACACCAAATGCCAAAATATAGAACAGCGGTTCGAACAATGGTGTCAGAAAATTGACCTTCCAGATTTTCTGATAAACCACCAGGTTTCTTCTCCATACCCTTAGGAACCGCCATGAAAATGCATTGGGATCGATCATTCTCGAAGCTCTCTTCCCGTTAAACGTAAAAAAACATCTTCCAGCGTGCTGTTTCGGTAAATGCACTTCTCGCTGCAGAATCTGTCGCGAAGCCGGTCAACCGGATCTTTATTCTCCGGTACATACAGGATCAGGCGTCTTCCAAGATCGTCGTGTTCGATGTTCTGCTCTTTCACATAGTCGATCAGGGCTCGATCCGGCCCTTCAATTTCGATGATGCTGTTTCCTGCATACCGGTCGATCAAATCTCTTGGGCTGCCGTCCACGAGAATCTTTCCATGATCCACAATCACCAGACGATCGCAGAGACGGGAGGCTTCTTCCATATAATGCGTGGTGATGATGACGGTCAAACCGGTCTCTTTGAGTTCCTCGAGCTTCTCCCAGACCTGGTGCCGGGATTGGGGATCAAGACCGGTGGTCGGTTCATCGAGTATCAACAGCTCCGGGCGGTTGATCAGCGATCGGGCAAGAATCAGTCGGCGGGCCATTCCGCCGGACAGTTCCATGACTTTGGCATCTTTTTTATGGTCAAGGGCGAAAAAATCGAGGAGTTCCCTGGACCGTTCATCAGCCTCTTTTCTCGGCATGGAAAAGTATCCGGCGAACACACGTAAATTTTGTTCCACAGTCAAATCCGGGTCCAGGGTATTGTCCTGCTGGCAGACCCCGATTCTGGCTTTAATCCTGCGGAAATCGACCTTCATATCCATACCGAAAATCCGCAGTGTCCCGCGAGTGGGGGGAATAAATCCATACAGCATCCGGATGGTCGTCGTTTTCCCTGCACCATTGGGACCCAGAAGTCCGAAAAACACGCCCCGTTCAACTGAAAATGAAATTTCGTTCACGGCGGTGAACCCATCAAATTGCTTGGTCAGATTTTGAATTTCTATGATGGTATCCATCGCTGTAACGGTCCGGTATCCACCCTTTCGTTCACATTTGAGTCGTTGGTCGGAGGGAAATCATATTGTTCAATCATCGGATACGAAGATACCGTCAAAAATTTTTTTTCGCAACTGGATCTTTGATGAATTCGTAAAAAGTAAAGCCTTACTCGCTCTAATCCGGAAAAGTCGGAAAAATTTTATTGTTTTTATCTTTTTGCCGCAAGAAACACAAAATTTACAATTATTGTTATGCACGCTGTTGCGTGTATGTTTCTGATAAAGGATTTAAAGGGGGAAGGATTTACAAATTTACACATATATTCGGAAGGTTAAACGAATTTAGTGGTTGACGGTCTACCCGCTGGTATCCTTTGGGGCTAAATTGCCATTGGTTGGTTATAAAGCCGGTCCACTCAATGGGTTATGTTGGGGATTTTGGATTGTTGATTGATGATTGTTTTTTGGTTTTTTCAAACGACAATTATACATCTTGAATGCATCAATCTTGTTCAAACGGTTTTGACCTTTGAAACCTTGAACCTGGAACTCTGAACCTGGAACCGATCAGTTCAGGGTTCAGAAATATTCGATACTTGAGATTTCAACCCGTGCACTATTATCAAACATGGGCGTGGAATATTCGATCTCATCAAAATAATCATACCGGGTTGAAATACCGCCTTCTTCAGCGTCATTCTGGAAATTTTGTATGGCTTTGAGCAACCGACAATCTTTGGCACAAACTGTTTTCGGTAGATTTACTTTGGAACAATTTTTACATGGAGAAGCAATCATAATCCCTCCTTTATTATAACCTTGTCTGAAGCGATCAATTTCTAAAAAGCCAAACGTTTACGATTTTTTAATTTCTAAATTCCCCTCCACTTGTTTATGCGATGTTGGGTTAATGATCATATTGGTGAATCACATCCAAAAGTTCATCCATATCAAACGGCTTGTCTATAAATCCGGTTCGTCGATAATGCATGGCCTCAATCACAAGATCCTTGTCTCCGTATGCTGTCATTAAAATTACAGGTATGGTTTTATTGGTTTCGCGAATTTTTTGCAGAAGCTCTATTCCGTTCATTCCCGGCATAGCGTAATCGGTTAAAACAATATCTATGGCTTCGTCCTTTCCGAGGTGGTCTAAAGCATGTTTGCCGCTTAAGGCTTCGACGACCCGGTATCCCCTGGTTCTCAATCCCCTTCTCAGGGTTTTAAGCTGGACCCATTTGTCGTCAACTACAAGGATCGTCTTCATGCACTATTTTCCGTACATATTTATAGTTTAATCTTTAATTTTTTACGAATTCATCAATTATTAGCGTCCGGCAATCTCACTCAAAGCTGATATCATTTTAGAACTCAAAAGGTCTTTTTATCAAATTGAACCATTAGAGAGCACAAAATGTGCCAACCATAAAAAATGCCTGCTCAAGAAAATAAACAATGATAAATCAATAGGATGGATCAGGAAAATGTTCGGGAAAGCGTTGGTTGAAACGACTGTAGCAGTACGGTCAAGGTGTGCAATAATTGAACACTCTAACACGATATTATCTTTTTTTTCAGCTACTTATTTTCAAACTGTGCAATATTTGATAACCTGTAATTGACCAGGGGGCACCTGAATTTTGCGCGAGTTGGAGGCTTTCATATGGCCCGAAAGCGGGATTTCTGCGTCACTCCAATAAGGCACTTACTAATGAGGCCATAATTAAATAGACATGATGTTTACGCCGGAGATCACCGCATTTCAGACCGCGAAAAACTCACGAATAAGAGCGTGTAATGCCGAACAGGATCAGGTCCTCAATGATATACTGAATATTAAATGTTATTTCGGGGTGTTGCCGAAATAAAACACAGCTGTTCGTCCCAACACGCTCTAATCCGTTCAGACAGTTTCCCGATCTGAAATGCGGTAACCTCCAGCATATCGATATATCTCGAATGTCTAAATGATACCGCTCTTATTAGTAAGGACGAGGCCATACACTACTCTATCCCATAAGACTTGAGTTTTGTTCGGAGTGTATTCAAAGCGATGCCTAAAAGTCTCGTGGTTTGGGACTTGTTATTCCCGGTCTGACGATAGACTTTAAGGATATAGGACCTTTCCATTTGAGCAAGGGGAACCACCGCTTCTGCTTCCGGCTGATGTACCGGTTTCTTCTCCGATTTTTGTTTTTGAATCGTAACGGGAAGGAATATTTTAGAAATCTTTCGTCCCTGGGCAAGGTTTACGGCCGATTCGATAATCGATCGGAGTTCTCTAATGTTACCCGGATAATCATAATTGAAAAGCAACGACAAGGCTTCTTCTTCTATACCCGGATTTTTATCCTTACCCAGAAACTCGTTTAAAAAATAGCTGACAAGCACAGGAATGTCTTCCTTTCTTTGCCTGAGTGCAGGCAGGTGCAGCCATCCGCCTTTGAGACGGTAGTACAGATCCCTGCGAAACCGTTTTCGGGCGATCAACTTTTCGAGATCCTCATTTGTTGCGGAAATAAAACGGACATCCGTTTTCCGGGGGATGTCTGACCCGAGCTTCAGGTATTCACCGTCCTGTAAAACCCTAAGCAGCTTTCCCTGAAGCTCAAGCGGTAGGTTACTTATTTCATCCAGAAACAATGTGCCCTTGTTTGAGTGCTCCAGATAACCCTGCCGGTCTTTTTCTGCCCCTGTAAAGGCGCCCTTCGTGTGACCGAAGAATTCGGCGTCAAACAGGGTGCCTGTAAGCGAGGCCATGTTAACCGGCGTAAATACGGATTTTGCCCTGAGGCTTGCTGCATGGACGGCTCTTGCAAGTAACTCCTTGCCGGTTCCGCTTTCTCCGGTTATCAATACGGGAACATCGCTGGCCGCATGGAGTTCGGCTTCTTTTAATATCTTCAATACGGTTGCCGATCCGTAGACAATAGATTTAAAGGCATCTTCATTCGAAAGTTCCGGCGGATGCGTTCCCTTACCGATATCCGCAATGTTATACAGCCGTTTTCTTTCCAGTGCACGCCTGACGGACAATATGAGATCATCCCTTTCAACGGGTTTAACCAGGTAATCGTAGGCCCCTATTTTCATGGCTCTGACCGCAGTCGATGCTTCATCAAGACCCGTAATCATGATGCATTCCGTTTCGGGGCTGCTGGCCTTTATCTTTTCAAGAAGTTCGAGACCGTCCATGCCGTGCATAGATACATCGATCAGGGCTAAGTCAAAAGTTTGGCCTTCGTTGAAAGCCATGGCAGCTTTTTCAGGATCATTTTCGAGGGTTATGAATTTAAAGCCGGACGTGATAAGGCTCCTTCGGATGCTTTTGAGAAAGATCTGATCGTCGTCTATTGCAATGATTCGGTTTTCCAAAGCAACCTCGCTATGCTCGAATATCCAGAACTATTTTAAAATTACTCCCCTGCCCCAACTTGCTTTCTATTTCAATTTTGCCGCCCATTTTTTCGATGAGATTATGGACGATATACATTCCGAGACCGGTCCCTTCTTCTAAAAGCTTTGTGGTAAAAAAGGGGTCAAATATTCTTTTTTGGGTGTTCTCGTCCATACCGATGCCATTGTCGCTGACTTCGATGATCAGTTGATTTTCTTTAACATTATCCATGTAAACAGACAGGTTAATCATCGAATTTTCAACAACGTGTTCATTAAAAGCCTGGGCGGCATTGATTAACAGATTAACCAGTATCTGCTCCAACAATTGTGATTCAATCGGTACCTCAGGCAAGTTTTCCGGTACATGAACGTTAAAGATTTTTACGCTCCTACTGATTTTACTACTGCAAAACGAAACGACTTTTTCAATGATCGGTTTCAGGTCAATTTTTTCAATCTTTTTTTCTTTGTTCGCCGCTGAAAATACCTTTAAATCCTTAACTATCGAATTGATTCGCATGGATCCATGCCGAACATTATCGAGGAGTTCAAAAATATCTTCGCGAAATTCAGCATACGGCATATAAAATATTTCCAGATCCGGGTGTTTTTGGGCATATTCGTCAACGATGGGCATCATGAAATCGAGGTAATTCTTTAAGATCGGAATGTTGACGGAAATATAATTGTTCGGGTTGTTAATCTCATGGGCAATCCCTGAGATGAGAACTCCGAGAGATGCCATTTTTTCACTTTGTATGAGCTGTCTCTCCAACACCTTCAATTCCGTTATATCCTTAATACGGATGATGGCCGACCCATTTTCTCCGGACTTCGCTTCCACCGGATATACGACAACCTGCTCCAGTCTGTCCGGGCTTATAATCCCTTTTCGTTCAAAATCTCCATGCCGGCCTTCCAAAACTGTCGGAGCGATGTTGCAATCTTCACACGGACCCGATCTTCCTTTAAATACCTGATAGCAGGGTTTCTCCATGACATCCCGGTCGTTAGTACCGTAATATTCTATGGCAGCTTTGTTGAGAATCTTTACTGTGAGGTTCCTGTCCAAGAGGAGCAAAGGTTCGGAAATGCCGTCGAAGACCGATTGAAGCATTGTTTTACTTTTTAAAAGTTCTTTTTGAGCACGTTTGCGTTCAATCACTTCTTTTTGAAGCTCGGCGGTTCTTTTTTCAACACGTTTTTCCAGCTCAAGATTAAGATGGTGAAGTTCTCCTTCGCGCTGCTTTAAATTTCTGAATAATAGACTGTAGGGCTTTACAAGACCGGATTCAACAACAGATTTATAAATAAGATAAAAGGATATAAATTTAAAATAATGTCCTGTAAGATTAGAAAAACCGTATGCGCTGATGTAGAATGTAAAGGCCAATTCAGAACATATGGTAAGCAATATGGATGCAATCAACAACCGGAAGATATTTTCATCGAAAGCCATTTTCTTTTTATACAAAAGGACAATGGAACCGATGAGAATTAAAGAGATCAAGTATTCGCTGACCTTTTTGAACGTTGTCAGTCCTAAGCCTTCAACAAAACAATCGGGAAAAATGTTCCAGTGAAAAATGGATCCCAGGATAAGAAGAGTCGCCAGAATATACGCGGTGAATATGAAGCGTTTTTTGATGTCTCGGGCAAGGAAAATCGGTGCAATCAGAAGGGAAACACTTTCCATATAACGCGCTGAAATCCACAACTGCGTCGCCAGATTGGTTTCATATCCGGGGAATATCCTCATACCTTTATAGGCCAGTGTATGGATTAGATCTAAACCACCGATGAACAGATAGGCTATGCCTAAAAAAAGGAGATAGTTATTATCCATAAATCGCCGGGAATTCCAGGCGATCACGAAGATACCGAAGGCGATGAGAATACTAAATAACTCAACGATGTAATGAAAAAGAAGGTAATTGTAAAGGCTGGTGAGATAGAGTCCGAACAGGATTAAAATCCATGAAGTCACTTTTGCCCAAATAGCTGTGGCTGACGATTGCTCCTCCATAAATTTTCCTCTATTGGAAGGGACGGTTTAGTTGGTGTCCATCAATAAATGAGAATTTTTGTTCAAGATCAAGGCATGCGAAAAAAATAACCACCCCGACGGAAAGCCTGCCGGGACAAGCCGGCATATGTATGATATTCCGAGGATTATTTTTTGAGCATAACGCAGAGATTGGCCAAAAAGACCATTTATGGGTAGACACTATTTAACGATTAAATAGAGTCTAATTAACACAGAGGGTTGTGAACTTCAAATATTTTTCATTGGTTAAAGCGGGATAAAAGTTGGATTGTACATTTGGCGGGAACTATCCCATTGATCCGAAGATGGATATGGGGTACTATTTTTTAGGTATCATCTCCAATTTAGTTTGCTTCGCTCACAATTGGAATGATGGAACAATGGAATACTGGAATGTTGGGTTGGATGGAAGTGGCATAAACCAGGAAACATAAAAAGATCTTTAATTTCAAACAACGGTAAAATTTCAGAGCCGTATAACTAATCGAAGGGGAAGCGCAATGGATTATCTTTTTTTAAAAGCGTGTACTGTTTGAGTGGTTTAGGGATCGTTGGAAAGAACAGAGGCGTGCCGAAACATTTTATCAGCAGCAAGGTGGGTGCCCTGATTCGACCCCATAGTTATTATATCTAATCCTGTTCTTTCTTTAGGATCCTTTAACCACGAGTTTACACGGTTTTAAAAAAAGCATAATCCATGGAGCGATTTAAGAAAAAATATCCCGACTCTCTCAACTAATTGGGAGAAAAACCTTTTTTAGGAATAAATGAACAATGAATGAAAAAGTCGACCCAAAAGCGATGACCGATGGTATCGTAACCGCACGAACGTGCGACAGTTGCGGTCACCATGAAATAGGTATGGTGACCCAAACCGGAGCCTACGTTCCGCTTAAGCCGGGGATGAAAATACGGGTATCGGGAAATGGTATGGGCTCAGCGAAGGATTTAAACAGTGAACTTCCGGCGGCCCAACCGGATATCCTTACGGACGTTCGAGGTTACATGAAA
>ENA-OSEO01004848-OSEO01004848.1-sediment-metagenome-genome-assembly--contig:-NODE-4848-length-13615-cov-6.097356_pt1 | contig 13615 bp, 8 predicted proteins | sample MGYA00237883_ERZ534232 | MGnify/ENA metagenome assembly ERZ534232
TTTTTATCTATGGTTTCCTTGGTGATTTCTTTTAATTTATTGGTTAAAAACTCAGAATCTTCAATGGAAAGAGAATTAATGGTTTCACCATTTTCATCAACTTCCTTGAATATGAGGCCATTTGAATAGTCACCGAAAATGGCCAGACTTCCGCCATATTCGGTTTCAAGTTTTTCAAATACCTCTTTTTCTACCTTATTATAGGGTCCAAACTGTATAATCTTGTCTACAATATTTGCGGTAATGTTTTCAATAATTGTTTTTCTCCTGGCGTTTGCAGAGATGCTGATCCTGTCCGGCAGTCCGGGATCCGAATCTTTCGGCCTGGTGGATAGCCTTCCTTGACGAAGCTGATCGCCATAAACCCGCAAAACATTGTTGACTTGATAAGCCGTAATAAGCATGATTCGCCACCTCAATTTTCTTATCGGAAGCACGTATGAAAAACTTTAGAAAATTTATTCTTTTGTTCTAAAGTTTCGTTATTATTTTAAGAAGTTGATACAAAGAAGGTGTTGACTTTAAAACCAAATAACGGATGAAAGCGCTTACCATTTCGAACGTCTTGTTTTCCTGAATCGACAAATTCTTCAATTTCAGGCGTCAAAAAAATGCCTATTTTTGCTTGCCCCATAATTCCATTAAATGTATATGTCTTAAATAATTGATAAAATACTAAATTATAAAACTGGCACCCTTCTTGCTTTGTTTTAAGTCGAAGTTTAAGCTCTGGCAAATACCTTGAGCGCATAATATCGCTTCATTTTTATCCGAATTACCGTAGGCAGATATGCTTTCATTGGTGCAGGTGTCGTTGTGACTAGAGATGTCCCTGATTATGCGTTGGTTGTGAGAAACCCGTCAAAATCGTCGGATGGATGTGTGGGTGCAGTCACCAGCTTGCCTTCGATGGAGATGAAGCCAATTGTTCAGCATGTGAGAAGCCATACATCAAAATAAAAGGAGAAGTAAGCCCTATTTCGGAGGAAGGGGCTCCGGTGAAGTTAGAGGCTGTCGGATAATTTTGGTGCATAAGCAGATGTTTCACGAAGTGTTAAAGAGAATTTTAAGAATGAAGAGGATTTTTAATGCAAGATAAATTAAGGCAGGGCGAAACCCTTTTTGCTGAGGGGAGAATTGAAGAAGCCGAAAAGTGTTTCCTAAAGATTTTAGAACATGATCCACAAAACAAAGAGGCCCTTAATAACCTCGGGGTAATTGCTTTTCAAAGCCAACAAATTGAAAATGCCATAAACTATTTTGATAAGTCTTTAAAGTTGGATCCTTTTTATAAGGAGGCAGTATTAAATTATACTTATCTTTTAAAAGAGCTTGATTTACTTAATGAAGCGTCTCCTTATCTATACAAAATTATAAATGAATATCCCAACGATAAAGAGCTTAAGCACCTTTTAAATGAAATTGAAATGGCTCAAAAATCCAATATAAAATTAGCTGTTTTATGCCTACCAGGACTTGAATCTTTTCTCGGAGATATTGTAGATTTTCTTAAAACAAAGTATGAAGTTCGAACCTGTTATAGCAATAACAATAAAGATATAGAAGTTGCTGTTCATTGGGCCGATATTATATGGCTTGAGTGGGCTAACGAAATGGCAGCATACGTTACTCAGAATTACCCTTCACTTTCTGAGAAACAAGTTATTTGTCGTGTTCATAGCTATGAAGTCTTGCATGGATACCTGCCACGTATTAAATGGTCAAATATTAACAAAACAATTTACGTGGCGGACCACGTTATGAAAATTGCCCGAGAACTTCATCCTCCAGTTTCTTATCAGACAGAATCTTTAGTAATCAGCAATGGTTTGAACCTGAAAAAGTTTAAATTCAAGGAGCGGAAACCAGGATTTAATATTGGGCTGGTTAATAGTATTAATCATAAGAAGAATCCTGGTATGTGGATTGATATCCTAAACCAACTTGTGAAGATTGATAAAAGATATACTCTCAAAATTGCAGGCCAGCTCCAGGAAATTCGTTATAAGTACTATCTGGAAAATATTATACAAAAATTGGGATTAAAAGATAACATCAACTTCTACGGTCATGTTAAGGATATTCCAAGATGGTTTGAGAGGGAGGACATAAACTACTTCCTCACTGCGAGTCACTTTGAGTCATTTGGGTACGCTATAGCTGAGGCTATGGCTATGGGTTATCGCCCCCTAATTCATGCCTTTCCCAGTGCAGAAGAAATTTGGCCAGAAGATTGCGTATTTGGATGTATAGATGAGCTTATTCAAATGATTCAAAATGAAAAGAATTACGATTCTCTGAAATACAGGCGATTCGTTGAAAGAAAATACTCATTGCAGAAACAATTGGAGAAAACAGATGCAGTGCTTGAAGAAGTAGCAGCTGAAATTTCAAATGAAACACCACAATCGGAATCGATAGACAAGAGAGCAATTGAGGTTCAGCACCTATCGGAATTTTCGGGTTCCCTTAACAAATACCACAGGCCGGAAAAAAACGTGATCGTTACTGGAATACCTAGAAGCGGCACAAGCCTGTTATCTGTAATGCTTAACAACTTTCGAAATGCAGTGTGTTTAAATGAGATACTTTATAACATTGATTCACTTCCACACGACTTTGCTGAGATCAGAAGAAGATTAATAGCCGGAGAACCGATTCCTAATAGATATGATAGCTCGGGACAGCTTGCTACGGATACACAGAGCGATAATATTAAAATAGATAATAGGGTTGTTGAAATAGCAGACGAAAATGTCGTTATTGGGTCAAAGGTTAATATCCCTTATTTGAATCATATCCAAAAAATCTTTGATTATGGTTACAAAGTCATAGCGATTGTGCGAGATCCCGTCTATGCAATCGGAAGTTGGAATAGTCAAAAAGCAAGTAACATCCCCGAAGCTCATGTGACTGACGCCGACATGCACCCTCGTTGGAAAGGATTCAAATTTACAAGCGATGATAAAATTGAACGTCAAGCTCAAATATGGAATTTCTATGGAGATTTGATCTGGAATATCAGGGGCAGAATCAAAATTTACACTTTTGAATCGCTGACTTCGGACCTGGATTGGATTCTCAAAGATATTTGTGAAATTTTAGGACTTGAATCCTTCGCAAATATGCCTGCGGTAAGTAACCAAAACATTGACTCAAAATACCCTAAAATTGAACAAATCAAGGAGGCGGTGAGAAAGTATTGCCCTATTAAGAAGGTGTTCGGGTACAGCTGCCAAGATGAAAAAGGGCCGACCCGACTCCACGAATACCGAGGGAAATCGGCTGAATTGTCTATGAGGAGTAACGATCCAACAGATTATTGGGAATGGAGAGCGGAGAACCGTGTTTCACCCAATTCTGCGAATTCAGCGACGACTGAGCGGCATAAGGATTATCTCAGTAGAATGCTCCACAAATAATGACTTGGTGTTAACGGTTAACGTATCGAAACAGGATCAAATACATGGCAAGGAAAAGAAAAAAAGGAAATAGAACCAATTCGAAGTTAAGTTCAGTCAAAAAGTCAATTGGTTTAAAAAAGAAATTTAAAAAGGCTCCTACCATTTCTGTCTGTATGATTGTAAAAAATGAAGAGCAGTTTCTTGAAAAATGTCTTCAAAGTGTAAAAGATATTGCTGACGAGATTATTATTATAGATACAGGCTCCCGGGATAACACCGTAAATATCGCTAAAAAATATACCGACAAAATCTACTTTCACCCATGGAAAGACAGTTTCAGCGAGGCAAGAAACCACTATTTCGATTATGCGAAAGGTGACTGGATATTTCAGATAGATGCGGATGAAGAATTGGTAAAAGAGGATATTCCAATCCTTTTAAACGCCGTGAAGAACCCCAGCATAGATGTCATCATGCTGCAGATTGTTAGTCATCTTAGTAGAGGACAAAGTGAATCCAGGCACAGTTTAGAGCGCATTTTCCGAAACAATGGGTTGATTCACTATGAAGGTCGTGTCCACAACAGGCTTGTTGGTTTTGAAAATCCTAAAATCTTTCCTGTACGCCTCATGCATTATGGTTACAATCTTAATGATGAGGATCTGTCTGAAAAAAAACATGAAAGGAGAATTCGTCTTCTCAAAATGGATATAGAAGAATATCCTGAGAACCCACTTCCTTATCATTATCTGAGCTGCTGTTACCTCTCTCGTAATCTTCTTTATGAAACCATCGATGTCGGTTTAAAAGCCATCGAGCTTGCTGGAAGACAAAATAATAAAGATTCCGTTTTTCTCTGGTCGAGATATAACGCTTCCATAGCGTATTATAAACTAAAGGATTATAAAAACGCTGAATCCATGGCCCTTTCAGCAATTGCAATAGACAAGCGTCATCTTGATTCACATTTTCTTTTAACAGCTCTTTATCTTGACCAGTCCAAATGGCATGAAGTGATTAAATATGGCAATGCGTATTTTCTCCTGACTAAACAGATTAATAAGAATCCTGAAAAATTCGGAACCATAGTCTCCAACTCTTTAAGAGAATATTGGAAGGTATATATATGGATGGGGATAGCATATTATGAAACAGACAATATAAAAGAAGCGGAAAAGTCATTTCGCACTGCTGTCTCACATGCCTCTGATCCCTTCAATGCATTAAAGACAATAGGCATTTATTACTATAATAAAGCGCTTTTTCCCCAGGCGCGGGAGTATCTGGAAAAGGCATTTGATGTCAATAAGGAAGATGCGGCCGTCAATAAGCTGCTGACCAAAAATGGAAAACACGGCTATATAAAAGAGGAGATGGATTGTCTTGAAAAAGCTGTTGAAATAGGTGCTAAGGATAATTTTGTTTCTACGCGTCTTTTTTCCCTATATGTGGAAAATGGACAATACACTAATGCCTTAAAGTTAATAAACTCCGAAGATTTTTCAAATTCGAATCTATATCCCGAATTGATCAAACTGGGCAATATTTTCATTAAAAAGAGTGAGATGGAGGCTAGTATCCAATGCTACATGAAGGCAATAGAAATTCGACCGGAAACCCCGGAAGCATGGAATATTTTGGGAGAAGTAACCCTCGCTATGGGCAGGCTTGAAGACTCACTGGTATTCCTGGAAAAGGCCTTGCAGATAAATAATAAGGATACTGCCATAATCCTTGCCCTGTGCGAGCTCGAACTAAAAAGAGGAGATATAGAATCACATATAACATATTGTGACATGCTTTTGGAGAAGTTGTCTCTTCCAAGAGACAGAGTAATTGATAGTTTCAACGATTTAAAATCGATTTTCATGGAAATAGAATCAGCCTTGAAAGATGATAAAAGTCATTCACAGAGGATTTCGAATATTATTGCACAACTACCTTTAAAGAATGATCCCGTCACCAATGAAAGTCCGGCATATATGGTTCATTATACCTGACTTTTATTAAAAGCTTCTTTTCTCTCTAAAAGGATGACATTATAGGTCACCTTTGTTGTTTTTTTATCCTTCCTTCAATTTCAAACCTAACATATTCTTTCCACCTCTCATGTCTTTCTTTAACAGGCAAAAACAGGCAATAAATGGATCAAGCAACATTCAATAAAAAATTATTAAAGGTTTTTTATCCTTCTTCCGATATTGATACTTACATTAGGCAAGTGGGAGAAAGGCAGGTGATAAATTATTTAAATCCCACCGATGCCAAGGCAAGGATGCCAACATTTTTTTAAGGCCCTTTAGGGTAAACCAAAAACGTATTTTAAATTAAAATCAAGGAGGATTTTACCATGGGATTAAGGATTCAAAACAACATTGCGGCATTAAATGCCCACAGGAACCTGACAATTTCAGACAGTGCGTTAAGCAAATCACTGGAGCGTTTGTCATCCGGTTATCGGATTAACAGGGCCGCGGATGACGCTGCAGGGCTCGCCATTTCACAGGGCATGAGAGCGGATATAGCCTCTTATAACCAGGCAAGCAGAAACGTATCAGAGGCAAACGCCATGGTTCAGGTTGCTGAAGGCGCCTATGACCAGATCGGCAATATGCTTGTCAGATTGAAAGAACTGGCCACCCAGGCAGCTTCTGCGAATGCTAACGGTAATCTTACTAAAATCGACGCCGAAGCCCAAGCACTAAAAGATGAAATCGACCGAATCTCCAATTCTACTGCATATGCCGGCGCAGCACTTCTGGATGGTTCTTTGGGCACGCAGACCTTCCAGGTAGGATCTACTGCTGACACCTTCAGTCAAATAGACGTAAGTTTTTCTACAGTAAGTACGGCAAGTATGAGCATCGACACCCTGGATTTGCTTAGTGCTGCTAACGCACAAACTGCTCTTACAAGCGTTGATAGCGCTATTGACACTTTGAATGATTCACGAGGTGCTCTGGGTGCTATCCAGAACAGGTTAGGTTATGCCAGTGCAAACCTCTCCACTACCATTGAAAACGTTCAGGCGGCCGAATCGGTGATCCGAGATGTGGACATGGCGGCTGAAATGATCTCATTCACGAAGAACCAGATTCTGCTCCAGGCAGGTACGGCCATGCTTGCACAGGCGAATATGGCGCCGCAGGTTGTGCTGTCCTTGTTCGGATAATCGGATTTGTTCAAAGCTTAGAGCTGAAAGCTTCGAGAAAACAATTAACCTTCAACAAAACCCCCGTCTCCGGAACGTCGGAGACGAGGGTTTTCTTTTGGCGTTTATTCGAAATGGCAAGGATTTTGCTGTATATCAAGCGGGATATTAAAACTCTTAAGTTTAGGGACAAATTTTCCGATAGGGGTATAAAGATCGGGCAATATTTGCCACAAAAAGCACAAAATTGACAACCAAGGGCCTCACCCGAATAATTCATGAAGATTTTATAGAGATATTTTTATTGGTAAGGGAGATAACATGTCTTTGAGTACGAATCTGGTGTCAGGCCTTGCCAGTGGTTTTGACTGGCGGAGCATGATCGACCAGTTGATGGAAATTGAGCACCGACGGGTGGATCTGGTGGAGAGCCGAAAAGAAGAATATGAGAATAAGCTTTCCGAATGGCAATCTTTTAACACCAAACTGCTTTCTCTCAAAACAGCGGCCGAAGGATTAAAGGATTCGGATGATTTTTACATATATACATCAACTATGGCTTCTGATAACAGCAGTGTCGATGGTTCGGATATTCTGTCGGTATCAACATCGTCTTTCGCCTCAAAGGGTTCCTACACGATTACCGTATCTTCATTGGCTACAGCACAAAAACTGTCATCCAAATCCTTTTCAGGCTTTTCCGATGCGTTGGGAGCTTCATATGCCGGTGATATTCTGATCAATGGCGTTGCAGTCAGCATTAGTGAAACAGATACCCTGGCAAATGTTCGCGATAAAATCAATAATGTAAATTCCGGAACAAATCCGACAGGCGTGACCGCCAGTATTGTGAGTTATAGCACCAACGACTATAGACTGATGTTGACCAGCGATACGACTGGTGAAGACGGGATCGGTCTGCAAAACGGTTCTGAATCAGATATTGTCGAGTTGTTCGGATGGAAAGACAAATCTTCATCTATAAAAAACAGCATCACCGGCGGTGCCCAGTCCGACAGTTTCACCAATTCGACCCAGGATGTTAAGACGCTGCTGGGCCTTTCAACGACCCAGTCGGGCACCATCCGGATATTGGATGGAAACGGCGTGTATCAGAATCTGAGTATCGATTTATCCACTGATTCCATTGAAGATATCAAAACAGCAATAAACAGTGCAACAATTACAGGGGTTTCTGCTTCAGTTGTGACCATCACCACCGGATCTACAACTACTTACAAGCTACAGATCGACGGCAGTCAAAATTTTGTAGATTCTCAGAACATGCTGGAAACGTTGGGATTCATTCATAATGGACAATCAGATGTCCAGGGCACGACATCGGGGAACAGCATGACAGTAAATGGGGAGTATATATCTCCGGACAGCCTTATAACGGATATTGACGGATATAACCAGTTTACTGAAGGAGATAAAATAGCTCTTGGTGCTTCATCCAGGGATCACAGCAATAACGATGTCAGCGGAGATATACTTACAATAACCATCAGCACAACTGTTCAGGACTTGTTAGATGCCATTGAGACGGCGTATGAAACAAATGGTGATGAAGTGTCGGTCTGCATCACTTCAACAGGCAAAATTGAAGTGGCGGATTTGGAAACCGGTACCAGCGGTTTGGTTGTGGACCTTCAATCCACCATTGGGGATTCAAACTCATCACTTGACTTGGGAATTTTCACTGCGTTGGGTGAGGTGAGAAAAAGGGAATTGATTGCCGGTGCCGATGCTTCAATTATAGTGGATGGTGTTACCACGACAAGCACTGACAACACAGTGGATGATGTGCTTCCCGGAGTGACGCTGAATTTGTTACAGGCGGATGCAGACACCACGATTACGCTGAACGTTGACCGTGATGTGGACGCCATCATGGAAAAAATCAGCGCTTTTGTGGATGCATATAATGAAGTTACGTCCTATATTCAGCAGCAGCAGTCGTATGACGAAGATAAAGAAAAAACCGGCGGCATCCTGTTCGGAGACGGCACCCTTTCCTCGGTGAAGTCGGATCTCACCTCCACCCTCATCCAGTCCGTCTGGGGTGTTTCCAGTGAATATTCTATGATGGGGCTTGTGGGAATCAACGTGGATAATGAAGGCCGCTTGAGTATCGATACCGAAAAACTTCAAGGGTATTTAAAAACCAATTTTAACGATGTAAAAAATCTGTTTGCGGCAAACGGTTCTGCCAATGCCGGCACCCTTGAATATATATCGCATTCTCATGACACGGAAGCTGGAGAATACACCGTCAATATAACCACTGCCGCCACACAGAGTGCTTCTACCAGCGATAATGGAACCGTGAGAGAGAATGAAACACTGACCATTGCCGACGGCGACAAGGTTGCCGAGATTGATTTAACCACCGGTATGACCCTTGCCGATATCAAGAATGCCATAAACTCGGAAATGTCCAAAGTATATACGGAGACGTTGATCGGAGATGCTCAGCTTTATGAGGGGAGTGGCGGGACGTTGGCACTCAGTTCTACGACAACTTGGGACCAGGTTTATATTGATGCAAGCAATTCCGCCAACCTCGCAGACAACGATGTGATCTCATTTTCCGGCACGACACGATCAGGGGGCGATGTTGATGGGTCCTATACCATTGACGATGCCGGTACGGACACGGTTCAAGGGCTGCTTTCCGCCATCGAATCCGCATACGGGAATGAGATAACCGCTGCGATTGACAGCTCAGGCCAAATTGTTCTGACGGATAAAAAAAGTGGGAACAGCTCACTTTCCATCACCTTGGATTATTCCCAGGCGCATGACCTGAGTTTCGGTTCATCGGTTTCCACAACTAATGCAGGAGGTCTGGAAGGGCGTTTTGCCATGGACATAACTGCTTCGGATGATGGGAACGGTCATCTGGTGTTAACCCATGACAACTACGGAAGTAATTACAGTTTTACCATTTCAGAAGATGCGGCCACAGCAGGCAATAAGCTTTGGACGAGCGGTGATCTGACGGTCAACAATGGTGTGGATGTTGCCGGTACCATCAATGGAGAGGCAGCTACCGGTTCAGGCCAGATCCTGACAGGAGATGACGGAGAAAGTAATATAGACGGCCTGGTGATCAAATATACAGGCACAGCCCAAGGCCTGGATGTGGGAGAGGTTAAATTAACCCTCGGCGTTGCAGTGCTTTTTGAACGCGCCTTGTTCAATATTACCGATTCCTATGATGGTTATGTAGCATTTAAGAAGGATTCTCTTCAGAACAGCATTAAAAATTATGAAAGTCGAATCGAAGAAATGGAGGCCAGGCTTGACCTGAAAATGGAGAATATGATCAACAGGTTTATTGCCATGGAGACGGCACTGGGTCTGATGCAGAGCCAGAGCCAGTGGCTGACCGGTCAAATAAATGCATCATACAGTGGATGGGGATGGTAGGTAGTTGGCAGGCATTATAAATCAGGTTGATGAAAATCATAATTGGCAGGCGATACTCAGCAGAAAAGGGAGATTTTTACATGTACCATAATGGTATCAAATCATATCGGAAAACAGAAGTAACGACATCGGACCCTGTAAAGCTGGTTATTATGTGCTATGAGGGGGCCATCAACAGCCTCAAACTGGCAAAAGAGAAAATAAAAGAAAAAGATTATGAAAAAAAATCAAAAGCCATCATTAAGGCCAAGGATATTATCGAAGAATTGATGTGTTCTCTTGATTTTGAAAAAGGGGGCATTATCGCTAGTAATCTGAGCACTATTTATAATTATATGCTCAGAAGAATTCTTCACGGAGATGTTCATAAAGATTTAGGCGCTTTTGACGAAGTTATCGGTATGTTAAATGAGTTGCTGTCCGCCTGGCAGGAAGTGGCTTCAATGCCGGAGATCCAGATCCATCCGGCAGGAGAACGCTTATATCAAGAAAAACGAGCTGTGGGTTCCGGATACATAAGCGCATGAACAGGTAAATGATTCATTGGCATATAAAAAGTAAACAAATTAAACCGGATAAAGATCAAAAACCTTGAAGCTGTTTAATACAATTAAACGATGTTCAGGCAGGGAAATAAAATGAGAGATGTAGAAAACGAAAAAGAGATGTGTACTTTTTTGGAAAAGAAACTGGATAAGTTTAAAGAATATAAATCTGTTACAGAAAAGATGAAAAAAACTGTTAGTGGTAATGTTGAAAATAATGAGCTATCCGGTTTGCTCATTAGAAGACAGAAATGCATCAATGCCATAGAAAAGATCAATGCGTCCATGGAGAAGATGGTAAAAAACAGTTCGGTAAAACTTTCTCGTATTTCTAAAAAATACAAGGGATTGGTTGAAGGCCATCTGTCAGACATAAAAGATATCATGCTGCAAGTAGATATTGTGGACAAAGATTTGGTCACGATTGTAGCAGAACAGCGTGAGGATATAAAAACAAAGCTTCTTAAGATGCGAAATATGCGACTGGCAGCAAGAGGATATAAAGCCAATATAAGGTATCCCGCAAAGTTTTTGGACACCAGAAGGTAATTCCGAAAATTTATTCTAAAGTTTTTGGTAAGAGATCCGATGAGTATTAAAAGGAGGTGTGGATTATCATGTTAGTTGAGCCTTTGACAGGGTCAGGAAAGGGTATGTCTTTGTCGGCTCAGACAAGGCTTCCTGTAGATCAGAAAGAAGCACAAGAAGGTGACGGGGTTAAGAAGACGACCCAGGCACCGGATTTGTCAGAATTGACAGAACTCGCAAAAGATGTAGAGAAAAATCTAAATATTATTCATAACGTGGCTCTATGTTTTACGGTTCATAAAGATTCCGGACGAATTATGGTTACTGTTACAGATGAATCTTCAGGCAAGGTAATCAGAGAAATTCCGCCTTCGGAATTTATCGAATTTGCGGACAAATTTGAAAAATTGGTCGGCATGATTTTTGATCAGAAGGTCTAACAATTTGATCTTGGGAGCTTTTGCCCGATAAATGCCAGAAGCGACGAGCCAGCAAATAAGTATCCTTATCGTGGATGATCAAAAGACGGTAGCGGATATTCTAAAAGACTGTATATCTGATAAAGATAGATCGGTCGATGTTTGCTATGATGGACTGAATGGAATCGATCACATACAAAAAAACATTTATGACCTGATCATTGTTGACCTTGTAATGCCGAGAATTGGCGGCCTTGATGTATTAAAATATGCCAAACAAACCAATCCTGACGTCCTAGTAATTATTATTACCGGTTACGCATCATTAGAAACTGCAATAATGGCTGTAAAGGAAGGAGCTTACGATTATATCAGAAAGCCATTTAAACTTGAAGAAATAAGGATTGTGGTAAATAATGCCGCAGATAAAATAAAACTATTTAGAGAAAACAGGGAATTATTAAAAAAAATACAAGATGCTTACCATGAATTGATGCTTTTAAAACAAGAGAAGAAAGCAGACAAAAAAATATCAAGCATCAATTTTTTCTCTTCAAACATGCCGATCCTTCATTATCTTTACAACAATGATTCGTATCCAAACAATACTGTCGACAAATTACAGGCTTTGTCTTCACTGAAAGACAGCGGCAGCCTGACAGAGAATGAATATATAGCTTTTAAACGTAATCTTCTTAAAATGTTAAATCCTGAAGAATAAAGAATAGAATAATTTATGGAAGAAAATTTAAAAATACTTGTTGTTGATGATGAAGAGTGTATTCTGGATATTTTCAAAAGATATTTTGAGTCTTTGACGAATCATACGCTCTTAACTGCCGGTGACGGTTTTGAAGCCCTTGAGATAATCAAGACGGAACAAGTCAATTGTTGTTTTACCGATCTTTCCATGCCCAAACTGGACGGCCTGGAACTTGCCCGGAGAATAAATCAATATGATAATACCATTCCGGTTGTAGTTATGACCGGATATCCTTCCATGGATATTGCCATAGAAACTTTAAAAAACGGTGTTGTCGATTTTATTACCAAACCATTCAAAATAGAGCAGATCCTCCCGACGATTTCAAAAGTGATGGCATCAAGATCACATTTTGTTGATAACATATTGTTAAAAGAGGAAGATGAAAAGACTAAAAAGCTGATAAAGATTAATGATGAGCTTCAGAATAAAATAAAAGACGTCGAGACTCTCAATCTTATTTTACAGAATCTGGATCAGGCAGCAAACAGCCAGGATCTTTTTAAAATATTGGTCAATTTGTCCGGTAAAATTACGCCATGCGATGAAGCACATTTCTATTTCTTTACTAAGGACATGAAGGATTATGAGGTAATAACATCTTTTTTCAGAGACGAAAATAGAACAACAGATGATGCAGTATCAATAGAAAAAGAGATGGCGAAAAAGATTGCTGGCGACGGCATACCCTATCTTATAAAGGGTAAAAACGGAAGCGGGAATATTATCGCTATTCCACTAAAGATAAGATCCAGGGTGTTTGGCATATTGACATCAATTATTCATCAGGAAAACAAAAGTTTTGATGAAAAAGATATATTTTTTTTAAATTTTTTATTGGAGAAGGCATCTTCTTCAATAGAAAATCTGGCGCTTTATGAAAATATTTACGAAAATCTTTTCTCAACGCTTTATGCCTTTGTGGAGACGATTGAAGCGAGAGATCCGTACACGAAGCAGCACTCGGCAAGTGTATCGGAGTATGCCATGTCAATTGCCAGAGAAATCGGATGTTCTCAGGAGGAAATCGTCAATCTCAACATTTCCGGCAACCTTCATGATATCGGAAAGATAGGCATTCCGGACAGCATTCTATTGAAACCGGGCCAGCTCACCGATGATGAATATGAAATTATAAAAAAACATCCGGTTATTGGAAGCAATATTATCGGGCATCTTGGTATGTGGACAGATGAACAAGCCATCATAAGACACCATCATGAAAGATTTGACGGAAGGGGATACCCTGATAGAATCAAAGGGAAAAACATTCCATTTCTTGCTCGAATTCTTTCTGTGGCTGACGTTTTTGATGCGCTCACCACTGATAGATCCTATAGACAAAAAATGCCGGATAATGTTGCAGTTGA
>ENA-OSEO01004849-OSEO01004849.1-sediment-metagenome-genome-assembly--contig:-NODE-4849-length-13614-cov-3.251163_pt1 | contig 13614 bp, 9 predicted proteins | sample MGYA00237883_ERZ534232 | MGnify/ENA metagenome assembly ERZ534232
TCTCTAGTCAACATTTGGCTATTCGACTGTTAAGGTGCTGACTCTAATATACAAGACGCGAAATTTCGCGTCTCTACACCGTATACGACGGGGTCTGAGCGGGCGCCACGAACCACGACCACAACGTGCAGGAGCGGCGTTTGCCGTTGCCCGTAACCGTGCGGAGCGAGGGTTCGTGTGCGGCGCACGCCCGCGCGGGGATGAATTCCCCGCGCTATTGAGTGGCGCCCGATGAATTGGGCCTGGTCGACGCAAGTGTACCGTGCGGGGCACGGCATGCCGTGCCCCTACATCGGGTGAGGGTTCGTGCATGGCGATGCGCGGCGCGGTTCGGCGAACGCTTGAAAAAGCGCGGGCGCTGCGGTATGATGGGGGACGTGCGCATCGGGGGATGCGCCATAGATTGCGTATCGACGGAGGAGCGTCCATGGACGGGAGCACTATCGATGTCGTTCGGGCGCGGGAGGACACGCCCGGCTGTGCGCATGTGTTGCACTTCAACAATGCGGGCGCTGCGCTGATGCCTGCACTGGTGGTGGACGCGGTGACCGGGCACGTGCGGCTGGAGGCGGAAATCGGTGGGTACGAAGCGGCAGAGGTGGCACACGATGTGGTCGAGCGCGTGTATGACGCCGCGGCGCAGCTGATCGGCTGCGGACGGGACGAGATTGCGATTATCGAGAACGCGACGCGCGCCTGGGACATGGCGTTCTATTCGCTGTCGTTTCGTGCCGGAGACCGCATTCTGACGGCAGTGGCGGAATATGCAAGCAACTACATCGCTTTCCTGCAGATCGCACAGCGCAGCGGGGCGGTCGTCGAGGTCATCCCGAACGACGAGAGCGGGCAGGTGTCGGTCGAGGCGCTGGCGGGGATGATCGACGAACGCGTGAAGCTGATCGCGATTACGCATGTGCCGACGAATGGCGGTCTGGTGAACCCGGCCGCGGAGATCGGGCGGATCGCACGGGACGCCAATGTGTTGTACCTGCTCGATGCCTGCCAGTCGGTGGGGCAGATGCCTATCGATGTGGAGACGATCCGCTGCGATATCCTCTCAGCGACCGGGCGCAAGTATCTACGCGGGCCGCGCGGTACGGGTTTCTTGTACGTACGCCGTGAGATTCTCGAACGCCTGGAGCCGCCGTTCCTCGATCTGCATGCGGCGAAATGGACCGCGCGGGACCGCTACGAGATCCGCGCAGATGCGCGGCGCTTCGAGAATTGGGAGACGAACTACGCGGGCAAAATCGGGCTGGGCGTGGCCATTGACTACGCGCTCGGTTGGGGGCTGGATGCGATCTGGGCGTGGGTGTCGCAGCTCGCACGGACGTTGCGCGAACGTCTGCACGACGTGTCCGGCGTTACCTTGCGTGACCTCGGCACGCAGCAATGCGGGATCGTGACGTTCACGGTGAACGGGCGTGACCCGCAGGACATCCGCCGCGCGCTGGCGATGGAGCGGATCAACGTCTCGGTATCGCTCGCGGAATACGCGCGGCTGGACATGGAGCGGCGTGGCCTCGCGAGCGTCGTCCGCGCCTCGCTACACTACTACAACACGAACGACGAGATCGAGCGCTTCTGCGCGGTGCTGGCGCGAGTGATGTGAAGGAGGGGCCAAGCAGGGCGGTGCTCGCGACTGGCCTGAATGTGTGGAAGGGCTGAGCGAGGTTCCAGTTGTCTACACTCCGATTGGAGCCTGAATCGCGAGGGGTGTTAGTGGGGCGGTGAGGGAAATCTCCGCAGGGAGCGGACCTCGATTTGACTTTTGGCTGTGGGGCCGGTAGGATGGGAGTTGTGGTAGGCGTGCGCGAGTCCCTCAGTCGATTCAGAGGTATCGTTGAGGTGTTTCAAATGAGGTGACGTGCTTGTCACCGCAAGGGGGATTGACGATGAACAGGAACAATGCTGGAAAGGTATTCAGAAGAATCACAGTCGATCCTGGGATCTGTGGAGGAAAGCCGGTCGTTCGTGGCTTGCGCTTTCCGGTATCCCGCCTGTTGGGTCTCCTCGCTGCCGGCGAAACGGCTGATTCAATCCTGCAATCCTATCCCTACCTCGAACGCGGCGACATTCAAGAAGCGCTCGAATATGCCGCCTTCCTCGCGGACGAGCAAATCATCGAGTTCGCCTGATGAAGGTTCTGCTCGACATGCCGGTGTCTGCATCTTTGCTGGACGTACTCCGCGAGCACGGCCATGAAGGCGTCCATGCTTGTGAAATCGATCTGGGCCGAGCAACGGATATCGAGCTTCTGAAGCGGGCACGTTGTGAAAACCGTGTCATCATCACAGCGGATCTGGATTTCCCTCAGCTTCTTGCACTGAGCTCAGCAGCGGGCCCTGGCTTGATCTTATTCCGCGGGGGCAACTACTCGGACGCCGAGATGCGGCAGTTGCTCGGGTTCGTCCTCCGTGACGTCCCACCGGAAGTCCTGGAACGGTCGGTTTGCGTGGTCGATGGGAAACGCGTGCGGATCACACGGCTTCCCCTGACTCTCCGAAGATCGTGAGGTGGCTCCTCTTCCCGCCGCGTGCCGTCACACCGGTCCTCCTGGAACGAGCAGTTGCTGAGACCGCCCCCCCCATGTATTATGCTATGCTTCCTGTACTTGCGCGTGCCAGCGATCTCGGCTATAATGTAACGTGAATCGCGAGGTACAGGGTCGGGCACAATTCCCGAGTCTCTTTGCGGAATTGACCGCTTGCGCGGCTCGTCATTCTCTCAAGAGGTGATTCTGGGGCAGCGAGCCTGGGGATGCGCTCCGGTTCCCCAGCGAAGATCGGAGATCTCGAAGTCCGATCTGAGAGCTGCCCGTTGGGCGGCATATCGCCTCTGTCCAATCGGACGTCTATCTGGTATCGTCATTTTCTCATTCATCCACACCGGTTATTCAGCCAAATCGGAAAAATAGAGATCGAAAAGGTCTCGCAATCACTTTGGCGCGCGTTCAGGCGGTCTGAACGTCGAGAACGGGTCACGGCACTTCGTACATCCGCGCTTGTCTGACCGTCATCTACCTTCACGTGAGATCGGTTGCGGCGAGAGAAATGAGCGGCGCGCAATTCGGAAAAGGAGGCGACACCATGCAATCCAGTAACAGAGGCCCCAACCAGCAGGAGTTGGAGGAATTTTTCGCGCAAGCGGGAAACAATGTGTTGAGAATGCTATTCGGGCGGGGTACGGTGTTGCTCATTCTCGCCCTCGTTGTATTGGTCGTTATCTGGCTGGGGTCAGGTGTCTATGTCGTCCAGCCAGGAGAGGAAGGGGTAGTCCGAACGCTCGGTCGCTTCTCGGGCGTCACCGTCGCCGGTTTGAATTTCCACATCCCCTATCCGTTCCAGACGGTCGATATCGTCGACGTGGAGAGCATCCGCCGGGTTGAGATCGGCTTCAGGACGACCGAGTCAGACACCAAGCGACCGGATCTCAGGGAGGCATTGATGCTGACGATGGACGAGAATATCGTCCAGGTCGAGCTGCTGATCCAGTACCGTATTGCGAATTCACGTGATTTCGTCTTCAATGTGAAGGACCCCGAGCAAGTACTGCGCACCAGCGCAGAGGTTGCCTTGCGCAGCACGGTGGGGCAGATGACCATCGATGATGTGATCACCGAGCAGCGTGCGCAAGTTCAGGAGCAGACGCGGGTGTTCCTGACGCAACTGCTCAGCAATTACGGCGCCGGTATCCTGGTGACCGGAGTCCGTCTTCAGGTTGCCGACCCGCCTCAGGAGATACGTGATGCGTTCCAGGAAGTCGTGCGTGCCAAGGCGGACAAGGAACGGCTCATCAACGAGGCACAGGCCTACCAGAACGATGTGGTCCCACGGGCGCGCGGCGTGAAACAGCAGGTGATCGAGGAAGCCGGTGCGTTCAAAGAGCAACAAGTGCTACGCGCCACTGGTGACGCCGAACGCTTTGCGGCGGTACTCGCGGCATACCAGTTGGCTCCCGGCGTGACCCGTGAGCGGATGTACATCGAGGCGCTGGAGGGGATACTCGGCAATGTGCGGCTCGTTCTGTTGGACAAGAACGCCGTTGGCGGCCAGGTTCTGCCCTTCCTTCCGCTGACCGACCTGAACGCTAACCCTGGAGTAGCGGCTGTGGACGTGACCGGGAGAACGATGGTGCCTGCTGTGGAGCTGCCGGCGCAACCTGAGGTATCGAGCCAGACGGAAGGAGCAAACTGAGATGAGAAACTATTCATTAGCGATTGGGGCCGTCGCGTTGGTTCTGGCGTTCATTCTGATTCCCCAGGTATTGTTTGTGGTCACCGAGACCAACCAGGCCATCGTGTTGCAGTTTGGAGAGCCGGTTGCCATTATCCGTGATCCCGGCCTGAACGTGAAAATGCCGTTCGTCCAGAATGTGTTGTTTTTCGAGAAGCGGTTGCTTTCGAGCGACGCACCACCGCAAGAATACCTCACCAGCGACAAGAAGCGTCTGGTGGTAGACCTCGTGACGCGGTGGCGCATATCCGATCCGCTCGTGTTCTTTAAGGCAGTGAGAACGGAAATGGGGGCGCAGGCGCGCCTGGATGATATCGTGTTTTCGGAGCTGCGCCGGGACCTCGCCACAGTCGAATTCGTCGATGTTATTTCTCACCAGCGTGATGCCATCGAGGTGCGCGTGGCGAAGTCCGCCGCCGAAAAGGCCGCGGAATTTGGGATCGAGATCGTGGACGTGCGTACCAAGCGTGCCGATCTACCCGAAGAGGTGGAACAGAGCGTCTTCCAACGGATGCGCGCTGAGCGGCAGCGGGAATCATCGTTGTTCCGGGCCGAAGGCGAGGAGCAGGCCAACATCATCCGCGCTCAGGCGGACCGCAGTGCCACGGTGATCTCGGCGGAGGGCTACGAGCAGTCACAGCGATTGCGTGGTGAAGGCGAAGCGGAAGCCATCCGCATCTACGCCGAGGCGCTCGGGCGGGATCCGGAATTCTACGCCTTCTCGCGCCGCCTGGAGGCATACGCGAAGGCGCTGAAGCAGGGGGATACGGTCGTGGTTCCGGCGGATGCCGATTTCTTCAATTACCTTACCCGTGGCGGTATGCAAGAAGCGCAATAGCATGGCTGCCCGTCGTGCTTCGCTCATGGCCGGGCCTGGTCTCATTTGGCACCGTCAAGCAGCTGAGCGCGTCACGCAGGTTGGCTCGCTGTATTCATCGTCTGCCCGCACGTGGAGGCGTCACAAGGTCAGCCCAGGAAGCAGGCGGGTGCAGCAGACGACAAGCACGCAACTGGAGCGATCAGCAGGTCGTATTTCTGTGAATCACGGTATGCACGGCCTGTCGGAGTTGTTCCGGATGGTAGGGTTTGGGCACGACCGCGGCGAAACCATGCGTTTCCAGGTCCGACATCGTCGCGTCTGTCGAATAGCCGCTCGACACGATGGCGCGAACCTGCGGATCGATCTCCCGCAGGGCGCGTAGGGTTTCGATGCCGCCCATGCCACCCGGCACCGTCAAATCCAGGATGACGACATCGAATGGCGCAGCGGATGCGAAGGCGTGCTGGTATAACTCGATAGCCTCCGTCCCGTCCGCGGCTTGCGCCACATCGTAACCGGCGCGCGTAAGCATCCGTCCCATAAGCGCTCTCACTGCGTCTTCATCATCCATGATCAGCACCCGGCCCCCTTGAGCGGCTCCGCCGGATTTTTCCGGTACGGGTGTGATGGCCTCTCGTTCCGACGCTGGGAGGTAGATACGAAAGGTAGTTCCTCTGCCAACAGTGGATTCCGCCGTGATGTGCCCGCTGTGGCTCTTGATGATCGAGTAGGCTGAGCTCAGTCCCAGGCCGCTGCCGGTCTGTTTCGTCGTGAAAAAGGGATCGAAGATGCGCGGCAGATGTTCCTCGGGAATACCCGTGCCTTCATCAGCAATAGTTACCTGTACGTATCTGCCTGCTGCCAGAGTTGGCGTATCGTCCGTTACGACGTGGTTCTCGGCTCCAATCATGACGGCGCCTCCGGAAGGCATCGCTTGCCGCGCATTGGTCAGCAGGTTGTTGATGGCCTGGCTGACCTGTCCTTTGTCCGCTTCGACAGGCCACAGGTTCTTGAGGGCTGTAATCCGGCTGTGCACATTTGACCCCTGCAGGACAAACATGGCCGATTCCTGCAGCAGATCCACGATGGACAAAGGCGTCTTAACCGGTGCGCCGCCCGACGAGAAGGTCAGGAGCTGCTGTGTCAGGGCCTGGGCGCGTACGGAAGCCGTTTCCGCGTCGGCCAGCATGTCGAGGACATCCTGTTGACCGTTACCTTGCTGAATTTCCGCACGGGCCAACGCGACGTTGCCCAGAATGCTGGTCAGCAGGTTGTTGAAGTCGTGAGCGATACCGCCTGCCAGCCGTCCGACCGATTCCAGCTTTTGCGCACGCTGCAGCTCGGCTTCCATTTTCACACGCTCGGTGATGTCTTCGAAGACGACGCAGAACCGGTCTGTTGTGGCCCAGGGACGGTAAACGCAACACTGGTAGCGCTTGTTTGTCGGGGCATGGTACATGTCGAATTCCTGAGTGACGCCGGTGAGGGCAACCGAGCCACACTTTTCGATCCAGCCTGGCTCGGTAGCAGGCCAGACTTCGTGAACAGTCTTGCCTCTGACCTCATCGTTCCGAACGCCGGTTATCTGTTCGTATGCGCGGTTGATGTACTCGAAGCGGAAGCTGACGAATTTCCCCGTGTCGTCGAATACCGAGTGGAAGATCACGAAGGCGCTGCTCATACTCTCCAGCAGCCAGCGGTATTCGCGATTGCTTTCATCCAGTTGCTCCGTTCTCTCTCTGACGCGGTCCTCCAATTCGTGGTGACTGCGGGCCAGGCTGGTCGACAGGGTGTTGAACGCGCCGCTCAGCTCGGCAAATTCTCGCCCGAAGGGTAGCGGGATCTGCGCGCCCAAGGGGCGGACGCCGCGCGCGATCAAGAGAGCCTCATCGCGCATCACCGCCAGCGGAGCGAACAGCACACGCCGGGTCAACAGGAATTGCGCGGTGAAGAGGACGACCAGACAGGCCAACAGAAATAGGGAGAGGTTCAGCGCCAGGCGGTCCGCTGCGGCATACGCCGCAGCAAGCGGAATACGGATTGCGACCGCATCGATGACATCTCCGACTCGCCGGTCGAAGCTTCTGCTGGTCCCGTAGACCTGAACCATGCCTCTCGGCGCGACGTCCGGCGCGCTGTGGCAGCGCAGGCAGGATTCTTCCATCACTTCGCCACGACGCATCACCACAAAGTAGGGCTGGCCGTCCAGAATTCGGATGCTGGTGTCTATGGCGAGGTCTGGATCCGCGTTGAGCCGGTCCAGGAATGCGCTTTCGTAGGCATCGGCCTCGTTTTCGGGACTGCGTGCATTGATGGCGGCCTCTTTGTAGTAATAATCGGCATCCGACAGCGACTTGAAGTACTGATCGATGTGCCGGACGGCGTACGTCGAGGACATCCAGGTGGGATCAAAGTAATCGTCCGAACGGAACGGTTCGGTCCACTCGAACAGGTTGGGCTTCATGTCGTGCGAGAAGTAGGTATGGGTAGCGAGGTTACGGTCCAGCAAAATGCGGGCTTTGGCTTCCGCTTCCACCAGTGCCTGGTAGCGCATAACACGGTTCACGCTGATCACGATCACTGCAGACATGAGGACAAACCCAACGGCTACAAGCAAAGAGATCAAACTGCCAATTCCGACCCGCGATGCCTTATTCAACATGGCTAATCCCTCTCTATCGATCGCTTTCTGCCTGTCGATTCGGATCAAACGATATAGCAACGCGGCCATATACTACGTAGTGCACTCGTCCTTTGGCAGGAAGGATATGTTTGCATTATAGCATAAATCTTGTGAGTTGTCCAGGGCAGAGTGGATATTGACGATGGTTAACGGTAAGAAATTGTCCTGCCCAGCGTCTCTCGGAGTCGCTGCGCAATTTCACGGGTCGCGTCGATACCCCCTCGATTGAGTTCATTCGCATTGTACTGCGGTCGTGCAAAAGGACGAAATTGACAATATGCCATTCAGGCGCATGGTTTCGTGTTGTCGTCTCAGACTGCGTCGATTTCCGCCATCCGCATCGTTGTGCCGGGACTGCTGCCCCTGAGCCGATCATGTGCAGGATTGGCTGGGAGCGAAATGGCGCAGTCTCGTACTATGGCGCGGTTTCCGGTGGGTTTGCCTCATTCAAGGACGGTCAGTGTGCGCCTGCCACGTTGCCGGCAGTATGTGTCTGTGCTACAATGGCGGCGATGCAGTTGGACAGGGTAGAGTGCGGTGGTGCAATGGAGCGTTTCCCATGATGGAGGAGGACCGGTCATGAAGTTTGGGAAGCGGACACATTTCGACGACGACTTCATGCGACAGAACCTGATGGGACCCAGTTGCCTGCGCTTGATCGACGAACTTACGACCAGGATGAATCTGCAGCCGGCAATGCGCGTGCTCGATCTGGGCTGCGGGACGGGCCTTACGTCCATCTTTTTGGCGCAGGAATTTGGCGTGCAGGTGTTCGCCACGGATCTGTGGATCAGTCCGTCCGCGAACTACGCGCGCATCCGGCAGTTCGGTCTGGAGGACCGAGTTATTCCGATTCACGGCGAAGCGCATGCGCTGCCTTATGCGCACGGCTACTTCGACGCGGCGGTCAGCATCGATGCCTACACCTATTTCGGTGCCGCACCGGACTATCTCGACACACACCTGATCCCGTTGGTCAAGAAAGGTGGCACAATTGCGGCTTCCATCCCCGGTCTACAGCGGGATTTGACGGACGGCGTGCCGGAAGTGCTGAAGCCATTCTGGACGGACGACATCAACTTCTACTCGGGAACGTGGTGGAAGGCCCGGTGGGCGCAATCGTCTCACATCACGATCACCGACTGCTTCTTGCACAATTGTCATAACGAAGCGTGGAAAGACTGGTTGCAGTGCGATAACCCCTACGCGCAGCGGGACATCACCATGATCGAAGCCGAGGATGGGAAGTACTTCGACACGATCGGCCTGATCGCGACGGTCAAATAGCGGACGCCGGCGCTTCGGCACCAGCCAGGCGCGGCAGGCACAGAGGAGTGCTCGCACGAGGTTCGAGCAGGAGGAAGGGCGCGACGATGCACTATCTGATCGGGGTCGACGTGGGGACGTCGAGCTGCAAGGCGGCAGTTTTCGATGACGAGCTCAGGCTGTGCGCGCTGGCGCAGCGCGAGTATCCGCTCGATGCTCCGCGTCCGGGTTGGGCGGAGTTCCAGCCGGTGCGCCTGTGGGATGCGGTGTGCGAGACGGTGCGGAGTGCGCTGGCTCAGCTCGACGGGAGCGGCGGACACGAGTTCGGGTTGTGCTTCTCGGTGTTCGGCGACGCGCTGATCGTCGCGGACGGCGCCGGCCGGGTGCGTTGCCCGGGCATCCTGTCGACGGACACGCGCAGCGCGACGATTGCGGAGCGTATCGCCCGTGACGTCGGGTGCACCGCCGTGTTCGCACGGACGGGCCGGCTGCCACACAACAGCGCGCCGGCGCCGCGGATGATGTGGGTGAGGGAGAACCTGCCGGAGATGGCCGGTGCGGACACGCATTTCTTCGACGTGCTCGGCTGGCTGCACGTGCGTCTCGGGCTGGGAGCCGTCTCGGACTATTCCAACGCGTCGGGATCAATGTTGTTCGAGATCGACGCGAAGCGCTGGTGCGGCGAGCTGTTGAGCTACGCGGGTGTGGCGGAGTCATCGCTGTACCACGCGGTGCAGGCCGGGACCGTGCTGGGGCGTCCGGCGGCGGAAGCCGCCCGTGCGCTCGGCTTTGCTGACGCGTGCTCCGTCCAGGTGGTTGTTGGAGCGATGGACCAGATGTGCAACGCGACGGGTGCCGGCGCTGTCGAGCCCGGCAACCTGGTGTGCTCGATCGGCACGGTCGAGGCGGTAACGGTCGTCCTGGACCCGCAGGTGGAGCCGCACGCGTTGATGGAGCTCAACATGCCGCGAGGGATGGGGGCGCTCGCGGAGCAGTTCATCACGCTGGTGCTGTTGTGGGATGCGGGCCGCTCACTGCGCTGGTTGTGCGACGGGTTTGCCGTTGCCGAGAAGGAGCAGGCGCAGCGGACGGGGCGGAGCGTCTACGACGTCGTGCTGGAAGGCGACCCGGCCGATCGCGGCGTGTTGTTCCTGCCGCACCTGTCCGGGACAGGGACGCCGTGGCAGGATGCGGATTCGCGTGGGGCGTTCATCGGGCTGACCACCGCATCCGACGTGCGCAGTCTGGCGCACGCTGTGATCGCCGGCGTGACCTACGAGCTGCGCACCAACGTCGATGGCCTCGGGGCGGCGGGTATGGGCATCAATGATCTCAAGGTCGTCGGCGGGGGTGCGCGCTCGGACACCTGGCTGCAACTCAAGGCCGATGTGCTCGAACGGGAGGTCCACCGCCTGGCGTTTGGCGAGGCAGGGTGCCTGGGTGCGGCGCTGCTTGCTGGCTACGGCTGTGGGCTGTTCGACGACCTCCCGGCCGCGTCGCGGCGGTATGCGCGGACGGCGGAGGTGTTCCGTCCGTCGGCGCGCGTCGCGGACCACCGGCGCCGGTACGCGATCTACCGGCAGCTCTATCCGGCGCTGAAACCGTTGCACGCGCAGATCGCACGGCTCGATGCGGTGTAGGGACTACGCTCGGGGCGGGGACATCGCATATTCGGAGGGGCACGGCATGCCGTGCCCCGTTTGCATTGCAGGCGGCAGCGTGCCGATCGAACAGTCGCCCCTCGTGCGGCGTCATGCTACTTATCCGCCGTTGACCACAACCTCCTGTGCCCTTCCTGGATTTGCGTGAATTGCGAGAAATTGCACTTGACAAGACCGCAAATTTATGTTATAATTGCCGCAATTGATGGCCTGAATTGCTGCGAAACAATCACATTATCGCAGAAACCAGGCAACACCATACGCATACCAGGAGTTCAACGATGGCTTCAGACATGGGTGACAATCAGAAACCAAAGCTCATCGATGTGGCGAAACTGGCGGGTGTATCCGTATCCACCACGTCCCGCGCTCTCTCCGGACAGCGCGGGATTTCCGTCAAGACGGTCCGCGAGGTACGCGCCGCCGCCGCGCAATTGGGCTATCCACTACGCCTGTCACCCCAGGAATCGGAGATGACCTGCACCTTAGGTGTCATCGTCGCCAACATCGCCAGCCCGTTCTTCTCCTCCCTGATCGAATCCATCGAGGAATCCGCCGCCAAGCGCGGCTACAACATCCTCCTGTGCAACAGCGACAACCAGCTCAAGAAGCAAACCGAGTACCTCGATCTGATGATCAAGAAGCAGGTCGATGGACTCATCATCGTACCCGTCGAGCTGGAAGACGATACCCTGGCGGATCTGGTCGCGCAAGGGCTCCCGGTCGTACAGATCGACCGTTACGTCGAGGGACTGGCGTGCGACGTGGTGACGTCCGACAACGAACGTGCAGTGTATCAGGCCATCAATTTCCTCGTTCAGCAAGGCTATCGGCGGATCGCCGTCATCAGCGGTCCGCTGTCGCATAGTACGGGCCGCGAGCGCATGGCCGGCTTCCGTAAGGCGCTCGAAGACAACGACCTGCCGATCCTGGACCACTACATCAAAGTCGGTGGGCTGAAGACGGTGGCCGGCTACCAGCTCGCGGCGCAACTCATCGAATCCGAAGAACCGCCCGACGCCATCTTCGTGACCACATACGAAATGGCGATGGGCGTGCTCCTGGCCGTTTACGACCGTGGTATGTCGATCCCTGAGGACATCGGGATCGTTGCGTTCGACGATTTTCCCCATGCCTGCCTGCTGGCGGCGCCGCTTACCACCGTGGACCAACCGGTGCACGAGATCGGCGCATCCGCCACTGACCTGATCATCCGGCGCATCGAGAGTGCCTCCCCCGAGCACACTCCGGTCCGCGTCCAGTTGCGTTGCCGTCTCATCGTGAGGAATTCCACGCGGCCACAGCACCGCAGCTAGCTCAGCCAATCTTCTCCGAATCAACCGTACAGGGTACTGAGAAGGGTAATTCATGTTGTCGTCAGTTCGTTCTACCAGGGAGGGAAAGAATGCACGAAACGTTAGGCTCGCCAAGCCGGCCAGGCTTGGACAATGAGGCTGCCAGCGGGACGGCAGACGCTGCAGCTGCTTCTCCGGACACGGACGTCGTTCTCAAGCTCGAGCACATCACCAAGCGGTTCCCCGGAGTCGTCGCACTCGATGACGTCGATTTCGAGGTCAAACGGGGCGAGGTACACGTCTTGCTCGGAGAGAACGGCGCCGGCAAGTCCACGCTGATGAAGATCCTCAGCGGCGCCTACCAGCGCGACGAGGGGAACATCTGGATCGAAGGCAAGCCGGTCGAGATCCAGAACGCGCGCCACGCCCAGGAGCTGGGTATCGCCATTATCTACCAGACGTTCAACCAGGTGCCGCACCTTTCCGTGGCCGAAAACCTGTTCCTCGGCCGTGAAGCAACGAAGCTGGGTTTCATCGATTTCAAAGCAATGCGCGAGCGCGCCGCAGAGGAGCTCAGCCGTATCCGCCTCAAGGTCGATCTGAACAAGCGGGTGATGGATCTGAGCGTGGCGCAACGGCAGATGCTCGAGATCGCGAAGGCGCTCAGCCTGAATTCGAAGATCCTGATCCTCGACGAACCCACCTCGGCGCTGACGGAGCGCGAGACCGAGACGCTGTTCGAGATCATGGACAGCCTGCGCCAGCGCGGCGTGGCTCTGATCTACATCTCGCACCGCCTCGAAGAGGTCAAGCGGGTCGGGGACAAGGTCACCGTGCTGCGCGACGGCAAGCAGGTCGGCTCGATCCACGTCAAGGATGCGGAGATCCCGACGCTGATCCGCATGATGGTTGGCCGGGATATGACCTTCACGACGATCGATTTCCAGAGCACCGGCGGCGCTGAATTGCTGCGCGTCGAACACCTGAATCGCGAAGGGGTGCTGCACGACATCAACTTCGCGGCACACCGTGGCGAGATCGTCTCGTTTTTCGGGCTGGTGGGTGCGGGACGCACGGAAGTCGCTCGGGCGGTGTTCGGTGTCGATTCGCTGGACGGCGGTGAGATCTACGTCGAGGGCAAGCGGGTCACGATCCGCTCGCCGCAACAGGCGGTGAAGCACGGTCTCGGCTTCCTGACGGAGGACCGGCTGGGCTCGGGGCTGGCGCTGGCGCTCTCCGTCGCGCACAACATGACGCTCGCGTCCCTGGAGAACTACGAGCGCTTCGGTCCGCTGCTCGACCTGGCGGCGGAGCGCAAGACGGCCGACAACTACATCAAGGAGTTGGACGTACAGACGCCGAGCCAGGACCAGATCATCCGCTATCTGAGCGGTGGCAACCAGCAGAAGGTCGTCCTGGCGAAGTGGTTGATGGCGAAGAGCAAGGTGCTGTTCTTGGACGAGCCGACGCAGGGCATCGATGTGGGTGCCAAGGAGGAAGTCCACCGCCTGATGCTCGAATTCACTCGCGAGCAGGGCGGGGCGGTCGTGCTGATCTCCTCCGATTTGCCGGAGGTCCTGCGCATGAGCGATCGCATCCTGGTGATGCGCGAAGGCAGGATCGTGGCAGAAGTTCCGCACAGCGAGGCCACGCA
>ENA-OSEO01004850-OSEO01004850.1-sediment-metagenome-genome-assembly--contig:-NODE-4850-length-13611-cov-14.202305_pt1 | contig 13611 bp, 12 predicted proteins | sample MGYA00237883_ERZ534232 | MGnify/ENA metagenome assembly ERZ534232
CTCGTAAAGAAGGACGGGGACCCGGACGTGAGGGTCGACGGGGACCGGCTGGTCCTTTCCGTGCCGGTTGCCTTCCATGCCCGCCTCAACGGCACGGGAAGCGCCCTCGGGATTTCCGTCCCCGTTTCCCTGTCCGCGGACGGGGCGGCCACGGTGGAACTCTCCATGAAACCGTCGGTCTCGTCCGACTGGAAGGTGCGCACCCAGCCGAGGATCCTGCTGAAATGGCGCCGGCCCCCCTCTTCGAGGATCCTGGGGATCCGGGTGACGTTCCAGGCTGCCGCGGAAGAGTTCCTCCGGTCCCGCATCGAGGAAGCCCTTCCCCGGATCGATGCGGCGCTCAACGAATCCCTGGAACTGGAAGAACGTGCCGGGGAAACCTGGAAGGAGATACAGGAACCGGCCCGCCTGTCGACCTCGCCGGACCTCTGGCTGAGCGTCCGTCCGAGGGCGGTCCATCTTCCCCCTGTCGATCTCAAGCCGGACAGGGTTCTTTTGAACGCACGCATTGAAACCCTTCTTGCGCTCGACACCCGGGAACCGCAGAAAAGCCGGGCTCTCCCCCTGCCCCCGGTCTCGACGGCGGGGACCGATCCGGCGAAGACAGGATTTGCCCTCCAGCTTCCCGTCCTCCTCGGTTACGGGGAGATCAACCGGAAGTTGGAAACGGAACTCGCCGGCCGCACCCTCTCCCTGGGGGGAGGCAAAACGCTGACGATCGAGAAAACCACGGTTTCCGCAAACGGAGATCGCCTGGTCCTTGCGGTGGAGATCAGGGCCGTCGAAGGGGCGGGACTGTTCTCCGCGAGACGGGTCGGTACGGTCTATATCCTGGGAACCCCGAAATGGGACCGCAACCGGCAGGAAGTTCGGCTGGATTCGGTTGATTTCGACGAGGGAACGACCCGCGGACTCCTCCGGACGGCAACCTGGATCAACCGTCCCATCCTGCTGGACAGCCTGCGGAAAGCCGCCGTCTTCAGCCTGTCGGGCCCTGCCGGTGAGGCCCGGAAGACCCTGGGCAGCCTCCTGGAAACGCGAAAGATCGGGAAGGACCTTTCTTTCGGCGGGTCGGCCAGGCAGGTTGCCCTGGAATCGGTCTCAGTCACGGAAGAGGGCCTGGCCCTGCTGGTCAGGGCGGAGGGAACGGCCTCCCTGGAGTGGACTCCGGGCGCACGGTAGGTACCGGGGGGCTACATCCCCGGCACGCTCATCTTCTGGAAGCCCGCCGGAACTTCGAACAGGGCGTCGGAAACGCCGCCCTTGCGGATGTTTTTGTACTCGTGGGTCGAAACGCCCTCGGGCCCTTTCACTTCGCCCTTGATGGGCCAGCCGAGCTCCGCGGAAAACCACTGGGTGATCACGGTGCCGTTTTCGGTCACCTGGATCTTTTCGCAGTCAAACCCGTTGACCGTTTCCCTGCCGAGCCGCTTGACCTTCGCGGGATCGGTCCTGTCCGCAAGGGAGGGATCCTCTGCACTTTCCTTCATCTTCATCTCCATGTAGACTTTTTCTTCCACCATGAGGACCCAGGAGAGTTTCCTGTCCATCCGGAGGATCGTGACCATCTTTTCCCCGCCCTGGCTGAGTTCCTGGCGGATGCCCTGTCCCTTGACGAAAACCTTGCCCGACAGGCTCCCCCCGTCGGGCGCCTTCATCACCATGTCCGCGGAAAACTCGGCGGCAAGCGCTGCGCCTCCCGCCAGCAGGATCGCCAGCATCCCTGCAAGAAGAATCCTTCCAAGCTTCCCGGATCCGGGTTTGCCGATCATGATCCCCTCCCCTTCCTGCACAAGGCAAATATGGTCTATGATTGGGATTGTCCCTGCCCAACGGGAATTATGCAAGTCGATCGAGGGAGGAATCGCCATGAAGCAAAACCCTGTCGTCGTCGTGAGCTTTCCAGTCGAACCCGAAGGGAGGGCGCTGCTGGATCGTGAACTGGGCGAGGTTTCACGCCTGGTCTTCCTGAAGGAACTGGAGGGAAGCGAAAGGCGGAGGAAGGCCCTCGAATCGGCCGACATCCTGATGAGCTTCATGCTGGGGCGGGAAATCCCCTCTTCCGAGCTCCCTCTTCTCAAGAACCTGGAGTTCTTCCAGTCGCTCCTGGCAGGCGTGGATGCCCTGCCTTTCTCCCTGATGCCGAAGAACGCCCTCATCTGCAGCAACGCCGGGGCCTGGGCCGATCCGCTCGCGGAGCATACGCTGGCCATGACCCTGGCGCTCGGCAAGAACCTGGTGCCCCTGCACAACAAGCTGGCCCGGGGGGAATTCGAAAACAACCGCGAAAGTCTCTGGTTCAGGAAATCCTCTGCGGCCATCATCGGCTTCGGGGGCATCGGCAAGGCCGTTGCCCGCCTTTTCCGGGGTCTCGGGATGCAGATCCGCGCGGTCAACACGACAGGCCGAACCACCGAACCGGTGGACTGGATCGGCACCATGGACAAGCTCGAGGAAGCCGTCCGCGACGCCCGGGTGATCGTCCTGAGCCTTCCGCTCACGCGAAGGACCCGCGGGATGATCGGGACCCGGGAACTGGAGTGGATGAGAAGGGACGCCATCTTCGTCAACGTGGCCAGGGGAGCCCTGGTCCAGGAAAAGGCCCTCTACGACCACCTGAAGGCCCACCCGGAATTCAGGGCGGGCATCGACACCTGGTGGATCGAACCCCCGACCCACGGCGAATTCCGCACCGAGTACCCGTTCTTCGAGCTGGAAAACGTGCTTGGCTCCCCTCACAACTCCAACCTCGTGAGCGGGATCTTCCCGTACGCCCTGAAGGCCGCCGTCGAAAACGTCCTCCGGCACCTCGCGGGCGAACCGACCAGGGGCCTCGTGGACCCTGCGGACTACATCGAGGAGTGACGGGATGAGGATCATCCTGGTCGGGGCGGGAGAGGTCGGCCTGAGCGTGGCGCGCGACCTGATCAAGGACGGGCACGACCTCACCATCGTCGAACGAGACGAAAGCCTGGCGCAAAGAGTCGACGACGAACTGGACGCCCGGGTGGTCCGCGGCAACGGGGCCAGGCCGCAGGTCCTGGAGGAAGCCGGTCTCGGTGAAGAAGGCGGCGTCGATCTCCTGATCGGGGCCACCGACAAGGACGAGGTCAACATCCTCGCCTGCTGGATCGCCAAGAAAAGCGGCGTTCCCCAGACCATGGCCCGGGTGCGCAGCATCGAATTCACCGATACCCAGGCCTGGGCCCGGGACCTGAACGTCGACCTTTTGATCTCCCCCGAGCGGAGCGTGGCCCGGGAAATCCAGGAACTGCTGCAGGTCGGGGCGTCCTTCCATGCGGCAACCCTGATGCAGGAGCGAACGGGGATTTACGGCTTCACCCTGTCCTCCGAATCCCCGCTCCTGGACCGCCCCCTGAAAGACCTGACGGCGGCCTACCAGGACCTTCGAACCATCATCGTCTATGTCAGGCGGGGCAGGAAAGGGTTCGTCCCCTCCGGAGACAGCGTCCTCCTGAAAGGCGACCTCTGCTACGTGGCCACCCTGAGGGAAGACCGGGATCTCGTCGCGGGACTTTTCACGGGGAAAGCGGCCCGTCCCCTTCGCCGGGTCATGATCGTGGGAGGCGGAAAGATCGGCTACCAGGTGGCTTCCCGCCTTGAACGCAACTTCCAGAAAATCGACATCCGACTGATCGACCGGGACCGGGAAAAATGCGAGGAACTGGCCCGCGAGCTGGGGAAAACGACCGTCCTTTGCGGGGACGCCTCCGACACGAACCTCCTCCGCTACGAGGGAATCGAGGAAACCGACGGTTTCGTCTGCACCACCGCGGACGACGAGACGAACCTCGTCCTCTCGGCCGTCGGACACAGCCTCGGCGCCCGGAAGACCATCGCCGTCGTCAGGAAGAAGGGCTACCTGGAGCTGCAGGAGGCCTTCGCCGCCGACGCGCTGGTGAACCCCAACGAGGCCCTCGCCTCGACCATCCTGCACCGGATCCGCTACCCAAGGGGCACGGGAGCCGTGTCGGTCATCGACCAGATCGACGCGGAGATGGGGGAAGTCATCCTGGCCGGGGATTCACCGGCTGTCGGGCGGAAGGTGATGGACCTGAACATCCCCAGGGGAGTGATCCTGGCCCTCGTCGAAAGGGGCTCTGCCGTGTTCGTCCCCAAGGGCGGCACCGTCCTGGAGGAAGGGGACCGCATCCTGTTCTTCTCTTCCAGGGACAACCTGCACCGAGCGCTGGCCGCCCTGGGAGCGGACTGAGATGCGCCCTGCCATCGTCGCCAAGGTCCTGAGCCTGGTGACCACCGTCGTGTCCCTGTTCCTCCTCTGGGGCATGGCTTGGGCTGCCTGGGACCGCTCCGGCGACCTGGCCGCCCTGGGTGGCGCGCTGGCTGCGGGACTGGCCGTTTCGGGACTCCTTTTTTTCCTTGGCCGCAAAGGCCGGGCCGCCGATCTCGGGCCCCGCGAGGCCTTTGCGGTCGTCACCCTTTCGTGGATCCTCTGCTCGGGCATAGGCGGGCTGCCCTTCTATCTCCACGGCACCGTCGCCACCTACACGGATGCGTTCTTCGAGGCCATGTCGGGCTTCACCACGACAGGGGCCTCGGTCCTGACGAACATCGAGGCCAGCCCCAGGGGAATCCTTTTCTGGAGAAGCCTGACCCACTGGCTGGGAGGAATGGGCATCATCGTCCTGAGCCTCGCGATCCTTCCCTTCCTGGGAGTCGGAGGCATGCAGCTTTTCAAGGCGGAAGTCCCCGGCCCGGTCCCCGAGAAACTCTCTCCCAGGATCCAGCGGACCGCCCTGCTGCTTTGGGGGGTCTACCTAATCCTTTCCGTCGCGGAAACCATCCTGCTCATGATCGCCGGGATGAACCTTTTCGACGCGCTCACCCACACCTTCGGCACCATGGCCACGGGAGGCTTCTCCCCGAAGAACACCAGTGTCGGCTTCTACCGGAGCCCTGCCGTCGACTGGATCATCACGGTTTTCATGTTCCTCGCCGGAGCCAACTTCACCCTTCATTACTTCGCCCTCAGGGGGAAGCTGTCCGTGTTCTGGAAGGACGAGGAATTCCGTTTCTACACCTGGGTGACCCTCCTGGGAACGGCAACGGTCATGCTCGTCCTCCTGGCGGTCGGCAGTTACGCCTCCATCGGTGACGCCTTGCGCTTTTCCGCGTTCCAGGTCGTCAGCATCCTCACGACGACCGGTTTCGTCACGGCCGATTTCGAAAGATGGCCGACCTACGCGCAGCTTCTCCTTTTGGTCTTCATGTTCGTCGGCGGCTGTGCCGGATCCACGGGGGGCGGCATCAAGAACATCCGGGTCCTCCTCCTGGGCAAGCAGATGAAAACCGAGATCCAGCGCCTCCTGCACCCGCGGGCCGTGCTCCTGCCCCGGGTCGGAGGGAAGATCGTGGAAAGGGAGGCCATCAACTCGGTCGCGGTCTTCTTCATCGTCTACATGGCGCTTTTCGTGGGCGCTTCGCTCGTGATGGCCGGCATGGGGCTGGATCTCGTCTCGGCGATTTCATCGGTGGCCGCGACCCTGGGCAACATCGGTCCCGGTCTCGGGATCGTGGGCCCCATGGACAACTACGCCCTCATTCCCCAGCCGGGCAAGTGGGTCCTCTCCCTTTGCATGCTGCTGGGGCGACTGGAACTGTTCACGGTCCTCATGCTCTTCGTCCCCGGGACCTGGAGGAAATAGGGCCTAAGCCGGGCCGAAAACCCCCGTGCTGAGGTACTTGTCCCCCCGGTCGGGGGACACCGTGACCACGATACCCGGCGAAGGCATCTTTTTAGCGACCTCGAAGGCCGCCGCGACATTGGCACCGGTCGAGATGCCGCAGAAAAGCCCCATGTCGCGGGCCAGCAACCGGGTCGTCTCGAAAGCCGCCTCGTCCGTGACGGCCTGGATTCCGTCCACGATGGACCGGTCCAGGTTTTTCGGAACGAAGTTCGCCCCGATCCCCTGGATGCCATGCGAACCGGCCTTCCCGCCGCCCAGGAGGGGGCTTTTTGCCGGTTCCGCCGCCACGACCCGGACTTCCGGGAAAACCGCCTTGAGGCTCCTGCCCACGCCCGTGAGGGTCCCTCCCGTCCCGACGCCCGCCACGAAAGCATAAGGCGCCCGCCCCTTCAGGGCACCGAGAATTTCGGGCCCGGTCGTGACCTGGTGAGCCCACGGGTTTCCGGGGTTGTCGAACTGTCCGGGCATGAAGGCCCCCGGTATTTCCGCAAGGAGCGAGCGGGCCCGGCTCACCGCACCCGCCATTCCCTCGCCCGCGGGGGAGAGGACCAGTTCGGCCCCGTAGGCGGAAAGAACCGCACGCCTTTCCGAAGACATCGACTCGGGCATGGCCAGGATGACCCGCAGTCCCAGGCCCCTCCCCAGCATGGCCAGGGCGATGCCCGTGTTGCCCGAGGTCGGTTCGACGATCACCGCGCCTTCCGTCAGCTGCCCGGCCAGTTCCGCACGCCGCAGCATGCCCCAGGCCGCCCGGTCCTTGATGGAGCCTCCCGGGTTGCTCCCTTCCATCTTGACCCAGACCTGGGATCCTCCAGCAGCCTCCAGCCGGGCGAAAGGCGTCTGCCCGACCAGTGAAAAGCCGACGAGTTCATCGACCCTGAAACGCATTTCAGGCCACCCCTTTCCTGCCCCTCAAACCGGAGGAACGGCACAGGGCCGTCCTTTCCCGCAGCCTCCAGACCTCCGACTGCAGATCCCTCACGACGGCCTCCAGCGCCTCCACCCTTGCTTCCGCTGCCTCGGCGGGGGAGGGGACCCTGGCTCCCCCGGACTTGACGATGCGGGCGGGAACCCCCGTCACGGTCACCCTGGCGGGGACGTCCTTCACCACCACGCTCCCGGCCCCGACACGGGCGTTTTCCCCCACCGTCACGGGCCCCAGGATGCGGGCACCGCTTCCCACGAAAACGCCCTTCTCCAGGGTCGGGTGGCGCTTCCACCCTTTCTCGTTCCCGGTGGCCCCCAGGGTCACCCCGTGGTAGAGCGTCACGCCGTCGCCCACGACGGCCGATTCCCCGATCACGACCCCCGCGGCGTGGTCGATAAAAACCCCCTTGCCGATCCGGGCCCCGGGGTGGATTTCCGTCCCCGTCCACCAGCGGACGACTAGCCCGAGGAACCGGGGCAGCACGGGAATCCCCAGCCGGGCATGGAGGAAATGGATCAGGCGGTGGGCCGCCACGGCCTGGAACCCCGGGGTGCAAAGAATCACCTCGAGGAATCCGGCAAGCCCCGCGGGGATGGCCGGGTCCCGTTCCCTCACCGCCTTGAAATCGTCAACCAGCGTTTTCCATGCACTCATGGGAAAATCCCCCTCTCGAAAAACAAAAAATCGGGCTGGCCTTGCGGCCAGCCCGATCGTCATTTCGAAACGGGAGTTCTCCTATGGGAGTAACCGGTTGCCCTTGCAGCCCCGGCCGCAGCGAATGGTACCGCCGCGACCCTGCGGGCCGCGGTGGATCAGGAGAGAATCCACCGACAACAACAATTTTTCGGGGCAGACAGACGGGCCATCAAGGCACCTCCTGTGGAAATTTGGGTGAGTATAAGCAAAACGATCCCAAAAAGCAAGACCGCTCTTTTACCGCTTCATTCCACGACCCATTTTTCCAGGTCTTCCCTGAGCCCTGCGACGAGAATCCTGTCGCCCTCTTCGATTACGGTATCCGCCCGGGGGATGAACATTTCCCCCGCCCGGTTCACGTTCAGGACCACCGCGTTGTATCGCGTCCTGAAGTCCAGCTCCATGAGCGTTTTCCCTTCCATCTCCGGAAGAGGCCGGATTTCCCCCACGTGGAAGCGCGAGCCCGGCAACTGGGCGAAGTGGGACAGCCAGGGATGGATCAGCACCAGTGCCAGCCGTTCCCCCATGTCCCTTTCGGGGAAAACGACGCGGTTGGCCCCGACCCGGGCAAGGACCCGGGCATGAACGACGTTCTGGGCTCTCGAAATGACATACGGAACCCCCAGGTCCTTCAGGATCGTCGTCGCCAGGATGCTGGCCTCGATGTTCTCGCCGATGGCCACGACGGCGATGTCGGCCTCCTTGGCCCCAACCTTTGAAAGGGCTTCTTCATCCGTGGCGTCCGCCTGGACGGAGAGGTCCACGACCTCGGCCATTTCTTCGACGTGCTGTCGCGTCCGGTCCAGGGCGATGACCTGGTGCTTCTGCTCCACGAGAGTCCTGCAGACGGCCTGGCCAAACCTCCCAAGCCCCACGACCAGGATGACCTTCTCCTCGTTCTTCACACGGCGTCCCTCCCTAACCCACCGGGATTTCGGCATCAGGATAGGAGATCTTTCCTCTTGCCTCCTGCTTCATGAGGCCGTAAAGGAAGGTCACGATACCCACACGGCCCCAGAACATCAGGAGAATCAGCACCATCTTGCCCCCGTCGCCGAGCCTTGAAGTGACTCCCAGGGACAATCCCACCGTCCCCATGGCCGAAGCGGCTTCGAAAATCAGGGAACGGAACGGGAAAGGCTCGAGCAGGACCAGGGCCATCAGGCCCAGGCCGAGCGTGCCGAGATAAAGGACGATGACCGTGATCGCCGCCTGGATGGTCCTGAAGGAAATGCGCCTGCCCCACAGGTGAACCTCATGGCGCCCCTTGATGGCGTTCCACGTCGAAACCAGCAGGACGGCCATCGTCGTCGTCTTGAATCCGCCTCCAGTGGAACCCGGCGAAGCACCGACGATCATCAAGAGTATAACGATAAAAAGTCCCGCGGAAGAAAAGGTCGCCGGTGCAACCGTGTCGAACCCGGCCGTTCGGGGAGTGATGCTCGAAAAAAGCCCGTTCCAGGCCTTCCAGCCGGAGGACATCGCACCAAGCGATTGATTCCACTCGCAAAGGAGCAGGCCCACGGTCCCGAACAGGACAAGCCCCGCCGTCGTGGACAGGACAAGCCTCGAGTGCACCGAAATCCTTGCCGACCCCCGGAACATCTCCTTCAGTTCGGAAAGGACGATGAACCCGAGCCCTCCCAGTACGACGAGAACCATGACCGTTCCCGGAACGATGATGCTCTCCGAAAACCCTTCCAGGTTCTCGGAAAAAAGGGAAAAACCCGCGTTGCAGAAGGCGCTGACGCTGTGGAAAACCGCATTGTAGAGGGATTGCCCGGGGGAAAGGCCCGCGCGGATGAACCCCCAGTAAAGCGGGATGGCCCCGGCCCCCTCGATGGCGAATGTCAGGACGAGGATCCGGATCAGGAGCCGAACCACACCCGAGGGAGAGTCCAGCCCGACCCCTCCGGCAAAGAACATGCGCTGCCGCAGACCGATCCTCTGCCTCATCAGCAGGGCAAGGGCCGTCGTCGCCGTCATCACTCCGAGCCCCCCGAGCTGTATCAGCAGCAGGAGGGCTGCCTGGGAAGCCGGCGCCAGGTCCTTCCCCGTGTCGACGACCGTGAGCCCCGTCACGCAGACCGCGGAAGTCGCCGTGAAAAGGGCGTCAACGAACCTGAGGGGGCGCGAACCGGCATTGAGCAGCAAAATAGATAGAGTCCCTGTGCAGATCAGCGCCAGGAACCCTATCACGATCTTTCTTTCTATCGGCAGCGAGGTGTACGTCCTGAAAGCTATGGGGCAATCGCCTCCCCGGGTGTCCTGGCAATACCGTTCGGGACACGCTTAAACGGCTCCGGGACAGTGCTCGTCCAACCACTTGTCGGCTTTGCTTGCCCGGGGAAAATTCCCCCCGCCGGAAATGGAAATTCCATCCTTTCCGTCCAATATGACCGAATGATCGGGAAAAATCAAACGCAACCTCCCGTCCGGGTCAAAGGAAAAGGCACAAGTCTCCTTCGCAAGGTCACCCAATGCCACCAGCATGGCTCATCTCTCCCCTTCCCGGCAGAGGTCGTCGACGAGTTCCCCATGATCTCCGGCATGCCGGCATCCTTTATGCCGTGTTGGTTCATCAGGAGTCCCGTTTTCAAGAATTTCGAGGGCCCGAACGAGAGACTCCCTCACGAGCGGCCATCGTTCCCCGGGGACTTCCTCCCTATCGCCCCGTTCGACCAGGGACCGGAGCTCCCGGATCTTGCAGGATCGCGCCAGCGGGTTGGCCCGCAATCCCTCCAGCCTCTCCGGGACGAGAGAACCCCTGCAATGCCCCAGGAGGAAGCACGCCTCCAGGACCTCGCCGCGCAAACCCGCCTTCTTCAGCACCAGGAGGCTGGTTTCGTGACGATGGATCGAGTCTGCCACCCTCTTGATGTCCGCCTCCACCTGCCATCGATCCCGCTTGAGGTTTTCGATTGCCATGCATAGCCCAGGGTCGCGGATCGCCATAGGGACTCCTCCCTTTTTCGGCACATGTGTCCATTCTTCCCATGAGCACACGTTAACAGTGACGGAGTAAAGACTCCGTCAAGAAAGGAGGGGGGCGCGTAAATTTTCCGTAAAGTGCGGCTCTTATTCGGCCGTGAAGCGAAACCCGATGCCGGGTTCCGTGTGGATGAAACGGGGAACGGCGGGGTTGGGCTCGATTTTTTTCCTCAAATTGCTGACGTGGACCCGAAGGAGCTGCGGTTCGCGGTCTTCCGTGTCCCCCCAGATTTTCTCGGCCAGCATCCGGTAGGTCACGACACAATCGATGTTGCGGGCGAGGAGGGCAAGGATTTCGAACTCGGTCTTCGTCAGGGAAATTTCCTGTTCCCCCAGGAGAACCTGTCGCCTTGCCAGGTTGACGGTCAAATCCCCCGCCTGGATCTCCGGAGGCTGCCCGACCCTCGATTCGACCCGCCGCAGGAGGGCTCTCATCCTGGCCAGGAGTTCCCCCGCCGAAAACGGCTTGGTCAGGTAATCATCGGCTCCCAGGTCAAGGGCCTTCACCTTGTCGCTTTCGTTTCCCCTGACGGAAAGGATGAGGATGGGTGCGCCCATCCAGGTTCGCAGTTCCCGGCACACCTCCAGGCCATCCATATCCGGCAGGGTCAGGTCAAGGATGACCAGCTCGGGGTTCGTCTCGATGGCCAGGCTGATCCCTTCGGCCCCCGAGACGGCCAGGCTGACCTCGTATTTCCTCGAGGAAAGGATGGACTTGAGGGCCCGCCTTATGGACTCCTCGTCGTCGATCACAAGAATTCTTGCGTTTTTTTCCGGTGCGCCCATCGAGGTTCACTCTCCCCCCTGCCTGAGATGGCTCGGAGGAAGCACGATGACGAAACGGGCTCCCCTCGGCCGGTTGTCCTCGACCCGTATCGTCCCCTCGTGGACCCGGGCAATCTCCTGCGCTATCGGAAGCCCCAGCCCCGTACCACCGGGAAGCAGGCCCGAAAAGCTGCCGCGGAAGAACTTCGAAAAAACCTTTTCCTTCTCGCCATCGGGAATACCCGGCCCCTCGTCCGAAACCCAGGTTTCGAGCCCCTCTTCAGTCATGCCTGCCCCGACGACCACCGGGCTTCCGGAAGGACTGTAGGACAAGGCGTTTTCCAGGATATGCATCAGGAGCCTTCCCCATTGCTGGAAATCGACCCGTATGAGCGGCAGGCCCTCGGGAAGCTCGACCTTGACACGGTTTCGGTCGCTGCGGTCCAGCCTGAAAAGGACCCCTCCCACGATCTCCCCGGGCTCGACCCATTGCAGGTCAGGCTTCCACGACTCCGCTTCCAGCCGGGACAGGTCCAGGAGCGAGCCGATGGAGTGCCCCAGGCGGTCCAGGTCCTTCTGGACCGAGCCCAGTTCCTGCCTTATTTGCGGGAGATCGAAGGCCAGGTCTCCTTCCAGCAGGCCGGAAATCGTCGCCGTCAGGGAAGAAAGAGGCGTTTTCAGTTCGTGGGAGACCGAGGAAAAAATTGCCGATTTCAGCTTGTCTCCTTCTTTCAGGGTTTCAGCCTGGCGTGCCGATTCCTCCAGGCGGCTCCGTTCGAGGAAGGTCCCGGCCATTCGGGAGGCGGCAAACAGGAGCTGGATTTCGTTCCAGCTGTAGGGCATTTGGTTCCGGCGCTCACCCACGTGCAGTATTCCTTCAAGCCCCGACGAGGAAAGCACGGGAAGAAACACATCGCTCCTCGAAACGGCGGGAAAAACGCGGGAATGGGGGACCGGGTTCCCGCGTCCATCCGGGCGGGTCGCCCGGGAGGCGTCGTAGGCGGGGGAGGCCACGCCCTTGCCGTTTTTTACCACCCAGCCCAGGAAGTCCTCCTCCAGCGGATCCATTTCAAGCTCGGCCTTCATGCCAAACAGCAGCGTCCTCCCGCCGCCGCGTTCCACCAGGTGAAAGCGGGTGAATCGCGGGGAGAAGACACTCTCGATCTCGGCACAAAGCGCTTCAGCCATTTCAAGGGAACCCTGAATGGCGAGAAGGCGTCCGGTCAGCCGGTTGAGGAGCGCCATTTCCCTCTCCTGGGAAACGGCCAGGGCTTCCCGTTCCCTGAGCCGGCCGGAAGTCAGCCCGATCAGGACTCCCACCACCAGGAAAACCCCCAGGGAAATCCAATCCTTCGGGTCATCCACCCGAAAGGTGTTGTAGGGCGGCAGGAAGAAAACATCCCATGCCACGAACGAAGCGAGGGCCGCGGCCAGGGAGGGTCTTGACCCGGCAACCGAGGCAACGACGGAAATGACGAGAAGGTAGAGCAGCGCCCAGTGTCCCTTCCCCAGCAGTTCCCTGCCGGGAAGGAAAAGCAGGGTGGCTGCTCCCACGAGTCCCGGTGCGAAGAGAAACGGATGGTTTTCGGCCCAGCGCCGGATCACCTTGAAGGACATGGCTTCTCCCTATTGAAAGACGTCGGTCTCCATTTCACCGCAGATCTCATCATAAACCTCCGGGCAAGTGAAGCAAAAGGAATCCCGCCGCGAAGATGCCGCCCCGGCTCCTTTCCTGCCTCTGCAAACCTCCCGCCAGGCCCCCTTTTTGGAAAACTCCGCCCGGTGCGGGCCTCGGTCCTTGAGGATGCGGTACAATGGAACCGTAACCTTAAAAAGGCAAGGGAAAGGAGGAGCGTTCCCGGGGCCGCGCACGGCACGCGTGGGCCTGACCTGGGGGGAATTTCATTCTGACCGGTCCGGGCATGACAGATCCGCAAGAAACCGCGGACGAGCCGCAGCCTGCCCGGAGGTCCTCATCGAGGTGAAGGACATGAGCGACACGCGGAAGAAAACCCCCTGGAAGGACGTTCCCGAAGAGCAGTGGAATGATTGGCGCTGGCAAATCGCAAACCGCATCACGACCCGGGAGGCCCTGGAAAAAATCCTCCCCCTGGCCCCCGAAGAGGCCCAGGTCCTGGACAAGAGCCTGAACCGCCTGAGGATGGCGATCACGCCCTACTATGCCTCCCTCATCGACCCGGGAAACCCCGACGACCCCATCCGCAGGCAAGCGGTCCCGACGATCGCCGAAACGGACGTGAAAGCCTACGACCTGCTGGACCAGCAGGCGGAAGTGCACCATTCCCCGGTTCCCGGGCTGACCCAGCTTTACCCCGACCGGGGCATCATCCTGGTGACGGACCAGTGCTCCATGTACTGCCGCCACTGCACGAGGCGCCGGATGGCCGGGGAAACCGACCGGCCCTTCTCCCGGACCCAGATGGAAGCCTGCTTCGACTACATCCGGAAAACCCCGACCTTCAGGGATCTCCTCTTCACCGG
>ENA-OSEO01004851-OSEO01004851.1-sediment-metagenome-genome-assembly--contig:-NODE-4851-length-13610-cov-7.537575_pt1 | contig 13610 bp, 10 predicted proteins | sample MGYA00237883_ERZ534232 | MGnify/ENA metagenome assembly ERZ534232
TTGCCGGTACCCGATACGGCCTGATAAGTCGATACAACAATTCTTTTTATCTTATATTTTTTATGGATGGGGAAGAGCGCAACCACCATTTGTATGGTCGAACAATTCGGATTTGCAATAATCCCTTTTGCAGTGTATTGCGCCACCGCTGAGGGGTTGACCTCCGGCACCACCAGCGGCACCTCCGGATCCATCCGCCAGGCACTTGAATTGTCAACCACGACGCAACCGTCTTTTGCGGCAAATGGCGCAAAATGCAGACTGGTTCCCCCGCCTGCGGAAAAAAGGGCAATATCAACCCCCTTGAAGGCATCCTCCCTTAACTCTTGGACATCAATCAAATCACCTTTGAAACGAAGCTTGCGACCGACCGAACGCTTAGATGCAAGGAACTTGACGGACTTGACCGGAAAATTACGATCTTCCAGACAGGTAATCATTTGGTTGCCGACTGCGCCGGTAGCTCCTGCCACAGCAACATTAAATCTTTTTTTTGCCATAATGGATTCTCTCCCTTTAAAGAACGATCACGCCTGTGATAACCGAGCCCCAATAAAGTTCAGGCCCCCATCCTGTTTTCGAATGTGTTTTTAATTATCTAAGTTAATAAAAATCCTTTCGGCATGCTCACGCCGGATTATAAAATTCTTGAAAGCTAACAATCATGTTTTGTGGGGTTCTATATCGGCAGAAGAACCTTGCCGCGGGGCAATCGGTTATTCCTATTCAAATTGCTTTTCTTCTCGTTTCAACACCCCCAAAACGGAGGTGCCCGCTTGGACCCTATCGCCGATCGTGACAGCCGGTTCAACATGTTGCGGCAGGTAAACGTCCAGGCGGGAGCCAAAGCATATCATCCCAAACCGCTCTCCGCGATTCACCTGGTCCCCCACCTGCACCTTGCAGATGATCCGCCGGGCAATCAGCCCCGCAATCTGGACCAGGCTCAGATGAATGCCTTCTTCGGTTTTTAGAAACACTGCATTATGCTCATTCTGCTCGGATGCCTTATCCAGGTTGGCCGAGAAAAACTTTCCGGGGTGATAAACGATATTCGTTACTTCTCCTTTACAGGGTATGCGGTTTACATGAACATTAAATACCGACATGAATATACTTATCTTTAGACACGGGCCCTTAAAAAAACGCTCATTCACCGTTTGTAATACCGACACAACCCGGCCGTCAGCCGGTGAAACAACAGCGCCTTCTTGTCGAGGTATCGCCCGCTCCGGATCCCTGAAAAAATAACAGATAAACAAGGTAACCCCAAGGCTGACGAGGGTAATTGTCGTCAGGCCTAAAAGGGCAAATATGGCGGTTACAAAAGCTGCCGCAAATATAATCGGATACCCGGGCCTTGCCACTGGAAATGCCACCGGCCGGGGGGAATCCGTCCCGGAAAATTTATCCATCAAAAAGCACTTTTTCGGTCATGGTTCATATCATCACAAACAAGATGATTTTAATGATGATATAGAAAATCAAAAATATTGTCAATTGTTTATTGTTATTTTAACCGCTCGAAATAATTTGACAAAAAAGGAAACCGGCGGCTATGTGCATCTGAAACTGTCAGGCTTTGAATTGCAGCGATTTATCTTTACATCCGAAACCAAGTTCAGCGTCTGATTTTCGAATGTATTCCGGTACCAGCAGGACAGCATCGTCGGCATTCTGCTGTTTGAATCGGTTCATGCTGATTTGACCTATTGTCGAAGCCCGTATGATGTTTTGATCAGGGGCTGCAAAAAAGGCTAATGGACCGATTTTCTCGCTTATTTCCTTCCGGTATATCCGCGCCCCTTCCCCGATAAACATACAGGCGGTCTTTATCGCCGCAAGAACCTCGTCGAGAGGTGAAACCCGGGTCGGCGCTAATTTGCGTAAATTTTCATTTTCATAGCGGTAAAATGAATAATATACTTCTCCCTTACGGGCATCCATTAACGGGCAGATCATATGGGGCGAAACCGACGCCTGTATGGCCAGCGCGTCAAGATCGGAAACTCCCACAACAGGTTTTCGCATGGCGACGGACAGCGCCTTGATCGTACTGATCCCGATTCGAAGTCCGGTAAAACTGCCGGGTCCGCATCCCACGGCAAACCCATCGATTTCCGACAACGCAAGACCTGACATGCCGAATACCTTTTGGACCATTCCGATTAAATGAATCGCATGGGTTTGAGTACTGGTATTCGTCTCCTCCAACATTATCGATCGATCATTCAGGATAGCGACGCTGCAGCTTCGGGTCGCCGTATCCAGTGCAAGGATTCGCATATGAGATGACTCTTATTTTGGACTTGCCGGAAGCGGATCGGATTCAAAAGCAATCGGCAGGATTTCGTCCATGTGTTTTACACGAACAAATTGAATTTTGCGCCTGACATAACTTGGAATTTCCGCCAGGTCTCTTTTATTCTTTTCAGGGATGATAATCGTCCGGATGCCTGCCCGCAAAGCTCCCAGCGCTTTTTCCTTCAGCCCGCCGACCGGAAGGACACGTCCCCTCAAGGTTATTTCACCGGTCATTGCCACCTTGCTGTTGACCGGTTTCTGCATCAAAGCCGAAATCAACGCCATTGTCATTGCAGTTCCTGCCGAGGGCCCGTCCTTCGGAATTGCGCCGGCCGGTATATGGATGTGGACATCCATATTTTCGAAAATATTTTCATCAACACCGAACGAAACCAGATTGGCCCGGGCATAAGTAACCGCAGCCCGTGCCGATTCTTGCATAATATCGCCCAGTTGACCGGTTATGATCAATTCACCCTTACCTCCGATCAGCGTAGCTTCCACATACAATACTTCACCACCGACCTGGGTCCAAGCCAAACCGGTCGCCAAACCGATTTGGCTCTTTTCCTGATCCATTTCGGGATAGTATTTATGAACCCCTAAGTATTTTTGCAGATTAGACCCGGTAATGCGAAAAGGGCCTTTTTCCCCTTCGGCAATCTGGCGTGCAACCTTGCGGAAAATCGTCCCGATTTCCCGTTCAAGATTTCTAAGGCCCGCTTCGGATGTATATTCTGAAATAATCTGGTTCAACGCTCCCGGGCTAATGGAAACCGCCCGCCGTTGCAGCCCATTTTCCCTGATTTGACGGGGAATCAGATGGGTCTGGGCAATGATCTTCTTTTCTTCTTCGGTATAGCCTGAGAGCGTGATCACTTCCATTCGGTCAAGAAGCGCCGATGGGATGGTATCGGTCAAGTTGGCGGTCAGAATAAACATTACTCTGGACAGGTCGAAAGGCAAGTTTAAATAATGATCGCTGAAAGCGAAATTCTGTTCCGGATCCAGGGCCTCCAGCAGGGCTGACGAAGGATCGCCTCTGAAATCAGCGCCCAACTTATCGATTTCATCCATCATGAAAACGGGATTATTGCTGCCGCACTGTTTGAGTCCTTGCAATATGCGGCCCGGCAGGGCTCCGATATAGGTTCTACGATGCCCCCTGATTTCAGCTTCATCCCGGATTCCTCCGAGGGAAATCCTGACAAACTTACGTTTCATGGCCCTGGCGATTGCCCGTCCCAGAGATGTTTTACCGACCCCCGGCGGTCCGACAAAACAGAGGATCGGCCCTTTCATCTTGCGATTTAATTTGCGAACGCTTAAATATTCCAGAATACGATCCTTGACCTTATCAAGGGCATAATGGTCCTTATCCAGTTCAATTTTCGCTTCTTTGATATCAATGATGTCCTGAGTCGATCGGTTCCACGGCAATTCAACCAGCCAATCCAGATAGGTCCGAACGACCGACGCTTCGGCAGAATCCGGATGCATCTGCTCCAGGCGGCCGAGCTGCTTTAAAGCCTCAAGGTCGGCTTCCTTTGACAGTTTGGCCCGCTTGATTTTTTTGCGGTAATCGTCAAGTTCCTGAAACCTTTCATCCTGATCACCCAGCTCCTTGTGAATCGCCCGGACCTGCTCCCGGAGAAAATAATCCCGTTGGCTCTTCGAAATCTCATCTCTGACCTCGGATTGGATTTTCGCCTGCATGGAGGACATTTCAACTTCACGAGACAACAGGTTGTTGACCTGTTTGAGTCGCTGGATCGGATCGATCAGCTCCAGCAATTGCTGCGACTCGTCCACCTTCAATTTCAGATTCGAAGCAACCAGATCGGCCAATTTGCCGGGATCTTCAATGCTCTGCAAAATAGCACCGACATCGCTGGTCAACTCGCCGCGAAGCGCCAGAATTTTTTCGGAATGTTCAATGACGTTTCGCATCAGGGCTTCTATTTCCAGATCAACCGGTTTATTGGACGCTTCGGTAATGGTTTCAATTTTAACCCGATACCACGACCTTTTCCTGACGTATTCAAGTATTCTTGCCTTGGCTATTCCCTGGACTAAAGCCTTAACACGTCCATCCGGGAGCTTAAGTACTCTCAGAATGCGACCGACGGTCCCCATTTGGTAAATTTGTTCAGGCGACGGCTCCTCAGTACCCGGATCCTTTTGGGTTGCCAGAAGCAACAACCGGTCCTGTTTCACCGCTTCTTCTATGGCCCGGACCGATCGTTCCCGTCCGATAAAAAGCGGCAAAAGCATATCGGTGAAAATAACAACATCCCTGACCGGTATTAGCGGCAATGGGTTGGGAATAAGGATGTTCTTATCTTCGTCGTCAATAATGCTTACAAGGTCATCCTTGTCGGTTTCAGCCATTTTATCTCCTAAATATCTATTAAAAAATTGCAGCTTTTCAGCAATTTACCTGTTAACCATAAAATCAGACCGCATAATCGACCTTACTGTTCCGTCATCATGAAATAAAAAATCCGGACAAAACTGTCCGAATTGGCAGTCCGGGATGCGAGGCCTTTGAAAAATTCTCAATTTTGTTCAGGTTCAAGGAAGGCGATCCCGCCACAGCGGAATTTACCAAATGAATACATTGATCATTTTTAGTATTAGCACCTGATCCTGACGCTGAAATTGAGATAAAGAGAAGTTTTTCCAAAATCTCGTTGCTTCTCCCGTTTAAAGAACTCCACCAAGTTTCAGCGCCCCAGGCCTGCCGTCCAACTGATGGACATATCGTCATTAGTATAAAACATTATTTGCTTTTGACAATAACATTCTTGCTTTTTTTATCAAAAACAAATAGTTTGCCTTAGAATTGTAACCTGGATCAATCATAATTATTGTTCATTCTCGTTTCGGCGGAGTTATTATGCTGGCACCGACAATTGCAGACCTTCCGATGGGATTTTTGACGTTTTTGTTTGGCATATGTGTTGGAAGCTTCATGAATGTCTGTATTTTCAGGTTGCCGAATTCCCAGTCCATCGTCCGACCCCGTTCCATGTGTCCCAAGTGCGGTAATTCCATAAAATTTTATGATAATATCCCCATATTGAGCTTCCTGCTGTTAAAACGAAAATGCCGTTATTGCAATGCACCGATTTCATTTCGTTACCCTCTGGTCGAAATCCTGGGCGGATTATTTGCAGTCTGCGTGTTCTTTAAGTTTGGGATCACCCTTGAAGGTCTGATCTATTATTTTTTTATCGTTGCTTTGCTGGTGATAACCTTTATCGATATCGACCACCAGATCATCCCTGACCGCATTACCCTGCCCGGCATTCCCTTGTTTTTTTTAGCCTCCTTCGCCCTTCCGTCCATCGACTTAAAGGATTCCCTCCTGGGGCTCGTAGCAGGAGGCGGAAGCCTTCTTGCCGTCGCTTGGGCTTACCATCTGGTCACAAAACGGGAGGGTATGGGCGGCGGCGACATCAAACTGCTGGCCATGATCGGCACCCTTGTGGGCTGGCAGGGAGTTTTATTTACTATTTTCGTTGCCTCTGCCGTTGGAACTTTCGCTGGGATTATCTCCATGATCGGGAAAACCAAAGACGGGAAACTGGCCGTGCCTTTCGGACCCTTTCTGTCAATCGGAGCAATAACGTATATTTTTTTCGGTCCTGCGCTTATCTTTTGGTACTTGAATCTGCTCAGATAACAAGACTGCCGACCCGCACTTGTTAATTTTCATGTAAATTTGCTACCTGACAATCTATAATAAAATAACCAGGATAACCGGCGTTTAAATGCTGATGGTCCGGTCTTTAGAATCGCCTGAAATGGCTTCGTTGGTCCTATTTTTGTTGACAAATTCAGCTACTTACTATAAATTATTAAAATAACAAAGCGTTAAGGCAATCGGCGTTGATGATAGCTTCGGATAACTTCATGCTTCAAACCTGAAAATATACCACAGGTGAATTCGATGACAAGCTTAGCTTTACAAAAAAAAGCCGTCGAAATAGCAGTAATTTTAAACGCAGCAGTAGCCAATATCCGCCTCTATCCGCCGGCCAGTGATATTATCGGCGCCTCCGTCGGCAGACTGGACGATGCCCTGAATGCCATACTATCCCAAGTGGATTCGGTTACATTTTCCGAATCTGAAAAAAACCTTCTGATATCCGGGCAGCCGTTAAATGAAAAGGACCGGCAAAAACCACAAGTGTTTTCATTTCTCGACTTATTGCGCAATATCGGCATTAAAAGCATCTCATTTGAAAAAGGCGTGGATAAAGGAGAATTGCTGGCTTTGCTGGAGATCTTCAGCACCAAGCCGGAAACAATTAAAAACGGCGGCGGCTTGAAACAGATCATTTCCGCCAAAAAACTTTCTCACATTTTTCTGGATCAGAAAGTGTGCGGCGCCATGGGGAAAGATCAGGAGGTCGTCTCGTCAGGTTTTGACCAAGACAAAGAACCCGTCGATTCCGACATGGGCTCTGTGGAACTTTCTGACATTGACCGCCGTACCGGTACCGAACGACGCCAGGCAGACGGTTCTGAGTATTTAAAAAACAATGACGTTGAAAGACGCCGGCCTGAAGATCGCCGTAAAATTCAAATTCCCAACTATACCGAAAGGATAGGGAGCATTTTAAAAGGCGAAACGGCTGTTTTCAGCGATCGGCAGGTTATGCAAACCCTGCCGGGAACGATTGATCAATTATTGGCTAAAGAAAAAAATAAAATTGCCGAAGCATTGATAGACAAACTGACAAGGGGACTTTTGGATGAAGACCCCGCCTTACGCACCAACGTTATTAAGGCACTTTCGACAGTCGGCTCACGGCTGATGGTTGAGCAGCGCCATGATATGGTCCGCATGCTTTCCCGCAAATTAGCCGGATGTATAAAACAGGACGCCCTGTCCAAATCCGCTTTTGAACAAATTTGCAGACAGCTTCAATCCATGCTGGCTGCCTTTATTCAAAATCATAAATTAGACGAATGTATTCACATTCTAAAAATATTCAGATCGGTTGAACGCGGCCAATTAACAAGGAACGAAACGTTTCAGGAAATCTCCGGTTCGATTTTAACAGACATCGCCGCCGGTGACGCTTTGGACGTATTGTTTCTGGAACTTCAAACCGACCGGACAAACCAGAAAGATCAGGCCGTCTCCTGCCTGGCGATATTAGGTCCGGTAATAATTGAACGGATGCTGAATTTGCTGCAGGAAAGTCGGGACAAATCACTGCAGTCGCGAATCTTTCAAGTTCTCAATGAGATAGGTTCCGACGCGGTTTCCCGAATAACAAACCGGATCGAACTGGGTCCTCCGGCCGAAACCATGCGCCAACTCGTTGCCATTTTGGGAAAAGTCGGCGGTGAAACAGATCTGGATGTACTTCTTCCGCTGATCGCACATAAGGATATCCGGGTTCAGCGTGAAGCGCTCAACAGCATCTTCAGCATCGGCGGAAATGCCCGGGGGAGGGTTCTGCTTTCGCTGCTGCCGGATGCCGATAATCAATTAAAACCCATTATCATCAGCATGTTGGGAACAATTAAGTGCCGTGAAGCCGTGCCAATGCTGTTGGAGTTGCTCGAATCAAAGTCGTTTATCGTTTTGAAGTCAAAAACAGACCTGGCTGAAAAAATATGCAACGCCTTAGGAAAAATCGGGTCCAAAGATGCCATTCCGGCTCTGACGGCCATTGTAGAACAAAAAAGCAGAATTAAATTTAAATCCCATGCCTCCACCCTGAAGTCTGCTGCAGGCATTGCTTTGGAAATGATACAAAAGGAACAAGCTTAAATTATACTTGCATATATACGCCAAACAGGAGCAAACTGATAAATTATTCAATCGAACTTGACGAAAAAGATTATGAAACCATAGAAGGCAATATGAACAGATGACTTGAAAGCTCGGAGTTCCGCGGCTGAAAGTTACGAAATTTATTTTAAAAGAATCGAAGCGCTGAACTGAAATATGTCCATTCCGGTTTGGCTTTTTGAATACGTGTGAGGTATAAAATTTGGCATTAATCAATCCTAAGAAAAATGAGGTGCAGATAAAGTTAATTTACTATGGCCCCGGCCGGGGAGGTAAAACATCCAACCTGAAATATATCTATGAAAAATTCAAAGAACGTATGACGACCGAGTTAATGACCGTCAAGACGTATGGTGACCGTACCCTGTTTTTTGACTTTCTGCCAATCGATATCGGAAAAATTATGGGATATACCGTCAAAATTCAGTTGTATACGGTACCCGGCCAGGTTAAATACAAGGCTACCAGAAGGCTGGTTTTAAGGGGAGTTGACGGCGTCGTTTTTGTGGCGGACTCAATGGCTATGAGAGAAAAATTGAACATCCTGTCGCTTAAGGATCTCCAGGAGAACCTGACCTATTTTGATAAAAACATTTTCAAAATTCCACTGGTTCTGCAGTATAATAAACGTGACCTGGAGAAAGAAGGGATCCCCCTCCTGCCCATTGAAAGGCTTGAGAACACTTTGAACAGGCAGTTAAAAGTGCCGTCTTTTGCCGCCAGTGCCGCAACCGGAGTGAATGTTATTGAAACCATGAAAAAAGCAATCACTTCAACGATGTTCTCTCTACGGGAAAAACTGGAATTGAAAGGATAATAAAATGGCCGAAAAAATCAAAGATTCATTCTCTGAAGAGATTGATAGCCGCCTCGGTGAATTTTTCGGAGAAGAATCTAAGTCGGATATCCAGGCGAAAGCTATCAAACCCGCCGACACTTTAGGGTCCGCATTTACAAGCTTACAGGCTATCGTCCTTTCGATCGAATGGGAAATCACCGATCAGAGCATGGACCGTTTAACTGCCGAAACAGATAAATTAATGAGAATTTATAAGGATAAAAGGCCTATTTTTGCGCTTTTAAAGCTCCTGGGCTCGGTGGGTAAATATATCAATGCAAAAAAAGCAAACGCTCATCCCGATTCCATAAAATTACTACATTCCGTAAATGCCGGCATTCAAAAAGTGGGGGCATCCCCAGATATGCCGGAAGCAGAAATCAATAATATTCTTTCCGTGGAAGTTGCAAAATTTAATAAATTAAAACAACAATTGCTCGCCGGAACGGAATCGCTCTCCAAAAAAGAAAAAATGCCGGCTGAAAAGACCGATCCCAAACCGGTTGAAACAGAAACGGCCTTTCAGGGGGCCAAAATCCCCCAAGCCAAACCGCAAAAAGATTTGTCGTCGTCTGAAGAAATCGTCTTGTCCCCCCAGGATGCGCTGCTGGTGTCTATTGAAGAAATAAAGAAGCTTATTAAGGAGGAATTTAAAACGCTGCGTGAAGAACTAAAACGCTTGCGTTAACCCTATCGTTGCAAAAGTCGGAGGGTTCCAGAGCCAAGGCATCCATGGGCGAAGCTGTCGTCGGCTACGGCGAGTCCTTGGTAACGCAGGATCCGTTAAAGACGATCAGACGAATGGGGTGATAATCATCTGTTTGACTCAAATGTCGCCCGGATTGCTGCCGTGATCTTTCCAAACTTATCATAAGGTTTAGCGAATGCCCAAAAAAGTGCTTTTTGCCGACGATGACCGTATTCTGCTGAGTTTAGCGAAAATGAAACTTAAAAAACATGCAGATGACTTTGTCGTCCTGACGGCGGGCGATGGTCTGCAGGCCATCGCCATATTACAGGAAAACAATATCTCATTGGTCGTAACCGATCTGAACATGCCTAAAATGGACGGATTTGCACTTTTAGCCTACCTTTCTCAAAACTTTCCGGATATGCCTGTAATCATTCTGGCAGCCAATAGCTCGCCCGCTTCAGAAAAAGTTGATTTAGCGAGGGAGACTGCCGGCTACCTGGAAAAGCCTTTTGCGTTTGAAGATCTGGGCCAAAAAATCATGATGAGTTTAGACAAGGTAAACGAAACCGGTTCAGCGCCGGCAGTCCCTTTGGAAATGTATTTGCAACTGATAGAAATGGAACAAAAAACCTGCACGATCCGGGTATTCAATAAATCCACGGCTCAAACGGGTGATCTTTACTTCAAAAACGGAGACCTTCTGGATGCCCGCATTCAAGATTCAAAAGGAGTGCAGGCCGCTTATGAAATTTTTTCCTGGGATCAGGCTGCCTTCTCGATCCGGAATATTTGCACGCTGGAAACAAAGCGGATTCATGACAACCTCAAAACCATTCTCGGAAAGACCATGCGGTTAAATGGCAGCGAGTTAAAAAACAACAGCGTTTCGATTTAAGAAAGATTGTGGAGATATCATAATCATGCTTAGCGTTCACGAAAATGAAAAAACAGATATCGATCAAAAAATAAAGGAAGCCGAAGCGTATCATACCCACGGTTTATATAAAGAATCCCTGGAGCTGTATAAACAGATCCTTTCCTCCTCTCCCAAACTGGATAAGCAGCGTCAGCAACTTTTCGAAGAAAAGATACAGGTTTTACAAAAAGAGATCGAAGAATTTGACCAGTTTGACAACTCCCTTTCCGATCAGGATATATCCCTTTTCAAAACAAGCTGGCAGGGCGATGAAAATCCGCATGAGATTTTGGGGAGCATCTCGGCTTTCATGGAACTGGGGCTGTTTCAGGAAGCCATTGACGATTATATGAAATTATTTTCGTTTGATTATCCGACGGTTGACATCATACCCGGCCTGATTGAATGCCTTTTCAAAATCCATTCTCCCTCCAGAGTCATTGATCAGGTTGAAAAGATTATCAGTGAGAACAACTTAACCGATCCGGCCAAGGCCGAAATTAAATTTTCAATCGGTCTTGAGATGGAGAAGCGTAGTCACAAGGACCTGGCTCTTGAATTTTATCAGTCCGTCAAAAGTATCAACCCGGACTTTCCGGAATTAAAGTCCAAAATCGACGCGTTAATATCCGTTACGACTTTCAGGTCCAAATACGATTATCTCCTGAAGAATCAGATCGTATCCAAGGACCAGCTCGAAAATGCGTTGGCGCTTGCCAAAAAATCAAATAAAAGCGTAGAGTTTGTCCTTGTTGAACACCTGAAAATACAAAAAGAGGAAATGGGAAAATCCTTATCCTTGTTCTTCAAGTGCCCCTTTAAAGCCTTTGATCCCAAGATGCCGATCCCCTACGAACTCTTAACCAAATTAAAAAAGCCCTTTTTGATGCAGAATACATGGGTCCCGCTCAGCTGGGAAATGACGGCCGGAGAGGTGGAAATCCTGATTGACAACCCGGCCGACATAACCCGTACCGATTTTATTTCGACCCTGATTAAAGCCAAAAAATATAAAATGTCCGTCGGCATCAAAGAAGATATTGTTGCCTTCATCAACTATTTTTACGATCAGAAGAATACTGCCACCGAGACCCCGCAGGAAGATGAAGACGACAATATGTTCATGATTCCGGAAATCGACTTTGAGGAGGACGATGATCAGCCGGTTGAAGACGACCGGGGACTGGATGAAGCTTCCAGCCAGGTGGTCCGCATGGTTGATCAGATTTTAATTACGGCCTACCGCCGAGATGCATCCGATATTCACATTGAACCTTCCGTTATTACCAAAAAAACCGATATTCGTTACCGCATTGACGGCGTCTGCCAGGAGGTTCTGCAGATCCCCCTGACCAGCACCCGCGGGCTCATTTCCCGGATAAAAATTATGGCAAACCTGGACATTGCCGAAAGACGTCTGCCTCAGGATGGTAAAATCAAATTTAAACGAAAAGGCATTAAACCGTTTGAACTGCGCCTGGCAACCCTCCCCACGGCCGGCGGTTATGAAGATGCCGTCCTCCGAATCCTGGCCGAATCGGGCGCCATGAAATTTGACGACATGGGATTGAGCGAACGCAACCTGGAGCATGCCAAGAAAATTATCAGTCAACCTTACGGCCTCTTTCTGGTTGTCGGACCGACCGGTTCCGGTAAAACGACCACCCTGCACTCCGCCCTCGGGTATATTAATAAACCCGGCGTCAAAATCTGGACCGCTGAAGACCCGGTAGAAATCTCTCAGCAGGGTTTGCGCCAGGTTGAATGCAAACCTAAAATCGGCCTGGATTTTGCCCGGGTCATGCGCGCCTTTTTGCGGGCGGACCCGGATGTCATCATGATCGGTGAAATGCGCGATAAAGAAACCGCATCCATCGGTATCGAAGCCTCTCTGACCGGCCATCTGGTTTTTTCAACCCTGCACACCAACAGCGCTCCCGAAACCATTACCCGCCTGTTGGATATGGGCCTCAACCCCCTTAATTTTTCAGACGCATTTCTGGGGGTATTGGCCCAAAGGCTCGTCCGGCGGTTATGCAAGTCCTGCAAAAGGGAATATCATCCCACTGAAGAGGAATTCGAAACCATCCGTATGCTCTACGGCAATGGAGCTTTTGATGCGACGGGAATCAAGTACACGCCGGAATTAAAAATGTTTCGCGCCGAAGGGTGTGAAGTCTGTTCCGGATCGAAATATAAGGGCCGTCTCGGTATTCACGAACTCATGGTGGGCACCAATGAAATCAAGAAAATGATCAAAACCGAAGCGCCGACCGATGAGCTCTTTAAACAGGCCTCCGCAGACGGCATGACCACACTGATACAGGACGGCATTCAAAAAATATTTGCCGGACTGACCGACCTGGATGAAATCCGGCGGGTTTGCGTCAGTTGAGATAGCGGGGTTTCCGACTTGAAAAAAGCCTATAAATTCTACATCGTCGATGATGACCGCATTGCCGTCAACCTGATGACCCGATATCTGCAAAAGGAGGGGCAAACAGTTTCCAGCAGCACATCCGGCCTCAAGGCCCTCTCGGAAATCATCGTTCAGCGGCCCGATTGCATTATCGTGGACCTGATGATGCCTGAAATCGACGGGCTGGAACTGATCAGGCGCATTCGCAGCGAAGCCAGGCTGGCTGCAGCCAGGTCACAAGCCGGTGACCTCGAGAGTGTTGCCCCGTTCGACGGCATTGTTGTAACGAATACGCTAAAAGCAGGGCAGCTGGCCCTGCCTCCGCTATCCTACATCTCGCTGGCCGATTGTTCAAGCTGGAAAGTGGAAACAACAGACCTTATCGAACTTGATGTCACATCCCTTAATATCGGGACGCCTGCAGTGATCTCCATTGATGCCCTGCCCGGAGAGGAATTTTATGGCGAGGTAGAGAGCATCCAATCCATCGGGATTGATCGCCAGAATGATGTTACATATAAAATAACGCTAGCCATGCAAACCGTTGACGATCGGTTACGCTGGAGAATGACAGCATTTGTTATCTTCGATGTTCAATAGCAGCTTTCCTGGACGGCACTAATC
>ENA-OSEO01004855-OSEO01004855.1-sediment-metagenome-genome-assembly--contig:-NODE-4855-length-13599-cov-3.467386_pt1 | contig 13599 bp, 13 predicted proteins | sample MGYA00237883_ERZ534232 | MGnify/ENA metagenome assembly ERZ534232
GGAGTTCAGACGTGTGCTCTTCCGATCTCGACGCGGTCGGCGGCCAATAAAGCCGCCGGTAAGTCGCATCTGTCGCCGACGCAATCGCGCGGCAGCGGTTCGCAGCCGGTGCCTGCCGATGTGGCTAAGCTCTACCGGCTGTTTAATCCTGAGGCGACCAGCGATGAGATTAGCCGCCATTACAACAAGCATTATAAAGGCAAAGCTTGAGGCAAGCGCAACGCCTGTACTCAAGTTTACAAGACCTTTATAATTTACAACTGAATAATTATTATTAACCAAGCGGCGGTACGCCGGTTGGTATCTTTTTTGGCAACCGAAAATGGCTTGTAGACCAGTGAGACTTCGGCTGCCTGCTAAAATACAAGATCGCAGGATCAAAAATAAATATCATGACAAAAGTGATATAGGCGAAATAGTCAATATCACTAAAATGATCTAAAAGAAAGGATGAATTAATATGGCATTTTTGCTTTACTCGGTTGCTGACGACAGCGTACTGCCTTTGGAGTACCTGCCTGTCGCAGCTATTACCCCCAAAGCGGGTATGGCTCTTTACGAATCTTCCGGTAATCTGACGACTGCTTCCGCAAGCAATATCGCAACGCACATTTGCATGGTGGAAAAAAGTTCCGCTTGTACCGCGGGGGATTTGATTCCCGTTGTCCGTATCCAGAAAGATCAGATATGGGAGTCCACGCTCGCCGCAACTACAACTCTTGCCGTGGGCGCAACAACTGACGTCGCATCCGGCGGCCTTACTGTTGCCGCCGCCGGTACTGCCGGTTCCAATCTGGAAATCGTTTACGAAGAGGCATTGGCCAGCGGTTCAAAAGTTAGAGTCAGATTTATCAAATAAGGAGGGAATAAAATGGCTAATATCAGTTTCATTGAAGGTTCCGGCTTGAATAATTCCATCTTCGGCAAGTCGCAGGAACCGATCAAAATGTTTTTGGAAAAACGCGGCGAGGCTTATGAACAGCAAAGCTGCGTCAAAGAGATCTTCTCGATCATGCCCTCGACCAACTGGGGCGAAAAATTCACCACTTTGACCGCTATGAAGGGCTTCCAGCCGGTCGGTGAGAACGGAGCTTGCCCGGTTGACGGTTTCCAGGAAGGTTACAGCAAGTTCCTGGAAAACATGACCTTCAAAGACAGCTTCTCGCTGTCGCGGGAGATGATTGAGGACTCTAAGGTACTCGACCTCAAACAACGCCCGGAAGCTTTCATCACCGGCTACCACCGTACCCGCGAGGACTTCGGCGCTTGCTTGCTGGCTAACGCCATCAAACGTGCCAGCTCGGTGGCTTATAACGGCTTCAATTTTGACGTGACTTCCGCCGACGGCAAGGCGCTGTTTGATAAGCAGCACCCGTCGAAGATCGACAGCGCCAATATCCAGTCCAACTATTTCGCCGACGCTTTCAGCGATGACGCGTTGGCGGCTTTGGAATGCAAGATGCAGGGATTTTGCGGCGATCAGGGCGAGCTGTTGGACGTAGCTCCCGACACCATCGTCATCCCTAACATCTATAAGTTGAAGAAAGACGTGTTCGCGGCTATCGGCGCAGATAAAGACCCCAACACCGCCAATAACGGCTTCAATTACACCTTTGGCCGCTGGAACGTGATCGTCTGGCCGTATCTCAACCGTTATCTATCTACCGGCACTGCGCCTTGGCTGCTGCTCGACAGCAACTACAACAAGACTTATGGCGGCGCGGTCTGGCTCGACAGAACCAAACTCGAAGTCAGCAGCTCCGTTGACGAGAATACGCATGCCAACGTCTGGCGCGGCTATGCCCGCTTTATCGCCGGTTTCAATGACTGGCGCTTTGCTGCAGTCGGCGGCGTGACCGGCGGTGACACGCTGATCTCCGCATAAGTAAGCATTAAATAAAGGGGAGGGGCAAACCCCTCCCCTTAGCGGAAAGACAAGGGGATGGAGGCAAGATTAATATGGTGGGCAAATCATGGACTTCGAAATTATGTGAGGTTTTGGGTGTAGATGAAAAAGAATTAGAAAAGCATCAGCAGACGCAGACACCAGCGGGTGGAGTGGTGGGAAAGCTGATACCGAAGAAGCAGGATAAACCAAAGAAACAAGATAAGACAGAAAACAGCTCGGCGAGCGGGGCCTCGTCGGGAGGAAATATAGATACAAAAAAGAATACCGTAACTATTAATAAACCGCCGACGATAACTACCATGGTCAGTACGGTTACAGCGGATGACCCTCTGGCTGCATACAGTGAGGAGCTGGCCAAACAAAAACAGGAAAAAGCATTGCAGGCAATTTGGGGCATGGCCGGGGCGGATGATATCTGGGGGCACAAATATTCGCCCAAAGCCCCCACGGCAGCGGAGACTCTTCGCCCCTGGGGGTTGGATAAAACGACCGGTCAGGCTGCAGATCAAGCGGCTGATGATGGTGTGGCGGATTACCAAAGGACGGGCTCAGGTGCGTTTGTCGACCCGGCGGACAAGGCAGATTCTGACCCGCTGGCATGGCTGAAGAACAAATGGCAGCAGGAGCAACATCAGACCGGCGGCGGTTATCTGACGATGCCGACATTTGGTGATACGCTGCAGTATTATAACGGTACGAACAAGGAAGGCGGCGGCAGTGCGGAGAATAATCTAGGCAACTATTTGGGCAAGTCGTTTAACCAGTTTTTGCGCGGCAACTATACCGACGATGTCACGGCTTTAGGAACGGCGGGGCAGATAGCGGCAGGGCTTTTCGATGCTGATCTGCCGATGGATATCCGCGATTTGACCTATGATATAACTCATTGGCAGAACACACCGGGGCATATCGGGCAGACCGTACTGGATGCTATCGGGCTGATACCTGTTATAGGCGCGGTCAAATACGCGGACGAATTAGGAACGCTGGCAAAGAACTCTGACGTCATAGGCAAGCTGATGAAGATTTTCGGCAAAAACGCCGACGAAGCCGCCGGCGTTGCCAAAGAAGCGGAAGATGTGGCCAAGAGCGCGGGGAACGTAGGGATACCTATTGTAGACGGTATTATCAGAGACGGCAGTCAGTTAGAAAATGGCATGCTAAAGCCAAATGTAACCTATCAAAGCGGAGAACATAATTATATTTATAAGACGAATGAAGATGGCTTGATTGCAAATGCGAGCACAGATAGTTTACAAATTAAAACCCATAGTGGTAGACTGAATCATAATCCAAATACTTATGGAAAAACTGATGATGATCAAGCTGGACATTTATTTGGTGATAGATTTGGCGGTTCACCGGAGTTAGATAATCTAGTGTCACAAGCACAGAGAGTTAACCAAAGTGAGTTTAAAGTCCTTGAGAACCATTGGGCAAATGCATTGAAAAATAAACAGCAGGTTACGGTGGATATGGCCATTAATTATACTAAAGGAAACGCACGGCCTGCTTCATTTGATGTATCTTATACAATAGATGGCGTTCCGTTTTTCTCGTCAATAAGTAATTAGAAGGAGTGATAATATGAGTCATCAATTTGAAGATGCATTTATGGATTTACAGTCCGAACTTATTTCTTTATGTCTAGAAGTGACTGAAAGAAAGGTTGACAATATTTACGCATATGCTTCGATTGAAGAAAAAAGCAAAATGTTTAATGCCTTCTTTAAAATCAATGGAGAGATAAAAACACTAAATCAGTTGGGATTAAGTAACCCTAAAATAAACCAGTTTTTAAAATTGGGAACAGGTGATTTGGATAAAATCAGATCTATTTGTAAGAGCTTTAACAAGCCAATCCCTACAGAAATTAAAATGTGTTATGAAGTTAAGACCGGCAAGTATAATTCGGATTATAAATACAACGAGGTCTGCTCCGCTAGGACAGGAGTAAGTTCAGGAGAAGTATTCATAAATTGGATTTCTCAAATAAAAGAAGCCAATGGACTATAGAAGTTCTGATTGTAATGGCATATGAGGTCAATTATGATGCCTGTATTAGTCTTGGAATTTGCAGCATTCCACTCTTCATGACCCCTAATCCGACAAATACTGCATAAAATCCGCCCCTTCCTTTCAGCCCGCAATGCGGGCTTATTTGCGTTGGGATGGGGTTCGAAGTTCGGCACCGGCGTGATATATAAACCGCAGGACTTCGAGACTGTTTACAGAACGCCCGGCGGCGGTTATCTGACGATGCCGACATTTGGTGATACGCTGCAGTATTATAACGGTACGAACAAGGAAGGCGGCGGCAGTGCGGAGAATAATCTAGGCAACTATTTGGGCAAGTCGTTTAACCAGTTTTTGCGCGGCAACTATACCGACGATGTCACGGCTTTAGGAACGGCGGGGCAGATAGCGGCAGGGCTTTTCGATGCTGATCTGCCGATGGATATCCGCGATTTGACCTATGATATAACTCATTGGCAGAACACACCGGGGCATATCGGGCAGACCGTACTGGATGCTATCGGGCTGATACCTGTTATAGGCGCGGTCAAATACGCGGACGAATTAGGAACGCTGGCAAAGAACTCTGACGTCATAGGCAAGCTGATGAAGATTTTCGGCAAAAACGCCGACGAAGCCGCCGACGTTGCCAAAGAAGCGGAAGATGTGGCAAAAGGCGCGGGGGATGCGGGCAAGATCCCTTGGAATAGTTGGCAGAACTATGAAAAAGTTACTCAAAACGGACAAACTTATGCAAAGGTTGGTGATAGGTTGTATTCAGAACATGCAGTTAACAGGATGCAGCCAAGTGGCAATCGTTTTGGAGTTAACATCTATGAAGGTTTAAATGGAAAAGATTATGGAAGAAGTATAGCTCCTCAATATGTTGAAGATGTTATCAGCTCTACAAAACCAGTGTATCAGCCTCGTACAGGCAATTATTCACATGTATTAGGAAATGTAGAGGTAATTGTTAATCCCCAAGGTGCAGTTGTGACCATACTGACTTATAAATAAAAGGAGCAAAAAATGGAAAATTTACAAAAACTTATTAATATTTGTCAAGCGTATAAAGCTGGAAATTTTGGAGTAGATGAGTTTCAACGAAAACTTGAATCAGTTTATTTACCAGATGAATGCAAATACACCTTAGAGAAAATTCAGCATAATGCCTTTAATCATTTAGAAAAAATATTTTATTTCTATCCCGAAGAAGATCATAAGCAATATGCTGATAAGGTGGCGGATGAACTAATTCAAGCAACAATTCTGGAACAGGAACGCTTGAAAGGATACAAGCCCTATCAACATTAAATTTGCTAGTGGTTATCAAGAGCGGAGAAATACCCAGTTCGTGGGGCTATTACATATGATATAACTCATTGGCAGACAACGCCGGGGCATATCGGGCAGACCGTTGCTTACCGCTATCGGGCTGATACCCGGAGCGGTATTGCTGAAGATGAGAGAAAATGAGAGATAGAGATGTGTTAGAATGATAGTGTAGAAAGCTGCCTGAAGAAGGGCGGCTTTTTTGATAGGGTTGGAAGTTAATAATTAGCAGGCTGCCGGTATTGGGCGGGCTGCTTTTTTATATAGATGGGGAGGTGTGATGATGGTTGTCAAAAGAGACGCAAAGGGCAGGTTCTTGACCGGATCGGTCAGCAATCCCGGTGGCAGGCCGCGCATACCCGAGGAACTGAAAACGAAACTTTGCAAGGGGGCGGCGCAGTCGGTAGATTTCTGGTTGCAACTGGTGGCGGATGATCAGGCCAAGACAGAGCATCGGCTGAAGGCGGCAGAGTACTTGTTCAGCTATGCTTACGGTAAGCCGACGCAAATAGTTGACGCCAGCCTGGAGGCCGAGGTAACGCAGGCCAGATTGTCGCTTGCCGATAAGCTGCGGCTGGTGCAGCAAGCGGCGGAGGCGGTTAAAGCCGGTGTAAAAGAGTAGCGCGCGGAGTTGAGCGGCTGCGGCGGAATTAAAGGGCGGAGAGACGCCGCATAAAGGGCAGACGGAAGGAGAAAAAAATTATGAATTTAGCACAACTTATCAGTTTTGTAGACGGAATTAAACCGAACGGTTTTACTAACGAGCAAAAGACGATCTGGGTAAACGATCTGGAATCGAGGGTGCAGACGGAAGTATTCCTGCTGTCCGCCGCCGATATCTATTCCTATGTTTATCAGGCCAGCAGCACTGTAAACGGCGTATTGTTTCCCGACAGCGCCACGATCAGATTTGCATCTGATCCGGGATTGAGAAAATATGGACTGCTGACTATCACTGATCTGACCGGCAGCTTTGCCGGCAACAATATTACCGCGGCGAAAATACTGGACATATCGGCGGACGGAAAAACATTAACATTTGCCGCCGGTACTTTTGCCAATACCAGTACCACGGTGACGGCCTCCGGCGGTACCTATGCTTTTGACGGATCGCAGGTTGAGCTGTTGGCCGACGCCGCGCACCAGAAGATTTACTGGTCGTACCTGGCGGCGATGATCGATTTTGCCAACGGCGAGTACGGCAAGTTCAATAACGCGCTGACAATCTTCAGCGATTTCTTCGGCGAGTATTCGCGCTGGTACGCCAAAAAATATCGGCCGGGGAACGGGCTGGCGGAAGAAAAGGGCTATTACCTCTCGGCTTATGCCATCGCGGTCAAGCACGGATACGGCGGGACTGAAGATGAATGGCTGCTGACATTGAAGGGCGATCAGGGCAACGGGCTGGTGATACTTGATTTATACGCTACGTTAGCGGGGCTACAGGCGGCGCATGCAACAGGTAATGCTAAAGGTGATTGCTACGCGGTAGGCACTGCCGCCAGTAATGTTATTTATGCTTGGAACGGTACAGAATTCAAAAATTATGGCCCTTTTAAAGGTGAAAAAGGTGACACCGGCGCGCAGGGCATACAGGGTGTTAAGGGTGATACCGGCGCAACAGGAGCTAAAGGCGAGACAGGCAACGGCATAAGTTATATCGTTCGCACCAGTGGCATAGGCGCAGGCGGAACGACTGATACCTATACTATTACTTATACCAACAATACTACATCTACGTTTACAGTTTACAACGGCCTTAATGGCACAAGCGCCTATATATTTGCCGGATCGGCGGTTACAGGTACCGGCACGGGAATTAATGCCGCAGTGACAGGAAGTAAAGCAGGGGATTTATACCTTAATTCTTCTACATCTAACGTATATACTGCTACAGCAGCTAATACATGGGATTATGTTTGCAATATCAAAGGAAATACCGGTGCAACGGGTGCTGCAGGCGCGGCGGGAATTTCGGCATACGTACATATCAAATGGGGTACGTCGTCTACACCCGATACCTTGTTGGACGCGCCGAATCAGTATATAGGTATTTACGCCGGCACAAGCGCAACCGCGCCTGCAAGCTATACGGGATATTCCTGGTACAGATATAAAGGCGAACAAGGAATCCAAGGCGAGCAGGGTGTTCAAGGCGTTCAAGGACAGCAAGGTATTCAGGGTACCCAAGGCGTAAAAGGCGATACCGGTAACGGCATTGCCTCGGTTGCGCGAACCAGCGGGAGTGGCACGGCGGGTACAACAGACACTTATACTATAACCTTTACCGATGCAACCACCGCGACATTTACTGTCTATAACGGCGCCGACGGCCAAGGTTCGGGAGATATGCTCAAGTCCGCTTACGATACCGACAACGACGGGATTGTGGATAATGCGGAGGCATTAGGCGGGCAGGCAGGTAGTTACTATCTGGATCGTGCTAACCATACGGGTACGCAAAGTGCAGATACGATTACCGACGGTACGACAAATAAGGCTTACACGGCAACGGAGCAGACTAAGCTGGCGGGAATTGCCGAAGGCGCAACAGTTGGCAAGCTATTAACTAATGGCAACGGCTATGCTTTGGATAACGGCTCGGTAAGGCCGACGCTGGGATATTGGGCGGTTGATTTGTCTTATACAACTTACAATGGTGCATATGGTGCAACAGGCGGTAAATCGTTTTGCGAAGGGGGTGATACAATAGCAAGCGGCAGCTACTCCCATGCGGAGGGCCTATGGAGCGTAGCATCAGGGAGTTACTCACATGCCGAGGGGCGAAGTACGGCTTCAAACGCGTCGGCTCACGCAGAAGGTGAATGGACAACCGCTTCCGGATTCGGTTCACATTCAGAGGGAGACAATTCAGAAGCTTCAGGAAATGCTTCACATGCAGAAGGTTATGCTTGTGAAGCATCCGCAGAGGGTTCACATGCAGAAGGTAACGGTAGTTATGCAGATGGAGCTGCTTCTCATGCAGAAGGAGACGGCTGTAATGCGGAGGGAGCTGCTTCTCATGCAGAGGGATATAGAACAGATGCTTATGGAGATGCATCACATGCAGAAGGTTATTATACTACAGCAAATACAAACTATTCTCATGCGGAAGGTCAGTACAGTTTAGCTTGTAACGGCACACTTTATAAAATAACAGCCTATAATAATACCGCAAAGACCATAACTTTAGACAATGTAACGGGGCTGGCAGTAAGTGATTTATTACAAATTAAAACTGCAAATGCAGCAGCCTATGAGGATATACCAATTTCCGCAATCAATGGCTTAGTAGTTACATTAAATACAACTCTTACTATAACCTCAAGTTGGAAACACGCGATAGAAAAATATTCTACAACATATCCAGTCCATACAGAAGGTTATAATACAACGGCAAGCGGCAACCATTCCCATGCAGAGGGAAGTGATACGGTAGCCAGCGGTAATTATTCTCACGCTGAAGGTCAAAATACTACCGCCAATAGCACTTATTCTCATGCGGAGGGAGACACAACAACCGCCAGCGGTGCAGCTTCACATGCAGAAGGGGCTAGTTCAACTGCCAGCGGTAGCCGCTCCCATGCTCAGAATCGTGGTACTGTTGCTCAGGGTATGTCGCAAACTGCCATTGGTGAATATAATACTGTCCAAGGCACAGCCAACAGCAGAGTAAGTACGGATTATGCCTTTATTATTGGCAATGGCGCAGATAGCGTTAGCCGTAGTAATGCGCTGACAGTGGATTGGGCGGGCAACTTAGTTGCTGCCGGTAATGTTACAGCGAATGGAAAAGTTTTAAATACTATTATTGCCGCTAATGCTAATGCTTCACCTGCTCTCGGTACACTTGCTCACAATAATGAATATCGCTGCACAAATACTTCGTTGACCACAGCTCCGACAATGACAATAGCGGCGATAGCCAGTACATCAACAGAATTTGCATGTGTGGTTATTTTTAAAGCTCCCAATACAACTGTTCCTATTGTCACTAACAACAGTGGCTATACTCTAAAATATTCAGGTCAAGATGTGTCTAGTGGGGTATGGACACCTGTTGCCGGTACTGTCTATCGCATGAGCTTTGTGTTTGATGGGATTTATCTGAATGTTTATATATCGGGGGTGGTGTAAATGAGTGTACCTATAGTTATGCCTTATGGTGCGGCAATTAATGGTATTGTCGAAAGCTACCTGATTGCAGCGGGGAAGACTATATCTGCCGGGGATTTCGTGAGTTTTGTTAATGAGGCTGCGGACGAGATCGTTAAAAATCAGATATCAACTCCTAGTGCTGGAACAGAAGAGGTTTTTAATAATTCAGCATTAAATTATATTTCTGCAGTCACATTATCTTCTACTAGTGCTCTTATTGCTTATCGTGATAATGACAATTCATATTATGGTACATCAGTAATATTAACAATTTCAGGAACTACAATAACTATAGGAACTCCAGTAGTGTTTAACAGTGCAACTACATATGAATCTTCGGCGGTAGTATTATCTTTAACAAGTGTTCTAGTTGCTTATAGGGATAACGGCAATTCTGGTTATGGAACTGCGATAGTACTCAGCGTATCAGGAACTACAATAACTCCAGGTATACCAGTAGTATTTTATGACTCATCCACAAGTTATATTTCAGTTGTAGTATTATCTCCAACAAATATGTTAGTTGCTTATCAGGCATACTATACAGGTATGGCTAAAGTTTTGACTATTCCGCAAATGTTAAACATTGTCGGCGTTGCTAAAGAATCAGGAATAGGTGGAAATACAATAGATGTTTATACTCCAAATGTTCCAGTTCTACCAGCCGAAGAGGTCGATTTAAGCCCATATATATTAAACTTAGCTGGAACTTTGACTTTAACAGGTACATACAGTTCGTCAACCTATATTACTTCTTCAGGGTGTAGGTTGGCTTGCAATGGCGATGGTGAAGTTATAATTGTTATTAAGGGAGGTACAAGCACAAGTTATGAAAATATTCTATTCAGCGAAACATCACTACCAGATGGCGTTAGCTTATTGACGGGAAGTTCTACCTTTGACACAAGCGATCCCGCAGGAAATTATTACTGTTGTATATTAACAGGCGTAACAGCGAAACTCGATGTTACCTGTGATTTTAGCAGTATTAATGGCACCTACGATTATTTAGTATGTGCGCTTACGGTAACGGTAGCAAGTTAAATTTATATATATTGAGGAGGAAGTTTAAAATGCAAAAAGTTATTTTAAGGGAAAACATAGTTATTGACAAAAGCGAAACAGCAGAGGTCGTAGAGAACGGGATTTATATGAACGGGGTGATATACGGTGAGCCGAACCTTGAACTGATTGATACTGAGCTTGATCCGGTCATCCAGCAGGATATGATCGTTGATGGGGCGATTGTGGCCAATCCCCATTATGTTCCGTCAGAATAGTGACGTTAGGAGGTGATTACAAATGAGACTACCATACAAAGGAAGATGCAGGATAACCAAGCTATTCGGCACTAAGCCGCCGGCCGGTGTTCATTATAAATACGGCTATCATACCGGCTGCGATCTGGTCGGCATCACGGATAAGACAATTGTTAGCTGCGAGGCGGGGCAGGTGACAGCCAACGGTTACGATGCGCACGGCTGGGGCAATTACGTCAAGATCAAGGGCGCGGAATCGGGACTGACGGCTATCTATTGCCACATGGCGGCGCGCTCTGCGCTGGCTGTCGGCAATCTGGTGGCCGCGGGGACGGTGATTGGCCGCGAGGGAGCGACCGGGCAGGTGACCGGCGGCCATCTGCATCTGGAATTTCGCAAAAAAACCGGCGACGGCAGCACGGCGGCTAACCCTTGTACGTTGCTGGGCATAGTTGGGCAAACCGGCGAAGTGGAGGAGGTGGAAGAAGAAATGGAGATCACGAAAGTAAAATTTATACTGCCCGATAAAACGAAAATAGCGGTAGACGGATTCCTTAGCGACGGCGTCAATTATACAGCGGCGCGCAAGCTGTTGGAGGCGCTGGGGTTTAAGGTTGGCTGGGATGGCACAAACGTATTGGTCAGCAAGTAAGGCAAATAGAGCATAAACAAAGTAATCAGTAAGCAAGGCGGCGGATCTGGCGGCCTTTTTTATATGGGCGGACCGTTGGCTGGGACGGAGCGAACATAGGAAAATTTGCCGCCGCCGGTTGGCAAAACGGCTAAAGGCGGATCGGGCAGCGCCGAAACGGTGCAAATAAATTTATTGAAAAAGGGGTGAACAATATGTCTGCATATATAGGAGAGATAATTTCCGGCGCGGTGCTGGTATTGGTTTCGATCATCGAGGCCAGGGCGACGATCGAGCGGCGCGAACGGGGGGCGGAAGAAGTAAAAGTCGCTAAGCGCGCCGAGCTGCGGGCCAGGGAAAGTATCTTGTCCATGCAGATGCAGTCGGCGGCGCTTGATTTGTCCGACGCCACCGCCATCGCCGTTCAGCAGGGCAGATGCAACGGCGAGCTGGCGCGGGCGCGGGAAAAGGCGCGGGCAGCGCAGGAGGAATACGAAAAATTCCTGCGCGAGATTGGTGCTAAAGAAACAACTAGAATATAAATTGAGGAGGTAAACATATGCAAAATTTTAAAAGAAAGTTATCCAGCCGCAAGCTCTGGGCGGCGGTTGCGGGCATTATTTCCGGGCTGGCTTTGGCGTTTGGGCTTGACGAGGGTACTGTCAGTACCGTTGCCGGAGCAGTGACGGCGGCAGCCACGGTAATTACTTACATCGCAACCGAGGGTAAGATTGACGCGGCGGCTGTGGCCAAGGCGGCGGCAGCGGTTGAGAAGGCGGCCAAACAGCTAACTGACGCCGATTAAAAAAAAGCCCGCCTGGGCAAGGGGCGGGCTTTGAGGACTGAGAGGGCATATCTTTAGGCGTTGCTTAATAATTTAATTCATTGATTAAATGCTATGTCAATACTGCTTTCTTTTTTCTAGTTAGAATGGGGTGGAGACTTGGTATTTTTTATGCCTTTAGATAAAGAACTTTAAATCATTTGCTGCTGATTTTTTCTAGCCGGGATAGGCGGCTAAATATGTCTTGCTCATAAAACCCTCTCAAATATAAACAATTTATGACTTGTGAATATTTGACCTTCATCATTACAACACATTTGTTTAATTATGTAAATAGTTTCGACAATATAACAAATAAACAGACATCAATAGCCTTTGCAAGGCTGTTTTTATGGGGTGAAAAGCATGAAATTTTCTAAAAAAGTAATAATCGCCGTGCTGGCGTCGGCTTTGGCATTTACTATCGCTATGACGGTGGCATTTTTTATGTTCCAATCGGTGCCGGATAAGCTGATCACCGGCTTTTATGCCTTTTGCGGCGCGGAGGCGGGGGTACTGGGCTGGATCAAAAGAAGCGGTCTTTGAGGCGGTGAAAACGACGGCGAACAACCGCCGCTAAATTACGCGGCGGAAATTGGGAGGTTTGATAAATTATGAGAATGTCCGAGATGAAATATAATTCGGAAGACGGCAAACAACAATTACTTGGCTTCGGCGGTATTAATTACAGCCCGCGCTGTAAGGCCGGAGAGTTGAAGGAAAGCGAAAACCTGTCCGCCGACGAGTATCCCTGGATCTCGCAGCGAAGAAACGCTTATATTGAATACAGTTATACAACGGATGATCCGCCGGGTACATTTACATGTCCCGTGGCAATGTTCGTTAAGGATGGGACGTGTGTTATTGATAGCGACGGCAGCGGCAGCGGCATGGGTAAGTTTTATTATAATGGCAATGAGGTAGAAGGGCATGAGTTTGATGTAGAAAAAAATATTCAGATGGTAGCCGTCAATACTAAAATAATGATTTTCCCCGAGGCTTGGTATTATGATATCCCGGATGGCAAGCTGTACCCGTTTACCGCTGAATTAAGAAAAAATCCTGATACTGATAATCGTGTAGAGTTTGATACAGGGGCAATTACTATTGATGTCGGGTCGTTTAAATCTTTTACCGATACGGATGGCTATACTAATAAATTCATGATAGGCGATACAATATCCATTACCGGTACTACCGATGCGGTAAATGATAAAGAAGCAATTACTATCAGAAATATATCGGATGATGGCAAAACATTAACATTTGATGCGGGATCATTTACGCAGATTTATTATGGCCCCACAAACCATTCCGGATATATATACTTTGAGCGCGTTCCCCTGAAAGCCGCCGAAGGCGCTTCGGAAGACGACCCGATGTTTGACTATGTCTGCGAACATGATAACAGGCTCTGGGGCGTAAAAAATCTCAATCAGACGATCTACGGCAGCGCGTTAGGCAATCCATT
>ENA-OSEO01004856-OSEO01004856.1-sediment-metagenome-genome-assembly--contig:-NODE-4856-length-13584-cov-3.525209_pt1 | contig 13584 bp, 9 predicted proteins | sample MGYA00237883_ERZ534232 | MGnify/ENA metagenome assembly ERZ534232
TCAAGCGAATCGCGGCGGCGACTTTTCGCAACTTTCAGGCCCAAGTTTTGTCGCCGCGCTTCAAGCCGGTATCGTGCTTGACAATGGTACGCGTTGAAAGTAAGTTCGATGGGGATTTTTCATCATGGGTAAACAGGGGAACGATGAGCGCAAGCGATCCGGCATTTGAGACATCCCAGTCGTTGAAGGGAAAATTCCTAATCGCCATGCCCGGGCTGATGGATCCGAATTTTTATCAGACCGTCACGTTTCTGTGCGAACATACCGAGGATGGGGCCGTGGGCATCGTTTTGAATCGGCTGCACGAGGGGGTGACGGTAAAAGATCTTTTTGATGAACTCAAACTTGAATCCTTGCCCCACGCCGAATCCATCCCGGTTCATTTTGGCGGGCCGGTCAATACCAATCAGATCTTTGTCCTGCATGGCCCGCCGTTCGGCTGGGAAGGATGCTTTTCAGTGGTCCCCTCCCTGGCGCTGAGCAACACCATCGATATCGTATCGGCGATTTCAAAGGGACAAGGTCCCAGATCCTTTATCCTTGGACTGGGGTGCGCCGGCTGGGGTCCGGGGCAATTGGAATCCGAGATCAAACAGAATGCTTGGCTGACGAGTGATATGACCGAGGAAATTGTTTTCGAGACACCGATCGAGATGCGCTGGCAGGCGGCCGTAAAGCAGATCGGAATCGATCCGGCCGTGCTCAGCGACACCGCCGGTCATGCCTGAGCGATGGCGCCGAATCCGTCCGATCGATCCGAACGGGGGGGGTTACTTATCTGGTTTTGTTTTGGGTTTCTTTTTTTTCAGGCAGACCTTGTCTTTGCGGACGAATGCACAGAGTTTGGGATTATAATATTCTTTGCAGTTTAGTGGGTTATAGAGCGGACATTCAGGATTTTTTTCTGACATAGACCCTTTTTTCCCCTTCATAAATTGGTTCCCGCCCAGCAGCATGCCGATTGAATGCCGTCACGGAAAAGTCAGTCAGCGGGATAAATCCATTTGTGAGTACCATAAATCTCTAGTTTTATCAAATGTATGATTAGCCAAGACATCGAAGAGGATGGTGATGAATATGGATGGGTATCAGACAGCAAGAGACCAGCTGGCGGAGGTCAGCCGGGAGTTGGAAAATCAGATCGACCGGGGGATCGCCTCGGTGGGTATTTCAAACCACGCCATGACCCGGTGGGCCGATACCTGCAGAGAAGTCCGGATGCACCTGATGGATGAGCGGGTGCGGGTGGCCGTGGTGGGCGCCATCAAATCGGGTAAGAGTACCTTTGTCAACTCGCTGTTTATGGGGGATTATCTGATGCGCGGTGCGGGGGTGATCACCTCCATCGTCACGCGGATCCGCAGGGGATCTTCGCTTTCCGCAACGATATTTTTCAAGTCCTGGGATGAAATCAATTCGGAAATCAACGATGCCATGGTGCTGCTGCCGACCCTGCAGGAACGATGTAACGGCAAACGATTCGACTTGCGGCGCAAACAGGACCGGGAGGCCCTGGAAAGGGCGTTGGACGGGCTGAGACCGGAGCAATGGATCACGGAGGATACCCAAAACATCAGCGGCATCCTTCTGATCTCCTATCTGAAAGGCTACGAGACGGTCAAAGATCTCATCGCGTCCGATACCGTCACCCGGCGGTACGCCGATTCGCAGTTTGCGGAACACCGGCGCTTTGCCGGAAACGACTCGCTGGCTGTTTTTCTGAGAGATATTGAGCTTGAAATCAACACCGGGGATGTCAATAAAAATATTGAAATCGCCGACTGCCAAGGCAGCGATTCTCCAAACCCGCTTCACCTTACCGCTATCCAAGACTATCTGCTGCGCACCCATCTGATCGTATATGTCATCAGCAGCCGTACGGGGCTCCGTCAGGCCGACCTGAAGTTTTTGTCCATGATCAAGAAGATGGGCATCATGGACAATATTCTATTTGTCGTAAACTGCGACTTTAGTGAGCACGATTCGGTGGCGGACCTGAAGCGGCTCACCGACCGGGTGGGGGAAGAACTTTCACTGATTGCTCCGGCCCCCGAACTGTTTTCGATATCCGCGCTTTACACTCTTTTTCAGGCCCAATGCGATAATTTGCCGGAGCGGGATCGGCAGCGGCTGGCCAACTGGCTGGAGGAGAAACAATTCACCACGGCTTCCGATCGGAACAGGGCGCTTTTCATCACCGCGTTCTATCAAAGGGTGACATCGGGCAGAACGGCCCTGTTGCTGCAAAACAACCTGGAGCGACTGAATGTGATCGCAGCGGGGTTGACCGATTGGGTTCAGATCAACCTTGAAATTTTCAATCGGGATGTGGAAGGGGCCGGTGATATCATCGAGAAGATAAAACAGCATCAGCTGCGCATCGACAGCATCAAGTCCATGATCAAGAGCACCCTTGACGGGGCCGTGCAACGGATGAAACAGGAGTTGAAAGCCGACATCGATCGGTTTTTCGATATCCATGCCGGTGAGATCCTCGGAGCGGTCGTGGATGTGATCCGGAACTACCGAATCTCTCTTTCCGACTACCGGGGGCGGCTTGAAACGGCCGGGTTCTCGAACACCCTTTTTCAGGTATATCAGGAGTTTAAACGGGAAGTGGATACCTTCATGGCCGAGACCGTCAACCCGGAGGTCATCCGGTTTATCCGCACCACCGAGACCGACTGCTGCAAAACCCTGGCGGGCATCGCCGCTCCGTATGAGGGGATCGCCCAGGAAGCCTTGGACGCCTACGCCGATACCATGGCACGGTTCGGGATTTCGCTGAATTCCGGACCGATCCGGTCGATGGAGCCCCCCGACCTTGAAACCATCAAGGCCATTGCCGGGTTGACCCTTCCGCCGGCTTCGGCCGTTATGCATTATTCTGCCCGGATAAAAACCGAGACCGCGGTCCGCCGCGGATTCTATTCTGCGGCAAAGCTGTTCAAACGCTTTTTGAGAAGAGAAATCCCATATCCCAACGAGGGGGAGCTTCTGGCGCTCAAAGACGGTATGGTGCGGATCAAGCGGGATACCGAGCGCTCGGTGGTTTCTCATTTCAAGGACTATCAGGAGAACATCAAATTCCAATATGTTTTCAGAATCGTCGATGCGGTTGCAAACAGCCTGCACCAGGTGCTCACGGATCGGTTCCGCGCCTGCGGCACGGATCTGTCGACCCTCTTGGAGCTGATGGGAAGACAACAGGAGGACCGGCAGAAGATTTCCGATACGCTCAAGGCAATATCCCGGGACCTATCCTCCGTGCTCGACCGGATAGAGAGGATCAGGAACTCGATTTGAGCCGCTTGAGGTTTTCCTGCGCAAAGCCGATGCTCGAATCGATGGCCAGTGCCGTTTCGTAGTATGCGATGGCCTTGTCTGTTTTTCCCATGTCCCGATAATTTGAAGCGATGTTGGCGTAATCGATGGCGGAGCTCGGATCCAGGGCCACCACTTTCTCGAAGGATTCGATGGCTTCCGCGTGGGCCTTGAGCTTAAAATGGCAAAAGCCCATCAGATTATACAGATCGGTTCTTTCCGGGTCCCATTGGATTCCCTTCCGGAGGACTTCGATCGCGCCGGGGTAATCTCCCATGTCCTTCAAGGATTGACCCATATACGAGAAGATGCTGGCGATATCCTGCTCATGGGGCCGGCGTTCGAGGGACACCCGGAAACAGTCCAGCGCCGCTTCGGGCCTCCCCAGAGCCAAGAGGCACGTTCCCCTGTAGAAGGGGGTATAATATGTTCCGGGCAGTTTTTTTTCAAAACGGTCGAGCTGCCGGAGCGCCCCCAAAGGGTCGCCGCTTTCTGAAATCAACTTGGCGGTGAACATGCCCACGCTCTTTCCAAGGGCCCGCTCCCTGAAATGGGCGCCGGGCACGATGGTGTAGAACGCCGGTACGCCAAGCCGGGGGTGGGTGACATCGACCACCAGCACCTCGAAGCCTTTTTCCCGAAGCGTGTATACGCAGTTTTCGACCTCTCTTTTCATGTTCGTATCGGATCTGTCGGGAAGGTCCTCTATATCGACCGTCGTTTCGGGATGGATGATGGGCAGGGCCTGCTCGATGGTCTTGAGTTTCGGAAGACCGCTGGCCACATAGCCCGCGCCGGTGTTGAAATCGCCGGCCAATTGAGCCACCTCCGTCAACGCCCGGCTCAAGGCCTTCTGGGGGTTCGGGGTGGTGCCGGCGGTCCATACGATTTCGCTCCGGCCGGGAAACGTCGCCGGATCGTAGGCCAGTGCAGCGACGGTGGGGATGCCCATATCCAGGGTGAAATCCGAAAGATACAGCCGAATTCCGGCTCTTTGGTACTTTTCCAGCATCGTTTTCACCACCGGATCTGTGGCGGACTCGGATCGCAGGGCCGGAACCGATCGGGGGGTCTGACTGACAATCGCGGATACATGCCGCTCGACGATTTCGCAGATTCCCTGAACCAGTGCTTCCTCAACGCAATTTCCCGCCGACGGACCGTTGAATGCATTGATGGCAAAAAACCAATCGAACGGAATCAGGACCGTTTCGTTCCGGGTCAGGTTAAAGGCCGTGGTCCATTTGAGTGGAATCGTTTCAAAAATCTCCCTGGCGACGGGGAGCGCTTCGGAGGTATCATGAACCGAGCGGGCGATCAAATCGAACGGGAGGGCCTCATTTTTTACCCTCGCATACGGTGCAACCCGAAAGTTTCCGGCATCGTTGGTGAAACTAAAGAAGCTGAATCGTTCCACAAGCTCCATCAGGGCGCTGGCTTCGGCCTGGGCCGGGGTCGCCCCTTTGCCCATCTGCTTTTTTGTGCCGGTTACCGCTGAAGCATCCGGCCCGCATACGCTGATATAGACGGGAATATCCAGGCGGCCGTTGTCGATGCGGTGGACGTCTTCCAGTATGTTTAAATGAAGCCGGCCGAGTTTCTCCTTCAGCCGGCGTACGGTCTGTTCGGGTGCGACAAGCTTGTCCTGGTCAGCTGTAAATCCCTTGTTCGCATCCCTGAGCACGATTCGACCCGACGGTTTCATTGCGCCTCCTTTTTTCGTAAACCCGATGCAACCTAACCGAATTTCAGGAAAAAATAAAGTTATTTCCATGGGGTGGCGGCATGCGGCATCGTTTTGGATACCCGCTGCCGGATCTGCCATGCAGGGGTGATTTTCGCATTGACCGGGGGGAAAAAATTTGCTACACACCCTTTTGACCCAACGCGGGGATGTAGCTCAGCCGGGAGAGCGCGGCGTTCGCAACGCCGAGGCCAGGGGTTCGATCCCCCTCATCTCCACCAAAAAAACAATCGCTTAGCCGGTTGAAAACGTCTCAACCGGCTATTTTTTTATCTTTCCGGCAGCCGGATGGATACACAATTTGTAGATATTCTTCATTGACATATGACAATATGTTGTGATAAAAAACAATTTTTGATTATTCTTGATTTATTGGATCAAAAAGGTTAAAAGTTTCAGTTGACCTACTTTTTCACTTTCAATAAAATCAGTAGGTTATATTTTGGCAGCGGAATGATCCACCGGTTTGGAAGATGTGACCACCTTCTTTGCTCCAAGGCGGCGGGGAGGTAAAGGGGTGCACCATGACACGACGGTCTGCGGCGGTTGATCGGAAGACCAAAGAGACGCATATTTCCACTGAATTGACCATTGACGGAAACGGCACCCATCGAATTTCCACGGGCGTGCCGTTTTTTGATCATATGCTGACGCTCTTTACCGTGCACGGCTTTTTCGATCTCTCCCTCGAGGCTGGCGGCGATCTGGAGGTCGATGCGCATCACACGATCGAAGACGTGGGGATCGTGCTGGGGGAGGCACTCGCCAAGGCGCTGGCGGATCGATGCGGAATCGCTAGGTACGGCCATGCCGTCACCCCCATGGATGACGCCCTTTGCGCGGTCACCATCGATTTGTCGAATCGTCCGTTTCTGGTTTACAACGTCACCTTTCCCAAGCAGTCAACCGCCGCCTTTGATCGATCGACGGCCAAAGAATTTTTCCGCGCGTTTGCAGTTCGAGGCGGGATGAACCTTCACATCAATCTGCTTTACGGCGAGAACGAACATCATATATTGGAATCGATATTCAAGGCCGCGGGCCGTGCATTGGACCAGGCCACGACCCTGGATCAACGGCTGACGGCCGTTCGCTCGTCGAAAGGAATCCTGTGATTTCGGTTCGAACCCAAAATGCTCACTCACCTTCCTGTCGAGGTTGACATGTCTACACGTCCAAACCGGGTAGGATGGATCGTCGGCGGCCTGATCGGTATGCTGCTTCTTACCAGCTGGGTGGGGTGCAGGCCCCTTGTGCTTCCCCCCCAAGCCGAGCCATTGAACATCAAGCGTCTTTTGGTCGTTCCGTTTCGGAATCTGTCCGAAATCCATGGTGAAAACGTCACCGTCCAAGATCGTCTGAGCGGCAACATGGTATCGACCGGCAAGGTGATGGAGGGGGCGGCCCAGATGTTAACGGCGCAGTTGGAAACCCTGCTCAGGGAACGAAAAGACCTGGAAGTGATGCCGATCGGCCAGGCGGAGGGCACCCTGTCGGCGATCCTGTCCGATGAGACCCACGCCATGCCCGAACGGGAATTGCTGGTGAAGATCGGTGGAGATCTCGGGGCAGATGCCGTTCTGGCCGGAAATGTATATCGTTTCATTCAGCGGGACGGGACCGCTTATTCGGTGAGATCCCCGGCATCGGTCGGCTTTGATCTTACACTGATCCGTGTGGATGACGGGGCTGTGGTGTGGACGGCAACCTTTGACGAAACCCAGCAGTCTTTATCGGAAAATCTGCTGCGATGGGCCGCCTTTTGGCGGCGCAAAGCGATGTGGGTCAGCGCCGAAGCGCTGGCCGAAGATGGACTCAAAACCGAGATGGAGAACTTTCCGGTGAAATGATCATCATCCCGGCGGTGGACATAAAGGGCGGCAAATGCGTCAGGCTTCTTCAGGGACGAATGGAGGCGGTGACCGTTTTTTCCGAGGATCCCGCCGGCATGGCGGAGCAATGGGAGGCGGCGGGTGCCGAACTGATCCACGTGGTCGATCTGGATGGAGCGGTTCGGAAAGAACCGGTCAACGCGTCCCTGATCCAGGGGATCGTCCGGAGGCTTCATACACCGATCCAGGTGGGCGGCGGGATTCGCAACGCGGACACCGTGCGGATGTATCTCGATATGGGGGTCGATCGGGTTGTGATCGGAACCGAAGCCATTCGGAATGCCGCCCTGGTCGAGACGCTCTGCGGGCGGTTTCCCGAACGGATTGTCGTGGCCATCGATGCCCGGGAGGGTCGTGTCGCCGTGGAGGGATGGACCCAAACCACCCAGGTGGCCGCGGTGGATCTGGCCGTCCGGTTTGAGAATGTCGGTGTGGCGGCCATCAACTTTACCGACATCCGGCGCGACGGCATGCAAACCGGACCGAACGTGGAGGCCACCCGGCAGCTTGCGCAAGCGGTAACCATTCCCGTGATCGCTTCAGGGGGAGTGTCGTCGCTCGGGGATATCGAGAAACTGCTCCCGCTCAGATCCGTCGGACTCGGGGGTGTCATCGTCGGCAGGGCCCTGTACAGCGGATCGCTGGATCTGAAGGCGGCCATTGCGTGGCTCCGGAAGCAGATCGTCGGGGTTCCGACACCCAATGGCCCATGACCGTTTTAACCGTGATGCCCGACGGGGGTAGACCCAATGGCCGGCTATATTCCGGAAGAGATAATTTCAGAAATCAAACGGCATGCCGATATTTTGGATATCGTCTCAGAAAGCGTGCTGCTGAAAAAAGCCGGTCGAAACTATGTGGGGTTGTGCCCGTTTCATTCGGAAAAAACACCTTCATTTACGGTCAACCCGGAAAAACAGATCTTTTACTGTTTCGGTTGCGGAACAGGGGGCAACGTTTTCAGTTTTTTAATGAAACGGGAAGGTCTTGCCTTTCCGGAAGCCGCAAGGCATCTGGCCAAACGGTATGGCATCGATATTCCCAGCGAGCCCTTGACGGCAGCCCAGAAGCGCAACCTGAGCGATAGAGAACAGGTGCTTGCCGTCAATCAATTGGCCGCAGGGTTCTTTTCGCATCATTTGCTCACGGTGGATACCGGAAGAACCGCACAGGAGTATTTGATCCGGCGAAAGATTCGACCGGAAATCTGGGGGCAATACAAGTTGGGCTTTGCACCGGAAGGGTGGGATCACCTGAGCCGGTTTTTTGCGGGCAGAGCCGTTCCGTTGAGTCTGGCGGAAAAGGCCGGTCTGGTGATCCAGCGGAAACATAAGGGCGGTTTTTATGATCGCTTTCGAAACCGCGTTATTTTTCCCATTTTTGACGTTGGTGGACAGGTGATCGGGTTCGGGGGGCGGGTGCTGGACAATGAGCTGCCGAAGTATCTGAATTCTCCCGAATCTCCGGTCTACAACAAAAGCAGTTCCCTGTATGGACTCGACCGTGCGAGACAGTCCTGCAGGGAAACCGATACGGTTTATATCGTCGAGGGATATTTTGATCTGATTCAGTTGCACCAGAGCGGCATTGAAAACGCGGTGGCCACGCTGGGAACCGCCCTGACGGATCTTCACATCCGAACCCTCAGAGGGTATGCGCGCAGGGTGGTGCTGGTCTTCGATTCGGATGACGCCGGAATTCGCGCCGCGCGCCGAAGCGTCGATCTCTTTCTCAAACAGGAAATGGAAGCCAGCGTGCTGGTTCTGCCCAGCGGGTATGATCCGGATGCGTTCGTTCGGGAGCATGGCCCAGAGGCCTTTCGATCCCATGCCGGGCGCGCAAGCGGCATGATGCGGTTTTTGATGGAAACGGCCGTTGAAAAACATGGGCTTTCGGTTGAAGGTAAAATTAAGGTCATCAAAGAAATGCTGCAACCGCTGGCGGCAATTTCCGATGGGCTCGCCCGGCTGCTCTATGTCAAGGAATTGGCCGAGCGGATCGGTGTCGATGAATCGGCTATTTTACAGCAGGTCAAGCAGACGACGGTATCCAACCGGGGAAAACCGTCGACTCCCCGGAACCCTTCGGGGACGACCGGTACCCATCACCGTCCGGTGCGAGGGCGGCGCCTGGAGTTGCGGATGGTTGCGATGATGCTTCAATTTCCTAAAATCCTTCCGGATATTGCCGAACGCAACGCGACGGATCTTTTCGAGGACGAGTGCCTGCGCACTTTGGCTCGGATGATTCTGGCACAACCGGGGAAACCGGTCTCCGAGGTCATCCAAACGATACCCGACAAGACGGTGCAGTCCCTGGCCGCCGGCCTTGCCGTGGAGGACGGGGAGTGGGATCGCGAAGGGTGCCTTAAACTGATTGCGCAGTTTGAAATGAGTCGATTCCGGCAACGGGACGATCTGCTCAAAGCGATCCGGGCCGCGGAAGCGGGCAAGGATGATGCCAAGGTGGCGGAATTGTTGAGAAGAGGAAATGAGGAATTGCTCAGAAAACGACAACTGCAGGTGACCCGGAGCCGATAGGCGCTGCATGCCGACCGATCGACAACGGGGTGTCGATGGAAACGCTTCCGGTGTGATACGGGGTGATCTGCGGATTCATTTTTTGATGAGAAGCACGAAGGTTTTGGGAGGCATACCTTTATGGTGAAAAAATCCGACAAAAAGCGGACTCTTCCTTCACAGATCGATAAAAAAATTCTCACCGAACTGATCAAAAAGGGCCGGGATCAGGGGTATCTCACCTACGATGAGATCAACGAAATCCTGCCGGAAGAGGGGATGTCTTCGGACCAGATCGATGAGACGCTGATGCTTTTTGATGATCTGGACATCGATATTCTGTCCGAAGAAAAACAAAAACCGGTTCCACGGGAAGAAAAGGCCGAATCTCAGCAGACGGCTCGGATCCAGGAAACCGGGGGATCCGAATTCGGAACGGTGACGGACCCCGTTAAAATGTACCTTCGGGAAATGGGGCTGGTCACCCTGCTGAGCCGAGAAGGGGAGATCCACATCGCCAAAAAGATCGAGGCCGGCGAGCAGGAGGTGCTCAGGGCTCTTCTGGAAACCCAGATCGGTGTCAGCTATGTTTTGGATTTGGGCGAACAGATCGAGTCGGGCGGCTTGCGACCCAAGCACGTGCTCAGGGATGTCGACGAGGGGGACACCTACGTGGACGAGGTGGTGCAGATCGACAAGTTCCTGGGTACCATCCGTGGCATCCGTGAAGTGGATGAAGAAAACCGGAAGTTTCGCGATTCATTGTTCGATGAGAAATTGAAATCCGAGGAGCGGCGGCGTATTCGGCGATCCATTGCCCGGAGGAACCAAAAGATATTTCAATTGCTCAGAGATTGGCGTTTGGAAGGCAGTGTGATCGATAAAATCGAGAAGCGGATCCGGGAGCATATCGAATGGTTCGACGCGATGAGCAAGATGCTTTCGATGTGCGCCGATACCGTACAGTCTTCGGTTGCCGAGCTGTTGGGCAGCGCGAAGAACGAAAAAAAGTTTATTCAATGGGCCAGAAAACGATGCGATCTGGACAAAGCCGATCTGAGCATTCTGTTCTCAGAGGTCAACAAGATCCTGCAGCAGATTGCGGATATGGAAATGCAGCTGAAGGCCGACGGCCGCAGCCTCAAGCGCGTCATCGATGCAGCGGATGAAGGCCGAAACAAGGCAAAGGAAGCCAAAAGCGAACTGATCAGGGCCAATCTGCGTCTGGTGGTCAGCATCGCCAAGAAATATACCAACCGGGGGCTTCAGTTCCTGGACCTTATCCAGGAGGGCAACATCGGGCTGATGAAGGCGGTGGACAAGTTTGAATATCGGCGGGGGTATAAATTCAGTACCTATGCGACGTGGTGGATTCGGCAGGCCATCACGCGGGCCATTGCCGATCAGGCCCGGACGATTCGGATTCCGGTTCATATGATCGAAACCATCAATAAATTGATCCGGACATCCCGCTATCTGGTTCAAGAACTCGGTCGGGAACCTTCCCCAGAAGAGATCGCTCAGAAAATGGAGATACCCGTCGAAAAGGTTCGGAAGGTGTTGAAGATCGCACGAGAGCCGATCTCCCTTGAAACCCCCATCGGTGAAGAGGAAGACAGCCATCTGGGGGATTTTATCGAAGACAAGAAGTTTATGCTCCCCTCCGAGGCGGCCGTCAGCCTGAATCTTGCGGAACAGACACGCAAGGTCCTGGCCACGCTCACCCCAAGGGAGGAAAAGGTGCTGCGCATGCGGTTCGGTATCGGTGAGAAAGCCGATCACACCCTTGAGGAAGTGGGGCAGGATTTTGCCGTTACCCGTGAGCGGATACGGCAAATCGAGGCAAAGGCATTGCGGAAACTTCGGCACCCGACCCGGAGTCGCAAGCTGAAAAGCTTCATCGAAATGTAGCGCTTGACAAAACCCGCTTCGGGGGATAGAGATGCCGAGGAATTGTGGGCCCATAGCTCAGCTGGTAGAGCCACCGGCTCATAACCGGTCGGTCCCTGGTTCGAACCCAGGTGGGCCCATCACCTGTGCAGGTATAGGAGAAAGGAAGATGCTCCACGCGCATGGCACTGACGGTAGGCGATATCCTCGGACTGATCGATCGGATCGCCCCCTTTGATCTTGCCGAGAAATGGGACAACCCCGGGCTCCAGGCGGGTAAAACAGACTGGCCTGTCAAGAGCATCTGGGTGGCACTGGACCCGCTGCCGGAAGTGGTCGCGGCTGCCTGCAAAAACGGTGTCGATCTGCTTATCACCCATCACCCGCTGATTTTTCAGCCCTTAAAATCCATCGATTTCGACACCCCTACGGGAACCATTCTGGGATGGGTCGCCCGGAAACGGCTGGCCATCATCAGCGCGCACACCAATCTGGATGCGGTTTCAGACGGCCTGAACGATGTGCTTGCCGAGCGGATCGGTCTGAAGAAGCCAAAAGTGCTCGGCGATCCAAAGGCTTCGGAAACCTATGGCATGGTTCTGTATGCCCCTGCCGCATCGGTTGAACCGATTCTCAAATCCCTGGCGCAATTTGCAAAGAAAGATGCCGGGGGAATCGACTGCCGGATTTTCCACACCCAAGGGACCCTGACCGTTCACCGGTTGGCTGAACCCCGTGTGTCAAAGGATGCAAAAGACGATCCCCGGGGGGTACCGGAAGCACGAATCGAGATGCGGGTCAAAAAGGACGGTCTTCAAGCCCTGGCGGGTGTTGTGAAAAAAATCGCTTCGGCCCATCGGATAACCCACGATCTGTATCCTGTGCTTCCCAGCGAAACCCGCCAGGGGATGGGTCGAGTCGGCGAACTGGATACGGGCACCGATCTGATCAGCTTTGCCAAAAGGATCAAGCGCAAACTGGCGTTGTCATCCCTCAGAGTGGCAGGAGATCCGAACCTTGCCGTCTACCGGGTGGCGGTCTGTTCAGGCAGCGGGGCCGGCATGCTCGGAGATTTTTTCCGGTCCAATGCCCAGGTGTTTGTGACCGGCGATCTCCGGTACCACGACGCCCGTACCGTGGAGTCGATGCAGCGGGGGGCGATCGATATCGGCCACTTTCCTTCCGAACACTTGATGAAGGACGTGTTGGCAGCGCAGCTTCGTGAGCGACTGTCGATCCTGGGCGAGGATGTTCGGGTCGAAGCCTGCGGGCTTGAAAAGGACCCCTTTATCATTATATAAGTCATCGTGCAATCGTGATGAGAGGACCGCCCGCAAACAGGCGGAATGGAAATTTGAGATGGAATCCATAAACAAAACGCAGATGGACCTTTTGGTTGCCCTTCAGGGTATTGAAACCGAGTCCCAAGGCATCAAGGCGAAGCTACGAAGTGCGTTTGAAAAAATACAACTTCTGGACGGCGAGCTGGAAGATTTCACAAAGACGATGGAAGCGGGTGAAGCGACACTCGGGACTTTGAGAAAGCAATATCGTACGTATGAATCTGATATAGAGGTGAACGTTTCCCGGGTTAAAAAGAGCCAGGCAAAGCTTCGGGAGGTCAAGACCAACAAGGAATACCAGTCCATTTTAAAGGAGATCGACGATATGAAAGCGATCACCTCCCGAATCGAAGACCAGATGATCGATTGCCTGGATCAAATGGAGGCGGCGGAACGGTTTCTTTCGGAAAAAAAGCTGGAATATGCCCGGCTCAAACAACAGGTCGGGGAAGAGAAAACGGCCATTGGAGAAGAATCTGAAGCGGGTCAAAACCGGATCGACGTGCTGGACGCCGAGTGGAACCGGCTTTGCGATCAGGTGGAACCGGACTTGATGAAAGCCTATTTGACGATTCGAAGTAAACGGGGGACCGCGATTGCCGCAGTCGTCAACGCGGTCTGCCACGGATGTCACCTGAACATTCCCCCCCAGATGTTCAATGAACTGCAGCGATTTGACAGCTTGAGGTTTTGCCCTTATTGTCAGAGAATCATCTATTGGAAAAATTCCGGGGGTGAATCGGATATTTCAAACCACGCGGCTTGAGTCCTCCAAACGATCGCCGGATTCCGCAAGGGATCCGGAGGAAAGTCCGAACACCATAGGGCAGGGTGCTCCATAACGTGGAGTCGCGGTGACGCGAAGGAAAGTG
>ENA-OSEO01004858-OSEO01004858.1-sediment-metagenome-genome-assembly--contig:-NODE-4858-length-13579-cov-5.318101_pt1 | contig 13579 bp, 11 predicted proteins | sample MGYA00237883_ERZ534232 | MGnify/ENA metagenome assembly ERZ534232
AATGTCGAGGTTTCTGTAATAATGCCGAATCATGTTCACCTCTTATTCCTCATAACCGACGTAGTGGCAGGCCCCCGTGCCTGCCATTCGGATCAACCAATTGACGGGCAACCACAGGGGGTTGCCCCTACCGAAGGACGATTGTCTTTGCCAGAAATCGTCCATCGAATCAAATCTTTGACGACAAACCGTTACATGATAGGCGTTAGGGACAAAGAGTGGCCTCAATTTGAGAAGCCTCTCTGGCAGCGGAATTATTACGAACACATCATCAGAAATGAGCGGGATTACCTGGCAATCTATGATTATATCCTCGCCAATCCGATCAATTGGGAAAAGGACGAGGAGAACGCACACCTGTTGAGGTAACCCCGTGTGGTTACCCTGTAATACCAACCAAATAACGGTCAACCACGGGGGGTTGACCCTACAAAAACGACCGTATCGATCTCCTGACCAACCACATAGGTCCGCCACCCCCCCTCACCTTCCCCAATTTCTGCTAAAATTGTTCGCATGCAGCACATCTACTCTACCTGGCGCTCGGAATACATCGGGCGAGATAAACACAACGAAGGTTGCGCCTTTTGCCTTGCCCTCCAAGAACAAGACGGCCCCGAAAACCTGATCTTCCACCGCGGCGAAACCTGCTTTGTGATCCTCAATCTCTTCCCATACACCAGCGGACACCTGATGGTGGTCCCCTACACCCACACCAATCAGCTTTCCGACCTGCCCGCTGAGACCCTCAACGAGATGATGCAGCTGGTTCAAAAGGCTGTGCGCGTCATGGAAAAGGTGTATCACCCCCAGGGGTTCAACATTGGTCTGAACCTCGGTTCCGCAGCCGGCGCCGGCATCGCAGATCACATGCACATGCACGTCGTCCCGCGCTGGCAGGGCGATGCCAATTTTATGTCTGTGATTGGCGAGACGCGCGTTCTGCCTGAAGACCTCGGGCTCACTTACCAGCGCCTCTCCGAAGCCTGGCAGGCTGACAACAATTAACATTGTCAGCAAACTTAACCTCACAAATAACTTACTTTTCGCCCAGCGCTTTTATCTCACCAAGTCCGGTCACGCTTTGCGTAATCTGCGGGCTGCCCCAGTAGCTGACGCTGTAAGCGCCTGCCAGGTCGAGGTTCAACCTTTCCGTTGCCCACACCACCACGTTGGCTGCGCCGATAATTTCCACGCTTACATTAGCGCTCTTGAGGTCTTCTGCCTGGTAGTTGGTTCCCCCGGATACCTTGACATTGTGGTTTTCGGCAATTCCAGAGACTTCGATATTGCCGCCGCCAGTCAGGGCCATGCTCAGGGTATTAACCAGCAGGTTATTCATCCTGACGCTAGCACCGCCATTAATGGTAAGCTTGAAATCTTCCAGGCTAAGGTCATCCGCCATCAATTCCACCCCACCATCCAGCCTGAAATCGCTCAAGTTCTTGAAAGTGATCGTCAGGGTCAGGCTCTCAGCCCAAAATTCGAAGAGTTTTCGGTCGCGGTAGTTTATCTCTAAGACCCCATCATTCACTTGCGTCAGCACCTGGTCTACAACGCGGCGGGAACCTTCAACTGTGATGGAGTGCTCGCTGCCCTGCACGAGGTTGACCTTTGCGCCGCCATCCATATCGATCTTTGTAAACTCACCCAATTGACGGAACTCACTCACCAAAACATTTTGGTCCTTGTCATTCGTTTGAGGGATTGGGGTCGGAGTCCGGCGGGTAATGCTGCAAGCGATACTCGTTAGCAAAATTACAGACAAGAAAGCAATCAGTCTGAATCGATTCTTCATATTTCACCTCTTTCAAGATCCAAGTTGATTGTACATCAAATCGCAAGCACTCTTCACCAAAAAGTTCAGGGTGGGGCTTGGAAAGTGAGCTCTTTTTGCTCAGGTTCCTTCTCGTGCACGTCGGCTGATATTGGATTCAATCAGACAAATATTAAAATATGCACAAGCGCCATGGTGCTATAATTTCAGCCAGTAAACACACCCTTGTTTTGGAGACAGTATGGCAAAACGCAAGCTCAAACGTCAACTCTCGCTCCTGCAGGTTATCATGCTCGGCACTGCCGGCACCATTGCTGCAGAAATTTTCGTCCTTACAGGTCACGTCGCTAAAATTGCCGGTCCTGAATCCGTCCTGGCGCTCGCTCTCGGCGGTCTGCTCACGCTCAGCATCGCCCTCAACTACTGCGAACTCGCCACCACCTTCCCCGTTACCGGCGGCGCGATGACCTACGTGGGCGAAGCGTTTGGCAAAGGCTGGCTGATGTTTCTGGTTGGTTCGTTGGACGCCCTTTCCAGCACCTTCTATGCCGCTCTTTCCGCGGTTGGCTTTGCCATCTCGCTCTCCATTTTCATTCCCTCGCTCCCCATCGTTCCGATCGCCATAGCGGTCATCGTAGTCATTGGCGCGATGCACATCCGCGGTGTCAGCAGTGCAGGCAACCTCCAGGTGATCCTCGGCGCTTTTTTGCTGCTCGTTTTTGGCATTTTTATTTTCAAGGGGTTTTTTAGTGAGGGTGGCTTCAATATGGAGACATTCCTCTCCGGACGCCAGGTCTTCGACAATCAAAGCGCTATCGCGCACATGGGGCGCATGCTCTCTGCTATTGCCCTGGCCTACAACGCGTATGTTGGCTTTGAGGTCATTGCAGATGACGCAGAAGAGATTACCGAACCCAGCCGGAATATCCCCATTGGCATCCTCGTCAGTCTGCTGCTCACCACCCTGATCTATTCCACGGTGACGATGGTCACAGTGGGCACAGTACCATTCTCAGAATTGGCAGGCTCCGAGACCGCCCTTACTGATGCTGCCGCACGCTTCTGGCCTAACATTGGCGTCTCTGTAATGGGCATAACCGGCATCATCGCGACCCTCACGTCCGTAAATTCAGCCATGCTCTCCGCCACGCGCGAAGCTTTCTCGCTCAGCCGCGATCGCGTCTGGCCGCGTCAGTTCTCCCGCCTCAGTCAATGGCGCACGCCCTGGGTGGCAGTCATCATGGTGGTGATCGTTAGCGCGCTTGTGGCAGCGATCGGCTTGGTAGACTTCCTCAGCTTCCTCTCTAGCGCCGGCTACATGTTTGTCCTTTTCTGGGCAACTTTGGCTATGCCAAGGCTGCGCAAGAAATTCCCCGATATTGAACGCCCCTTCAAAGTGCCGCTCTACCCGTTTACGGTCATTGCCGCCGCTTTAGCCGGCGTGCTCATCATTTCGTTTGCCAACCCAAGAGCCTTACTTTTCCTGGGCGGCGTGCTGGCTATTCTGAGTGTGGCTTACTTTATCTCTAAGCAAATCAGAACCCAGCAGGATCTCAACGCGCGGCTTGAGTCTCAGGAAGGCGGCGGACGCGTGTTGATAGCCGCCAAAAAAGTGAGCACCGCCAGAAGCCTGACAAACCTGGCTGCCCAGTTGGTCAATCAACAGGAAGATACCGCAGTCTGCCTCTTCACAGTCGTAAAAACGCCCATCAGTCTTGGTAATACTGATGTGCCCGCTCTTGTAGAAGCAAAAAAAGAAGAACAGCATAAAATGCTCGAAGCAATCAGCCCGATTGCCATGGATCGAAATGTTCCCATCTATGCCAAGTTAAAAGCCGCCACTCGGGTTGAAGAGGGTATATTTTCTGAGCTTAGCCGTCACAAAGACGTCAATCTCGTAATTTTGGGCTATCCTCAGGAACATGCCAAGGTGGAATTCCCCAACAACATCCTCAAAGAAGTGATGATGATGGCAAACCGCAACGTTGCCGTCCTGCGCGACCGCGGACTGCCCAATCCCATTCGGCGCATCCTGGTACCAGTTGGCGGTGGTCCAAATGCGCGGCTTGCATTGCAAATGGCGCGGGATATCACATTGCCGAGTAACAAAGGTGAAATTATAGCCCTCAGGCTGGTGCGCGGCGAAGCCGACGAAGAACGTCTTGAGGATGAGGAGCTCCAGGTGCACGAGATCATCGAACAGGAAATTGGTGAGATTAGCGACATTTTTCGGTTCAAAGTCCGCACCACGGAATCGATCGCCGATGCAATCCTGGCAGAGTGCCAGGAAGGCAATTACGATTTGATGATCATTGGTTCAGCAGAGGAAATCCTTGCACCTGACCAGATTTTTGGCAGGCTCGATGATTACCTGATGGAAGTAGTGCCCTGCTCAATGATGGTTGTGAGGCGCTACCAAACCGGCGGAGCGTTGTGGATGCGTAAACAGATCAAACGCATTGAACAATAGACTGCCTGCAATCCAAGCCCATCGTAGGGGCGACGCATGCGTCGCCTCTACGTAACAATTACATTCGATCCTGCCTGATTATTGTGGGCGGAGCGTTGTGGATACGCCAACAGATCAAACATATCGTACGATAACTTGCTTGAAATCCAAGCCCATCGTAGGGGCGACGCATGCGTCGCCTCTACGTAATAATTACATACGTTCCTGTCTGTCTCCAGATACACCCGGTCGGGGAAAACGGGTAATCACAACCCTCGAGATGGTGGTTCCCAATGGGTTATCCTTATGAGACAGAAAACTCCTCGTCCTTTTCCCAATTGATCGGATTGGCGACAATATAATCATAGATTGCCAGGTAGTCCCGCTCATTTCTGATAATATGTTCGTAATAATTCCGCTGCCAGAGAGGCTTCTCGTGGTTATTTTTAAATGCACGAACTCTTCTTGTTGCTGCGGATTTAAAGGATCCAATAATAGATCCAATGGAACCTGGAGCAGGACCTTGGGATATCCTGGGTAGGGGCGACGCATGCGTCGCCCCTACATTTACGATTGAGGTCAAGCATCACGCTCGGAAATCAGACGGCGCTAATGGGAAGTTGAAATTTGATGGTCGTGCCGACGCCGCGGGTGGATTCCGCCCAGATTTTGCCGCCGTGGGCTTCCACAATGGCGCGCGCGATTGCCAACCCCAGCCCGCTCTGGTTGCTGTCGGCGTGCCGGCTCTTATCCACGCGATGAAAGCGCTCAAAAATCAACGGAAGCTCTTCCGCGGGGATACCTTCGCCGCTATCTCCGACCGAGAACAATAAGGCGTGATTTCTGGATTCCTCCGAAACATTCAGCGTAATTTCCCCACCAGCCGGAGTGTGCCGAATGGCATTGGCAACCAGATTTTCCAAAACCTGCATCAGGCGACCCTCATCCCCAAAAAGCACGGGCAAGCCTTCAGCCGCCCCAACAATCAGACTGATCCCCTTTTGCTCAGCCTGCAGGCGAAAAACCTCGCTGATCTTGGTCAACAAACGGGCTGGGTCTACAGCTTCACGGCTGATCAGCAGTTCGCCGCTGTCGGACTGGGACATGGTGCGCAAGTCGCTCACCAGGCGATTGAGACGATTTATTTCAAGCCCAAGTACATCCAAGCGCTCGGGCGTCAATTCCAGGGTGCCATCCCGGGCTGCTTCCACGTAACCCCCAATGACCGTCAGCGGAGTGCGCAAGTCGTGCGCGACGTCGGCGGTCATTTGCTTGCGCAGACGTTCCGCATTTTCGATTTCCAGGCTCATGCGATTGAATGATTCGCCAAGCTCTCCCAGTTCGTCACTTGAACTCACTTCCACCAACTGCGTGCGTTTGCCTTCTGCCAGGTTGCGCGAAGCGGTTGTGAGCGCTTTAATCGGTCGGGTGAAATTACCGGACATCAGCAAGCTGAGCAAAGAGACCACCAAAACCGCTCCCAATAGTGTGAAGAGCAGCCCGCGGTTGACTTGATCCAAAAAATTTTGTTCCAAACCGGAATAGCTAAGCGAGCGCGAACTCAATAAAGTGCCAACCAGCTTCCCCTCATGAAGGATTGGTATACCAGAATCAAGCTGCTGCTTTGTCAGTTGATCGCCGGTTGTATATAGCCCCTCCAACCCTACCAGCACCGTGCCATCCGCATCTGCTACACCGAAAGTGCGTTGCCCAGCCTGTACACCGGGTTGGGTTTGAGTGTTGCCCTGCCCTTGCCCGCGTCCGGATCCGTGCCCCCCGACTACCCCAATTGCCGGGGACAAAACCTGCTCCACTCCCTCCCAGCTTTCGTTCTGGGCATAATAGGCCTCAACCAGGATGAGTTTAGCTTCCGCTTGCTGATCGAGCACAAGCCGCTCAAAATTTTCTGAAATCAGCGAGCGAAAGAAAAAAGTCAGTGCCAGACCTGTCAGCAAGGACACGCCGATGAAAGCCAAAGCAAGTTTGAGAGTTATCGAGGTCTTCAAGGACGCTCCTGGTTCTTCATGCGATAACCGACGCCAAAAACCGTCTCAAGATAACGCGGCACGGCTGGATCAGGCTCGATCTTCAAACGCAAATTTCGGATGTGCACATTCAGCGTACTTTCCAGACCTGTGAAACCACTTTCATACAAGCGATCCACAAGCTCTGTACGCGAAAAAACCCTTCCCGGAGTTGTCATCAATAATTCCAGCAGATCAAACTCGAGCGAAGTCAGATTGGCTTCCTTTTCCCCAATGTGAACGCTATGCGCAGCCCTGTCCAACACCAGGTCGCCCACCCGCAGGAGGCTGGCTGGCTCGAGAGGTGTTTCCACCCGCCGCAGTGCCGCCCTGACCCTTGCCAGCAGCTCACGCATGCGGAAAGGCTTGATCACGTAATCATCCGCCCCCAGTTCCAGCCCAAGTACTGTGTCCGTTTCCTCTTCTTTGGCGCTCAGCACAATCACTGGCACCTGGTTTTCCCGCCGGAAAGCGCTCAAAAACTGGTAGCCGTCCATCTTTGGCATCATGATATCCAGCAGCACAAGATTTGGATGCTCATGGCGTGCAACAAACAGCGCGTCCTGCCCATCATTTGCCGTAACCACACGATAGCCCTGGCTGGTCAGGTAATCTTTCAGCAAGGTGCGCACACTGGGCTGGTCATCAACGACAAGGATTGTTTCTGTCATATCACCTCAATTATAGGGTAGAAATATAATAAATTGTGATTAAGATTTCATGTAGAAACGCGCCAAAAAAAGCGCGCCGCCTTAGATTGTTCATCACTGCCATTATCCGTTACAATAGACAAAAGGCAGCACGTTTCTAACGTTCTGGAGGAAAACTATGGATCTAATTACACTTATTCTGATCGCTCTGGCAGTTATCTTTCTGGTCATCGTCGGCATTGTACTCTACCGCACCAGTCATTTTTCCATCCAACTCCCAGAGGGGCAACCTGTTGCCTTCGAAGAGATCGACGGTGAAGAAGTCGCCAGGCACATCGGCCTGGCAATCCAGATGAAAACCATCAGCCATTCTGATCCCGACAAAGTTGATCCCCTGCCCTTCGAAGGGCTGCGCAATCTGCTGCAAATGCTCTATCCCCAGGTGGAAGAACATCTGACGCGCGAAGTCATCAACGACGGCGCGCTGCTCTACACCTGGCAGGGCTCTGAACCCGACCTTGACCCAATCGCCCTCGCCGCCCACCAGGACGTGGTGCCTGCAAACGAAGCCCCGGATTCTGGCTGGACTTATCCACCCTTTGCCGGCGAGATTGCCGATGGTTACGTCTGGGGACGCGGCGCGTTGGACTGCAAGGGCGTGCTCATCAGCATCATGGAAGCGGTCAACAACCTGATCCGCGAGGGCTTCAAACCCAACCGCACGGTTTACCTGCTCTTCGGACATGACGAGGAATGCAGCGGCTCACGCGGCGCGGTTGAACTTGCCCGCACACTCAAAGAGCGCGGCGTCAGACTGGCACTCTTGCTTGACGAAGGCGGCGCCATCATTCAGGGCTCACTGCCGGGGATCAAAGCTCCAGTCGCTATGATTGGCGTGACTGAAAAAGGTCATCTTACGCTCAAACTCAAAGCCACCACCCAGGCGGGGCATGCTTCCACGCCTTCCCCCCAGACATCCATCGGCGCCCTCAGCCTGGCAATCGCCACCCTTGAAAACAATCCCTTCCCCCAGCATCTGGAGATGGTTGAGTTCATGATGAGTTTCGTCGGCGACGAAATGCCCTTCATGGACCGCCTGATGCTTGCTAACACCTTGTTGTTTGGCGGCGCCGTCAAGCGTAAAATGCGCGCGAACCCGATCACCGATGCCAACACCCGCACAACCATCGCCCCCACTGTACTCCGGGCTGGTTCTGCTGAAAACGTATTGCCTGCTGTGGCGGAAGGACTGATAAACCTGCGCATCTTCCCAGGTGAGACTGTTCGCGAGACTTACGAACGCATTTATGACCTGGTGGCAGACGAAACACTCGAAGTACTGCCTCAACATGGCGAGACCCTCGAAGGTGATCATACCTGGGAACCAACAGAGATTTCGAACATCGACTCGCCTCAATTCCGACTGCTTTCACACCTGGCACGTTCAGCTTACCCCCAGACGCTTGTCGCGCCCTTCATGATGAACGGGGCAACCGACTCGCGCCACTACACCGACCTCTCCCACTACATCTTCCGCTTCTCTCCCATGCTTCTCAGCCACGAAGACCAGGAAACATTTCATGGCGTGAATGAACGCTTATCTTTCGAGAATGCCGCCCGCATGGTAGGCTTCATGCAAGCCTTGATTCGCAACGCCAGCGAGCTGGATTTTGAAAGTTCTCCGGATGAGGATGGCGATTTTTACGAGGAAGAAGTGGCTGAGGAGATCGCGATTCGCCGTTTGGAAAAGCCCCTGCCAACCAAACCCCTGCGCAAGGTGGAGGTGGATGAAGAGGAATTGCCCGATTTTGACCCCCTGCCAGAGGATGATGAGCCCCTGGTTGCCAAACCTCTGACTGAGTCTGATCCGGAAGACTAACCTGAATTCCGAAAACGGATCCAAAGCGGCATGACCAAACACAAATCCACCCTCCCGCTCGATCGGGCACGCATTCGCGCGCTGTTATTTGACGTGGATGGCACACTTTCCGACAGCGATGACCACATGGTCAGTCGTTTTGCCAATCGGCTTAAGTGCCTTGACCGCCTGTTTAAGTCAGGTTCTGCCCATCGCCTGGCACGCTGGTTCGTGCATTTTGCCGAATCTCCCGGCAACTGGCTGTTCCAAATAGCAGACCGCTTGAATCTGGACAGGCTGCTGGCTTCGTTCCTGGACCGACGGGCTAATCAGAAAGAAGCCAAGCCGCAAAACTTCCCTGCTATCGCTGGTATTCTGCCTATGCTGGAAATTCTCAGCGAACGTTTCCCGCTCGCGATCGTATCAGCCCGCAATGAGGTTACCACCCGCCATTTTTTGCGCCTCAATCAGCTCGAAGAATTTTTTCCGGTGGTTGTGACCTCCCAAACCTGCCCGCGCAGCAAGCCTTTTGCCGATCCGCTGCTCTTCGCCGCGGAACAGCTTGGCGTCCCGATTGAAAATTGCCTGATGATTGGCGACACCGTCACGGATATCCGCGCGGCGAAAGCCGCCGGGGCGCAGTCACTCTCAGTTTTATGCGGTTTTGGTCTTGAAAAGGAATTGCGCCGGGCAGGCACCCAGGAAATTCTCGCGAGCACCAGCGAACTGGCTGCCTATCTCACCTCAACTCCCCTATAAAGCAGAGGGGTACTCATTTAATTCTCAAGCCGTGATGCAATTTCTTCCTTGGTGATTAGTGCTCCGCCCTCTTTTTGCAGGTCGAGGGTGTTGACGCGCTTATCCAACAGCCCGAGAAGTCCAATAACCAGGCAGGCAGCTCCTCCAACAATATAACTAACCTGCGTGCCAAAGTTATCCGCTATTGGCGCTGAAAGAAACAAGCCAATCGGCATCATCGCAAGTGTCAAACTGGAAAGCAGCATGAAAACCCGACCCTGCACTTCAGGCGGTACCTTGGTCTGAAGCAGTGGACCTAATGAGCCATTGGCAAAGGACGCCATCAGCCCAACCATCCCCAGGCTTAACAGCGACCATGTGAAACGATTTGCCGGAATCAAGCCGAAGGTAAGCATACCAGCCCCTATCCCGAGTATCCCCATCAGCACCGTCCACACCCTGCGTTTGAAACCGCCCCACACACCCAGCAATAGTCCGCCCACGATGCCCCCAACTCCCATCGCCACTTGCATCCACGCCAGCTCCTGGGCTCCCTTGCCGAAGAAAGTCGTAACATGCAGCGGCAGCAGGTTGCCTCCCGGCGCCAGGAACATATTCAGCAAGCTTGCCATCAGGATCAACAAGAATAAGCCAGGCCAGGTGACAATGTAGCGAATTCCCTCTCGCACATCTGCCAGGAGTGAGCGTGGGGTGACTTTGTCGGTTTTTGGTTTGGTTTTGGGTTGCGGCACTTTGACGAAAAAGATCAGCATGCTAATGGCGATCGCGGCGGTAACGATATCCACCGCAAGCACGCCCTGCATAGGCAGTACTGCCAACAACAAAGCTCCCAGAGCCGGCGAAAAGACGTTGATCATTCCGTCAACAGCCTGGTTAATTCCTCCCAACCGACTCAGGTGTTCTTTTGGAACCATCAGCGTGGTGGCAGCTGTCCGCGCGGGACCCTGGAACACGCCAGCTGCTGAGCGCGTGAGCAGGATCGCGATGATGTGCCAGATTTGGATCGCGCTGGTGGCAAAAAGCACTGCCAGGACCACCGTCGCAAGCGCCACAACAAGATCGGCAATGATCATTACCTGCTTGCGATTCCAGCGGTCCACCAACGCACCCACAAAAGGACCAAGCAGGATGTTGGGAACGATTGCAGCCGTGGTGGCAGTGGCAAGCACAGCAGCAGAGCCGGTTTCCTTGGTCACATACCACACCAGGGCAAATTGCACCAGGGCGCTGCCCACCAAGGAAACGATCTGCCCGATCCCCATTGGCAAATAGTTCCGCAGCCATCCCTTGCCGAGAGGTGGCTCCCCTGGTTGAACCAAATCAGCATGCAAGTCTTTTTCCATCACAGACAATCATCCAAATTATTCGTAAATATATTATGCCTTGATCGGAATCAAGATTGTTGGAGAACGGAATGGCGTTTGGTTTGCCTTCGCAAGCTTTCGCCATTCCGTCTCAGGTTTTAGAAAAAAATTAAATCGCGATATAGCGTTCGATTTGCTCACCGACTTGCGCCAGGGACGCCGCCCAAAAAGCTTTCGAGCGGATATCGATCCCAAAACGTGCTGCCAGGTCTGCTGCCTGAGACTCACCAGTATTGGCAAGCAGGGTTTTGTAATCCTCCACAAAAGCCTCCCCACGCTCGCGATAAACGCTATAGAGACCCTTGGCAAACAGGCTGCCGAAGGCGTAGGGGTAATTGTAGAAGGACAGATGCGTGCTGTAGTAATGCGGCTTCCAGGTCCAGGCGAACTTGTTCATAACTTCAGGGTCAACCCCATCGCCATAAGTTTTCCGCTGAGCCTCGAGCATCAATTCGCTGATCTCATCCGCCGAAACAGTCGATTCCTTGCGCCTCTCGAAGATTGATTTCTCAAATATGAAGCGGGAGTAGATATCCACAATGGTTTGCGCGTCGCTGGAAATGGTGGTTTCCAGAATCGCCCGCTTCTCAAGCGGATCGCTGACGGTTTTAAGAATCGCGTTGAAAACGATGGTTTCACACATGATCGAAGCGGTTTCCGCCAGGGTCATGGGTGTGTTGGTTTGCATGGGGGTCTTACCCGCCTGGTAGGCACAGTAATTGTGGAAACCATGCCCCAGTTCATGCGCCAGGGTCATCACCTGGTCGAAGGATCCGTCAAAATTGGACATGATGCGGCTTTCCTTCACGGCATCCACGCCCATGCAGAAGGCTCCGCCGCGTTTACCAGGACGTTGCTCGGCGTCAATCCAATGCTTCTCAAAGGCACCCTGGGCGAACTCAGCCAGTTCAGGTGAAAAGCTACCGTAATGCTGCAGGATCAAATCGCGGGCTTCGTCAAAGCTATATTCCTTATTGACTTCACCAATGGGGGCAAACAAGCTCCACCAGGGGAGTTTTTCAAAGCCGAGGATGCGAGCCTTGGCCTGGAAGTAGCGCCTGAACATCGGCAGGGCGTCGTCAATGGCTGCCAGCATCGCATCGAGTGTGCCGCGGTCAATTCTCGCCTTCACCAGGGAGGAATGCAGGCAATCCTCACGACCACGCTTGCGGTCCAGCGTCACAACTTCGCCTTTGACCCCGTTCAGACAGGCCGCCAAAGGCTCCTTCATCTCTTCGAACACTTGCTGCTCGCGTTTATAAGCCCGCTCTCTCACGTCCGCATCCGGATGCGAACGCAGGTTGATCAGCGCTGGCAGAGGCAGCGACTGCAGCTTGCCGTCCAATTCAAAATCGACACTTTTCTGCGAAGTGAGTACGCCCTGCAGGTCACCCCAGGCACTGCCGCCTGAAAGCGTCAGTTCATTGGCGAGGATTTCCTCTGGTTCAGACATCAGATAACGGCTTTCCCCTGCTATTTCCAGCAGCCTGAAGGCATGATCATGTGCCGCGCCGGGTATTTCAAGCGCTTTCTCCAGGCGCTCACCGAGAGCGCCAAGCCAGGCTTGGATCCGCACGCTTAAATCGTGCAGCGGAAGCATGGCAATTGCCAGTCTTGAATGCAGCTGCTCAGCGGCTTTGTTGAAAGAATCCGTGGAAATAATTGCTCCCAAAAAGGCGAAAATCTTGCCTGCCTTCAGTTCAAGGGCATTGGCATTTTCCACATATTTGTTCAGCACCTGGTTGAGCGCTTCAGGGGAAGTGGTTGGGTCAAGCAAAGGCAAATATTCGGTTTCGAATGCCTGGGTTGCTGCCTGGATGGATTCCTTGACGGCTTCGATGTCTGCGGCGAGCGCCGGGTCGTCCAGGGAGAGATAGAGATTTGAAAGATCCCATCGTGGGGGTGTGGTCATAGTGAACTCCTTTTTGATAGATTAGGGAATTATAACCGAGCCCTGTGGCTTGATGGGTGGAGTGCGTCATTTTGCCGGCTTTACAGGAATGGGATGGGTCCATGTGCCCGCGAAGCAGGGTATGGTTTCACAGTAGGTGCATGCATGGAATAGACCGTAGGGTGAAATTGTTTATTGGTGGGTTGGCTATCGCGAGGGATAGGTTGGTTTTAATTCTGTTACGCCAATCTACCCTAAAAGGCTGTCTACTGAGTCTGGTAATTAATTCGGATTATTCTCCCCAATTGTCTGAACCTTCAAATTGTTTCAAGTCTGGTGCCCATTCCTTGGAATAATACCCTTTCTCCACGAAGTTAGAGTAACTTGACCAAGGCCAGCAGGTCGGATTATCTGTAAGGCCATGTTTTACGGGGTTGAAATGAATATAGTCCAAATTTCTCTCCAGGTCTCGTTCGTCTTTGATAATATGGTCCCAGAATCTTCGCTGCCAGATTGTTGTCTCATGGTGTTTCTGGTGGGAAGAATTCGGTACGAGGAGCACCGGGATTGATTTCTTGTAACTTACAGAAAAAAGGCGTTTGAGTTCGCGAATGGGCAGGGAAAAATTGGGATTATCCTGTGACAATTGGATTATTAGATGAACGTGATCTGGGAGTATGGAATAGGCTAAGCAATCGTAGTGAAACTGATTGATGATTTTGTCGAGTAGATTAAGAAATAATTCGGGAGCTTGAGGGTGAGAGAATATCGGCTGGCGATTATAGGTAACAATTGTGAATGCAACAA
>ENA-OSEO01004859-OSEO01004859.1-sediment-metagenome-genome-assembly--contig:-NODE-4859-length-13578-cov-67.974891_pt1 | contig 13578 bp, 10 predicted proteins | sample MGYA00237883_ERZ534232 | MGnify/ENA metagenome assembly ERZ534232
TTAATGTTTTTCCACAAAACTTCTGTCCTCGAAAAATCTTTACCAGTAGTGTCTCTTGTTTTTGTATCTATCTCTGTCTTTACCCAGCCAGCCTTTTCTGTAAGTAGTGTATTGTATAGATCATTATCATAACCACTAATAAGGATCATAGATTTAGATTTTATACATAATTTTAATAAATCAGAATGAAAATCAAAATCATTTGCGTCTAAAGAGTAACCATTAAAGCGTTTTACAAAATAGGGTGGATCAAGATATACAAGTGTTGCAGGTCTATTGCTAAACATGTTTACAATCTCTCTTGCATCACGGTTTTCAACTCTAACACAACGTAAGCGATTTACAACTAACTGCAAACGTTCGGGCAAATTATACCATCTGTTAACTCGGGCTTCTTTACCTTCTCGTGCGTAAGACTGTGAATGTGAGAAACCAGAATGGGAATTTCCCATAGTACCATTTATAGACATCATAGACCGAATGAGAAAACGTCTTGCTTGTTCGATTGGATCATCGCAATCTAATTTTGATCTCGCCATTTGAAGTTCAACTCTAGCGTAAGGAGTTAAAGCAATTGATCTACACAAAGTCTCGGGATTATCTCTTAGTTGTCGAAATAAATTTACAATTTGATTGTCTTGGTCATTAATGACTTCAATCGGAGCGGGTTGCTTAGAAAGAGTTATTGCAGCCGACCCGCAAAAGGCCTCCACCCATGCATTATGAGGTGGCAAAGAGTGAATAATCTGAGATGCAATACGCTGTTTTGAACCAAAATAACCAAACGGAGCTTTCACAGGCATTACTTTCATTTGTTTTAGCTGCAATAAATTAGAAGCATTATCATAAGGAATTGTATATTCTTCATTCATATGGATTTGCTTTAATCAGAACTGGATTTAAATTCATGTGGTAGGTAACACATGATTACACTATCTTCGACGATCCAATCACTTTCAGTAGACAGTATACTATAATAAGGATCACTGATAATTTTGATTTTATCAAAATCAAAATTTATTCCATTAAAAACTGGAATTAAATACAAAAAGTACCATGATTTAAATATTTTAGCGACGTTTCTTTCATTTGCTGTCCAATAAAAACAATAACTATCAGAAGGAACTGCTTTAACTTCAATATATCTGGGACACAAAGTGCCATCAGCATTATACGAAAAACTTTCAATATCATAACCAGCAGCCACATTGTAAGTTGCTATATGTTTGATACGATGAGCATATTCCTTTCCGATACGATTTTTTTCATATGCCAAGACAGCAAGTTCAGCCATATGCCCTATTTCGTTTTTAGCTTTTTGATCAACAGCTAACTTCGATGGGGTTATCAAGGTGCAATCATTTTTTGCAAAAACAAATAACTTGTACTCATTCTGAGAAAGGTTATACCGATCATTTTGTTTGTCATAAGAAATGATGCCAAGCTCCATTAAAAAATTCCTAACACCACTTAAATGGCCTCTATTCTCAAAATCTGGACGATAAGTAACGCCATCACCGAAAATTTCAAAATATTTTAAATATGTTATAATTTCGGCGCGATAATTATTATTTTTTTTTATAATTAAATTAAGGAGTTCTCGTATGAAATTCGCTTTATCCTCAACACCTAAATATTTATTACAAGAAGATTCAGAATATATTTTATTATTCTGTAATATGATAGCGCCAATTTCATACAAAAATTTGAAAGTTATCTCAAAATTATCTGAACTCTCCAGATACCTTCTTTTTATATAATCTATGTCTTTCCTGCTTGTTTGATTAGTGATGGTTAGAAAAGATTTAACTTGTTTTAAAACAAGACCATCAAACGGACTATTTTTATTTATAAAATAATCTTTCATATGCTTCTAATTCTTCATCAAATTCGAACATATCCAAAGAATATATAGCATATTCTTTGTCAATAATTGCACTCATATTGTTAGATTTTTTCTGTACATTTTTTAGTATATCTTCATCAATTGTATTATCATATTGTAAAAAGTGATAATATGACGGCTTATTTTCAGAACCGCCTACGCGATGAATTCTATCAAGAGATTGAAGATATTGAGAACAGTTGTACGACATATCATAATAAATTGCATGCGAACAAGTTTTATGCAAAGAAATAGATTCTGCGCAAGCAGCAGGGTTAGCCACTAGAACATCTATCCCGCTTTTATGGTTAACAAAATTGTTAATGATTTTTTCTCTACTTAACTCGTCGCGGATTTTAGTGTTTTGAAACGGTGTTCCACCATAAATTAACGCTACACCATGACCTTTTAGAGCCACATGGTGCCGTATTAATTTAAGAGTATCTACAAAATTTGACCAGATTACTACTTTTTCACCTTGTTTCCGAAGATCATCGACTAGATCTATCAATATTTCCATTTTCTTTGGTTTTTCTAAATCATTATAATGCATGATAATATCGCAAAGAGAAGCATTTTCTTGGGTCAAATTTTCATTATATTCTGTAACAGCAGATTTTAACAATGATGAACAAGATAAACATTGCCTCAATCGTATCATTCTTCCACGTCGTAAACGTATAAGCAGATCAATGTTTTGAAAATAATCGTCTTTCGAAAGATTTTTTATTCGATCTAAAATGGAATCATAAATAATTCTTTCATATTTATTCATTTGAATACGATATGGTTCTTTAAAAATTTGAGCTGCAAGCTTGAGATCTGATTTTCGGACACGATAAAAAAGCGGACCGATATATGTATTTAATAACTTTTGGGCAGAATCATTTTCATTTCGTTTTTCATAAAGCTCAATTTGATGTTTTATCTCTGAGGGAATTGGTGAACAGTTTGGCCACAATACATCAAAAAGATTAAAAGCATCTTCATAGCTTCGAGGGAATGGGGTACCAGTTAGAACGCATCTTTTTTTCGCATAAGGAGCAATGTTTAATACGGCATTTGCCCATTCACCGTTTATTTGTTTTATATAATGAGCTTCATCAATCACCAGAAAAAACTTTATTTCTTGTTTTTCAAATAATACTTTAACTCTTTTCCAATCCCTTTGTAAGGTTTGAAAGGTTGTAAGATAAAGGTCTGAAACGAATTTTTTGTTGACATGGTATTTGCTATGTCTGGTATCTACATCACCACCAGCAAATATTTCGAAGTTAGGCTTAAACCCTAGTACTGATTCGTACTCAGAACACCATGGCCCAAAACAAGCTGGAGGGCCGACAACAAATAGAGAGTCAACCTCGCCCAACTGTTTAAGTCTCTGAAAAACAGTTAAAACAACGGTTGTTTTCCCGCTGCCTGGTACTGAAAAATTAGCACCATTTTTTGTAGAGATTAGATGTAATGCAGCCTTATATTGATGATCTTTTAGCTTTCGGACGATATTTGTTTTAAGAAAAAATAAAAAATCATTAGTTTCAGTAATATTTATCAAGCCATTTTTAAGACGTAACCCTGACTCACAAGCTTTTTGAAGTTCTTCTGCTGCATTTATTTGTATATCGATTATAGAAAGAGTTTTGTCATCAAAACGACATTTTATGTTTTCTTTTTTAAAGTATGACGAAAGTTTTAATAAAATAGAAGAAATGTTTTCAGAATTACATGTGAAGGTGTTTGCTGTTTTATTGTACTCGAAGCCCCAGTATGCGAGTTGACTTCTATGGTATGGTTTAAAATCTTCCTCATCCGAACTAATTACCAAACCATTGTTTTCCAAACCAAGATTGATCATAATTTCTTATTTTGTAGTTTTTTGTAATTTTTCTGAAAATCATATATTAGTTTTTCTAGTTCAACAGCACGTGATGATATATCAGCAGCTAATTTTCTTGCTTTATTCCAATCTGATATAGACAAATGTGTTAAATCAAGATCTTCATGAATTAATTTTTTGTAGGCAGCTTCCAGAAGACTTAAAGGAGTTTCTTTTTCTTTTTTTGTCTCATGACCACCTTTTGCATTTTTTACATGATAAATAATTGATTGTTTATTTTTAGCAGCCCATTTAGCGTCAATTTCTTCGGGTCCCAAAGAATTACCATTTTTATCAAAGCGCATTGCTTGTGGCAGTAAAGGATCTACCTCATCAGTTATTTTTAAAATTTCTTTTTTCCCTTCCTTTGTTCTGCAATATTTATTAAAATCACGCATTATTACATGAAGCTTGGGCATATCTGGAATTGTTCTAAGGCGTATGATATTGAATGCGGCTTCTTCGATTCTACCAATCTCATCCTCTTCTATCCCAAGCTCGATAAGTTGTTTAGGGTTACTAAAATATCTTGAGTAAGTATTACTGTAGTCAATAAAAGCCTGCCAACGACCTTCTCGATCTGAAAAACCTGTTGAAATTGTTTTGTATTGACCTTGCCTGCCGAACTGATCAAGATATCTATCAACACATTCCAATGGCGCAAGATATCTTTTCTCATAATCTTTTACAGCCTTTTTTAGTTCAGCTTTTGTGGCTCCTGCATATGCCGGGTCGTCCCTTAGTTGTTCCTCAAGTGATAACCCAATACTTATTTTACGTTTGATCGATAAAGCACGATCAAATCCATAGTATTCAGATTTTCCGTCACTCTGAAGTTGATATCTGTTTTCTAATTTCTCAATCTCAAGCAGTGTTGGCGGTCCACCTTCCTCATCTTCACCAGGAAGAATTACTACTTTCATATAACCATATGAGTCATCTTCAGGAAATTCTTTGTGAAGACCTTCTATCACCATCTTCCGTCTGTTCCCGTTGATCAAAAATCCGTCGCAGGTAATAATTGCTGCATCCAATTGACCAGAATGGATTATTGCTTTCCTCAGAATAGCCGTTTTCTCTGGGTCTTTCTGCTTAAGAAAGTCAGCAAGCTGAGCTTGGGCTTGATCATCAGTTTCATCTAAAATTCCAATACTTTTCTCGTAATCCATTACATCTGATGCGATACGGCCATTATCCTTTCGATAGCGCAATATCTCAATTGGAACCATCCAAATATCCCGCTCAACCCTGTCCTTAATGTCATTCCTAAAGTTGATAATTTCTTTCGAAGGTTTTGCGGTTTGCATTTTTTTTGCTTGAATTTCTTTGGCAAAATCTTCAATAATTATACGGGTTACCGGTTTAGTAATACTACTCATACCTTCCTCCTTTTTAGCCAAATATTTTCCAAGCAATAAATATTATACTACTCATCAATGATTTACCGAGAGCTGAGATTCAATTTAAAAACAAGATATTAGCTTCTATATCCAAATCACAGTACATGTTAGATGGATCGAGCAAAGGTTACCAAAGGCATAACGTTAAAACAAGTTTCGTTTTTATTAATACTTATCAATAACCGTTGGCGCAAGGAAAAGGGTCTTTCGTGCCATAGCTGCTCAGTATCATGTGATGCCTTTCCCACTCAAGCTAAGATCACGTAGAACAGTTCGTGTTTTTTGAAAATTATTTCGTTCCTGTTCGTGGTTAATGATATTATCCATTACCTGGGTACTCATATGGTGATAACCCTAATTTTTTTTTTGAGAAACGATGATAATTAAATGTTTTTCTAGGGTAGAAAATTTATATTCCCCAAAAATTATTTTCTCAATCAAGAAGTAATTGAAAATTATCAAAAAAGTTATAAATGGGGGTCAACTATAATTTTATCACCATAACATGTAACTTTAACACATCTAGGCCTGCTGGTTTTTTCTCTGTTTAATCGAGGCATACTAATGATCAAGCAAATAATAAAATTAGGGGACTTGGACCTTATTCAGCCTGTAAAAACAAATTTTTTCAAAGAACTTAGAGGGTTGATCACCATTTTTTTTGCTGTTGTGATTGGTTTTGCCTTTCAAGAGTTCAATAAAGACATTTCTGCAACACAACTATTGAGACATGTCGTTGCCCTAATAATCATTTGTATGAGCTGGTGGGGTTATCATTGGGGAATAATCTGCGGACCAAAAGAACTAAATGTTGTTAACATAATTATTGACTGCGCTCTGTTAGTAATTTATTGGCTATTATTGAATAAACACGAATATCATAACTTTCTATATCCAACTATGTTTTTTTTATATTTTTTATGGGAATTTGTAAGATGGGTATCAAGCGATACGCCTGAAGATAAAGAAATGTTGCTAAAAGCTATGTCATTAAATTTTATATTTTTTTATGTCGTAGTATATTTATATGCAATTCACGATTTGCAGCATATTTTTACAGATAATAATATACCAATTATGTTATTATTTATTGCTATGATTTACAGAATTATGATTCATAAAATTTATAATTATAAAAAAAATTTTTCCAGACAAATATCATATATCCCGGACGAAATACTAATTAAAGAAGCAAAATTAATCGCCCAGAAAGCTTACATACCTGTAACCAACTACAGTGTTGGTGCTGCGATACTTGTGAAAAATGGACGAATATTTTCCGGATGCAATATCGAATTTGATAACTTAAGCAATACAATTCACGCAGAAGAAGCGGCTATAAGCAGTATGATTACCTCTGGAGAAACGCGACCAGTTAAAATTGCTGTGTATACACATGATCGCGAACCAGTCTACCCGTGTGGAATGTGCCTCCAATCCCTTTTTGAACTTGGCGGCGAAAATCTTACGGTGATAGCATGTAACGACAAAGAACACCGTTCAAGGAAAATTACCGAGTTACTACCCTTTGGTTTCGTACTTGGGAAATAATGACTTTATGGAGAAAATTTTTCTAATTGATATTGTTGCAATTTCAAATCTCGAAAGGACGTGATCTCAGTAATCTCTGTGACAACCTGGATGGACATATTTTCAAGTTAATGATTGCGCTTGATCTCCCCAAACTCCTCGCAGGATATGGGAGGCCACAAAATCTGAGATTGAAATCACTCAAATGGACAGCTTGTTGCCCATGCAGGGACTTGAACACCTATTTTGAGGATAGCGACAAGAAATAAATTTTTTTCACTTGGTTGCTGAGCTCCTCGGTGATGATACACGTAGGTACTTTTTGCTTGAGCTAAACAGTTCGGAAGAGGACATGTGTTTTATAGCCAGAGATTTGGAAAGTAGGAAATTTAAATTTGCGAACTAAGCCCTTAATGATGGATCGTCGGAAAATATAATAAATATTGAATGCACACTATTTGCAACTCATCATATTTGAAACAAAGAGCACTTAGCTCGGTGTGGACTAAGTGCTTGATATTTCTGGTGGGCCGTCAGGGAGTCGAACTCCGTACCAATTAACTCAATCGATAATTCTCGGAACAACTCATAGTATACGTGGTACGCAAAAAAAAGAAAAAAGTTATTAGGGAATATACATCCTATCTAATAGAGATTCAGGACTGGAAAGCTCCTTATTCTTTCCATTTGAATCATGATCGGCTTCTGAACAAAGGCCCTTATTCTGATCATATCGAATTATCTATCAATGGAATTTTCCTTTATCCCCAACAATATGCAGGAAATAATTGTGAATTGACTTTTTTAGGGGATAGGGAAAAAACAAGAATGCTCAATAAGCCTGAGAAATTTGATGACTATCAACCACTACGTATCGGCACCTTATCGATTCGGAATGATAGAAGGGTCTTTTTGGGCTCATTTCCCATGGATAGTGTAAAGCTGATAATTAATATGCTGATATTCGAAAAATACAAATATCTTGATTTTTATGGCTACACACCCAGATATGGAAGTGCAGAAATCTTCTCTATGCATTTTGAAGAAAAACTTGATGAAGATGAATGGGGCGAGATTTTGAATTAATTACAAGTGATTTAATGGGCTTAATTATATATAATGCCAAATTAGATTCTATTAAATATTTATTTAGCATGAAAACTCCTTCAGAAATACAAGAAGAGCAATCCAAAAGAATTGTATGGGTTGTCCAAACAATTTTTAGTCTCATATTGGCTAGATCACTTCTTGAATATAGGGATTGTCTTTTGCATCCATTTTCAGGTCAATATTTTTTAACAACACTTGGGTTAATTTTAGTTTACGGTACTGTTTTATGGAGCTGGATAGACTACAGTTATACAACTGTAGTCTCACCATATAATTTTGATAGAAATAATTATGAAAGAATTCGTTTTATTGTAGACCTGTTAATTGTAATTATATATGCTTATTGGCTATTTTCTTTGTCTGATTTACAATATGATAATAATCAGCGTATAGAGAAATTACTAATTTCTATTCCAGTAATATTTTTGTTTTATTTCTTTTCAGGAATATTAAGGAGGATAAAATATGGAAAGAGGTCTAGCAGGATATCATTGATTATTATTTTTGGAGTTTTATTCTTAATATCATATATTTCATATAAAATTATATTTAATTCGATTGAAAATAAGCTTATTGTAAATATTACATTTATAGTAATTTCAATGTCTTTAATGGTGTTGTATCGGGTTGTAAGAACATTAATTTTTACAAGGAAGTATTGGATAGCGTTTGACATAGATGGTGTTATAGCAAATCAAATAGATAGCGTTTTACCTGTAATAAATAGTCGATATGATTTGAATATAAAATATAATGATGTGATACAATGGGACCTTCCTGTAGGTGATAGTAATATCTCAGATATTATTATAGAAGAACAGAATCATAAACATTATGTATTGTCTATGAGTGTTATAAAAGGAGCGGTTGAGGCATTGAATAATTTGATTGAGAAATATTATGTTGCAATAATAACTTCACGTACTCCTGCCTCAGATAGTTGGACCAAAAAATGGCTCGATCAAAACAAGATACCATATGACGGTTATGAGAATACAAAAGAAGGCCACAAGCATAATAGTGATTATGATGTAAAAATTCTTGTAGATGATTATCAAAAAAATATTTTGGAATTTCTAGATCGAACGGATGGATTTGGGATACTTTTTTCCCAACCTTGGAACCAAAACCTTTCTGCCTTGAACCGCTTTATTGATGAAGGACGGCTTTTTATTGCTAGAGATTGGCATGAGGTTGTTGAGTACACGAAAAAAATCACAAAGTAAGCCCACGTTTTATAGAACACACATAGAACTAATTAAAAAAAGCACTTATGATGGTTATTTATGTTCGTCATAAGTGTTTGATATAATTGGTGGGCCGTCGGAGACTCGAACTCCGGACCAGTTAACAATGGGGTGGAACGAATAAGAAGAAAGCCGGGCTTTAACAATTACAACATTAAATGGACTTATCTATTGTTTACGTATTCTCATCAAGAAAAAATTAACTGGGGATATACAATATTATGAGAATTCATTTAAAAAACTAAAAATTGATTTCAATCCAAATAATTTTACATATAAATCAAGTCATTGGAAATCACTCGGTAAAAAAATTTTTGAAGAGTGTTTTAAATGATTGTATTAAAACATTGTTATTAACATAAGTACTTTATTTATTAAGCATGTGAATTTTATTGTATTGGTTAAATATAACATAAACAATTTTTAATGATGATAAATTTAATATATGTTTTGTTAGGTATAATTGCAGGTGGAGTAATAACTTGGTTTGTTTCTCGTCGATATTATATAAAGGCCAATAAAGATCTGAACATAAGAACTGAAGCATTAATTAATAGGATTGAATTAATTTTGCGAACTCTAGAACACGGAAAAATAGTTGAATTTACTCATGACGATCATGGAAACATAAAGAATATTTTGATCAAGCTTAGAGCTAGTGCACATACAAAATCATCTACATCCTCTCCGGAACTAGAATTGTAGTATCTAAAAAGTCAATTTAGTCTCTTTGACACAAGGCAAATTTTTAAAACGTAGACTAATTTTGCCACTCTAAAAATTATTAGATTTTGCTCCCCCCACCGTTCACTATTTCGACTTAAGAGATTTTGAAAGTTATGAGAGCACACTATTTGCACACTCATTACTGAAAAAATAAAAAAGCAGTTAGCAAAGTGTATACTAACTGCTTGATTTAATTGTGGTGGGCCGTCGGAGACTCGAACTCCGGACCAATTGATTAAGAGTCGAAAGCTCTAATGCTTCCCTTTTCTGAGTATTGTAAATTTATTCTGTAAGGTTTTGTATGTTAACTTTTCTATCTTTCCATTTTTGGGATTATTGTATTCAAGTTTAATGTAATTTTTATTTATGATTGTCTCTTCAGTATCAAACTTGTTTAATAATCTCCATACATCACGTGCGGTGAACTTGTCCTTCTCTTTCAATAATTCTGTATAGGTTTTTTCAATGATTTTATCCATATAGCCTTTTGACTTCTGTCTTTTGATTGGCTTTTGATTTGTATCAAAGGCCAAGGACATAAATTCTTTGCAAACATTCAACCCCTTACTAATAGCCCATTTAACAAAATCGCCCGGAATAACATATTTTTTGTCAATTAATTTAAGTTTACCAGCACTAATACTTCTTTTGGCGAGTTTGTAATGATGACTCATTTCAGATTCAAATTTATAATCTGGTTTCTTGGGGCGAATCGGTTCTCCATCCTCTCCACTCACATAATCTGGAACTCGTGGTTGACAGTCGTTTATTAAAAAAACAGCCTCTTCAAGTTCCCACAGGTCTGCCTTTATCCAATCACTATAGTTAGGCTTTATCCACATTCCATGAGGAGATTTTTCTATCTTTAACTCTGGAAGTCTGGCGACAGGTATTTCGAATTTTTCATTTCCTAATGTTATTTCGTGGCGTTCTAAACCATCCCAAGCATTTTTTGATTTTTTACCCATCAACTAACTCCTAATTTTCCGATTTTATCAATCGCCTTCTTTTTGTGTTCGTTAACAACATGTAGATATTTCTGAGTTGTTGAAATATCCCGGTGGCCCAGAATTTCTCGCACCGTTTCGAGGTCGGCTCCCTCCATCAGAAGAAAAGTAGCGCAAAGATGCCTGAGGTCATGAATCCTTAGCTTGCCTGAACCAGGTATATCGCCAAGTCCAGCTTTCATTACTGCGGAATCAAAACACTTATGCATATCCCGAGGATTGTCAGAGTTATTTCTTGCTGGGAAAATTACCCCGGTTAGATGCCCATGCTGGTCGATCCTAATTTCTCTTATTGCTTCATTTTGCAGATCATTTAATATTTTTTTTGCTTTTTCTGTCAAGGGTATCACGCGACTCTTATTGCCCTTAGTTTCTTTGGAAATTAATGTGATTTTGTTCCGTTGAATGTCAACCTGGCTCCACCTGGCCGCTCGGATTTCAGTTGATCTTGCGCCTGTGTGGAGAGCTAAGAGAACAAATGGATAAAGGACCTTGCACGTTGATTTTTTGCACTCAGAAAGTAGTCTTTTGATTTGCTCTGCGGTCAATATTGGGCAACGGCTTTCAGGTATTCTTGGCTTCTTGATCCGTTGTACAGGGTTGGTTATCCCCTCATATCCCCATTCGGAAATTGCAATATTGAATAGGTTCGATAGTAGTGCCAACTCAATCCGTACAGAGTTGGGGGAGACAGATTTTAGGCGGTCGTCACGATATTTTGCAAGTTTTTCAGGGGTGATTCGTGACAAGGGGAGTTTGCCAAGTTTTTCTTTCAAGTATTTGCCGGAGAGTTTCTCGCTGAGTTGAGTTTTGGGCTTCTTTCTTGGGGTGACTTCGTTTAAATACTTCTCGATAGCCAAGGAGGTAAGAAGGTTATCGGCATTTTTTGAGTTTTTCCATGTGCCTTCATCAATTTCACGTTCAATTTTTCGTGCCCATTTTTCGGCGTCTCCCTTGCGCGAGAATGTTTTTATTTGCTTTGGGTAACCTTTTCGCCTTACTTCAGCCCTGTATGAAATTGAACCTTTTGGTCCGGGGCGTTTGACAATGGTCGCCATATACTTCTCCCTGCTGTTATCGTGGGTAATGGGGTATAAGCTGTGTAGCATCTATGTAGCACTACCGGTGAGTATATGTTAGAAATATTTAATAACATTCTAGAGTAAAAACAAGTAAATTTGAGCACATGCCAGTAGGAAGTGGATGGGAAGGGATAGCTGAGAATTATATAATAAAAATAGTAATATCAATAAATTATATATTAGCTTGCTAATTCGTAATCAGTAGGTCACCGGTTCAAGTCCGGTCATCGGCTCCAGAACAATCTGCCGGGGAAAGAGTCAATTGACGATGACCCTGCCGACCACATCGAAGAAAAGGCTCTTGCCGATAAGGTAGATGATGCCGGACATGACCGCCGCCGCCGGCACGGTGCAGATCCAGGATCCGAAAATCGAATAGACCACATTCTTGTTGATGCCGCTCAGGCCTCGGGCGAAGCCGATGCCGAGTACGGCTCCGACCAGGGTATGGGTTGTCGATACGGGGAGCGCCAGGCGGGTGCAGGCCAGGACGGTGGCGGTGGCGGCAATATTGGCCGCGACGCCGCGGGATGGCGTAATTTCAGTGATTTTGGTGCCCACGGTCATCATTACCTTGTAGCCGTAGGTTGACAGGCCGAGGACAATGCCGATGCCTCCAAGCACAAGAATCCAGAGGGGCACCGGCACCTTGGCGTCAATGGCCCCGGTCTTCAATATGTTGACTATGGCGGCCAGGGGGCCGATGGCGTTGGCGACGTCATTGGCTCCGTGGGCGAAAGCCACGGAACAGGAACTGACGATAATCAGCGGCACGAATACCCCCTCCACCGCCTCGAGCTGGATGCCCAGCTCCTCGTTTTCCAGGCCCCGCAGTTTGTGCCGGGCATAAAAGCGGTACGCAATCGCCGCCACAAGTGCCAATGCCAGCGATAACCACACGGCACGATTTCCGTACAGCCAGTCAAGGCTGTGAATGACGTGGGTCAGGCCCTTGTAGACCGTGGCCAACAGGACCAGCGCGACCAGGACAAAGGCAATGAAGGGCATATGCCGGATCGCGGCCCTGGCCGGTTTTTCGCTGCCGAGGATCGCCTTGCTGATGTAGATGAACATGATATAGGAGAAGATGCCCCCCGCGACCGGGGAAATAAACCAGGAGGAGACTATCTGCCCCATCTTGCTCCAACTGACCGCGTGAAAGCCCGCCGCCACCAGGCCGAAGCCGGCCACGGCGCCGACTATGGCATGGGTGGTGGAAACCGGCATGCCGAAGCAGGTGGAAAAATTCAGCCAGAAGGCGGCGGACAGCAGCACCGCCGACATGCCGATGACCAGGATGACCGCGGCATCATGCGGGGTTATGCCCGGCAGGGTTGCCAGGACGGCGGGGTCGACAATGCCTTTACGGATTGTCTCAGTGACCTGGGCGCCGACCAGGACCGCGCCGGCAAATTCGCAGATGCCGGCGGCGATGACGGCGTTGCGAAGGGATATGGCCCTGGAGCCCACGGCATTGGCCATGGAGTTGGCCACGTCGTTGGCGCCGATGCTCCAGGCTGTGTACAAACCCAGAATTGCCGCCAGGCAGATAATTACTATATCCATTCAACCTTTTTCACGCGGGACGGTAAACAAAGGCTGGTCAACGAGTGCATCCCCTGGGCGGAACCGTCCTACCCCTTTTCAATCATGACGCGCAGGTAATCGCCCGCGTTTTCCGCTTCATTGGCGATATCGCCGAGCTTCAGGATCAT
>ENA-OSEO01004860-OSEO01004860.1-sediment-metagenome-genome-assembly--contig:-NODE-4860-length-13578-cov-4.272721_pt1 | contig 13578 bp, 9 predicted proteins | sample MGYA00237883_ERZ534232 | MGnify/ENA metagenome assembly ERZ534232
CCAACTCTTCCGCGAATTCGCGCGTAACCTTCATCGGGCCAGGTGATACCAGTTAGGATTTTTAGGAGCGTACTTTTTCCGGCACCATTGGGTCCAATGATGCCAACAACCTCCCCCGGCTCAACCGCAAAGGAGACATTTCTGAGTGCCCATATTTTCGTATCAGCCTCAGAAGCGTGACTACGGCTAAACAACTGGCGCAATGATGATAGAGAGCGCGAGGTAGTGTGCTTAATGGTGTCGACCGTTAAGGTCCGTCGAGCACCGTGTAGAGCTCCAATGCTGTATCGTTTACCTAATCCGGCGACTTCGATTGCGTATTCACTCATAGCTGTTAAACCAGATCCGCGAAACGTTTTTCCATCCGACGGAAAAAGTACGCCCCACTCAATAATACTGTCAGCGCCAAAGCGACCGAGACCAAAATTGTCACATCGGGAGGGTTACCCTTACCCAACAACGCCCATCGGAAGCCCTCAACAACACCGGCCATCGGATTTAGCGTATAAACGGTGCGCCAGGGTTCATCGATAAGTTCTGATGAGTAGGCAACCGGTGTTGCGTACATCCAAAAGCGAAGCAGAAAACTCACCAAATACTGCGTATCTCGGTACATTACGTTGATGGCCGAAAACCACAAACCAACCCCCAATGCCGTAATGCCTGCCAGTAGCAACAATAGGGGAACCAGCAGTATCGCCCAGGCAACTGGATACAAACTGTAATACACCATCATTCCGATCAAAATGATGAATGACAAGAAGAAATCCGGAAGTCCCCCGATCACAGACGATAGTGGAATCACCAGCCGAGGGAAATACACTTTTTTTACCAGATTGGTGTTCCCAACCAAACTATTTGCCGAACGTGCTAACCCACCTGAAAAAAACGCCCATGGCAACACTGCTGTATAACTGAAGATCGGATAAGGGATACCACCTGAATCGAGATTCGCTATACGGCCAAAGATAATACTGAACAGAATCATATCTGCGGTGGGCTGCAAGAGCACCCAAGTTACGCCAAGGAGAGTCTGCTTATAGCGTACCTTGATATCTCGCCAAGTGAAGTAAAATAGCAGTTCGCGGTAAGCCCACAATTCCTTTAAATTGAGGGCTACCCAGCCGCGCATGGGCTCAATAATGACTGTTTTTTCAGGCAAGCTCGTACCCGAAGCCATTCGAAAACCCTATTCCCATTACACCGACCAACAAGAAGTTAAGATCTGTGACGTCGAATCAACAAAGACGCTGTATTTTAACTTGCGGGGTATTTTTGTCAACTGCGTTGAGCTGAACTGCGGAGTTGTGCGCGTTGTTCATTTCGGCAGAAACGATATAATTGCAGCCCGAAAGGAAAGTTTATGTGTTTTCGTCTTGTGAAACTATCCCGCTATTACGTTGCCAGCCTGAACCAGCATTACGCTGCGCAGCCTGACTTAGCCTCTCGCTCGTACGAAGAACAACACGCGGCTCTGATGGCAGCTTGTTTAGATACATCCGATTTTTATTCCAGGGCATTCAAAGCGCTCGGTTACGAAACGCTTGAAATTGTTGCGAATGCTGAACCACTGCAAAAGCAATGGGCACGGGAACACGGGTGCGAATTCGATGACGCGCGGTGGTGGGTTGAGATTGCCATCGCTCAGATTAGGGCCTTCAGGCCCGAAGTTGTATATGTTAGCGGTGGCGCATCGATTCTCAAAGAAGCTGATGTGCAACACTTACGTGCGACATGTCCGTCAATCCGGCTGATGGTGGTGGTTGATAACGCCCCAGCATTCACCCATGAGGCAACATTTCGCGCCTATGATTTTGTTATTTCTAATACTCCAGAAATTGTGAGGTACTGGAAGGAACGCGGCCTACCAATATATACGGTCCCGATCGGATTTGCTCCTGAGATACTGGACCGTATCGACACGACTGCCCCGCCCCGCGTCGATTTCGGTTTCATTGGTTCGATTATGCGACTTGAACATTATCATTTGACCCGTGAGACTTTACTGGCGGAACTGGTGGAGAAAATCGATCTGGAGATTTGGTCGGATGTTCGGCGAGTGGCGTGGCACACAATGCCACACCAACGTGCGCGGCAGGCTGTCTATGACGTGATGCACGGGTTGCTTCATGCCGGAATTCCGCGATGGGTTCTATCCGCTGTGCCGATTGCAGGGAGAGCCATCAACTGGAAACAACGTCCGAGCATGCCTAACTACGTGGATCAACGGATTGCGCGCCGGGCACATGCACCCGTATACGGGCTGGCTATGTATCAGCTATTGCACGACACACGCATTACACTCAACATTCACGGAGATATTTCGGCGAATAGCGCCTCGAACATGCGGCTGTATGAAGCCACTGGCGTAAAGAGTTGTCTGCTCACCGATTGGAAAGACGATCTTCCCCAAAAATACGACCCTGAACAGGAAGTTGTTACCTATCGTAGCGTAGACGAAGCTGTCGAAAAAGCCCGTTACTTGCTAGATCATGAAGACGAGCGCGCCCGAATCGCAGCCGCGGGGCAAGTCCGCACCTTGCGTGACCATACCGTTGCTAATCGTGTGGCACAGATTGATGCGCTCATCAACGAACACATGTGATAGGAGGCGCTGGCGTTTTGGCTGCTACTGATCAATCCAATCGTGTTTTGCTAGTCGCTGGGATGCATCGTTCTGGGACATCGCTGACCGCTAATTGGCTCGAGAAATGCGGTGTTCATATGGGAGACGAGTTGATCCCGGCGGACTATTCCAACCCGGCAGGCCACTACGAAGACAGAGTTATCTCGCACTTTCAACGCCAAATATTGCGTGATAACGGATGGGCCAGTGTTTTCATCACCGATAGCTGTCCCATTAGGGTGAGTGATGCACGCCGCCAGGAAGCGCTCGCCCTAATTGAGGCGCGCCAACACTACCCAAGCTGGGGCTGGAAAGATCCACGTACGTCACTTTTGCTCGGTTTTTGGAAATCTTTATTACCAGATATGAAAGTTGTCGCCGTCTACCGTTCCTATGCTCAAGTGACTGATTCATTGCTACGGCGAGAATCCAAACGTGGAAAAAGGACCCGGTACCGTCTATTGCATCCCGCACAGCGTCTGTGGCGGGCGGGCAAATTCTCATTTCTTAATGTGCCGCTTGTCCGGAGCTATCTCGGTACATGGTACCGCTATAACACGGACATCCTGCAATTTGCGAGTGCTCATCCCGATGATCTATTGATGCTGCACGTCGATGACCTGCTTCAACATGCGGATTCCCTAATTAGCTTTGTGAATAATCGATGGGGCTTCACGCTGAAGCCTGTGCCTATCACGGACGTGTATGATCCCGTGCTGTTGACAACCGCGACTATGCCGATACAATCTCTTTTTGCTTCCCGCCTAATGCCGGCCTGCCAGACGCTTCATAACCAGTTGGAGAACTGGCGATATGACACACTTCAGCGATTGTCCGCCTTATGACCGAATCTATGCCGCGTGTTTGTATATCCGTTATCAATTGGAATAGACCCGATCTGACCCTGTCATGTCTTGCATCACTCGCTCGCCTCGATTATCCGAACTACAGAATCATTGTAGTTGATAACGCTTCACGCGATGATTCAGTTGAACGGATTCAAGCGAGTTGTCCTGATGTGGAAGTCATCCGTTCATCCACTAATCTGGGATTTGCCGGTGGACACCGGCTGGCAAAAGATCTGGCGCTAAAAGATAACGCAGATTTATTGTGGATGCTTAACAATGATGCAGTGGCGAACGAATCAACGCTCACCGAGCTAGTTGCCGCTTATCAGCGTATGGGCGATGGGATCTTTGGTAGCATGACACTTGTGCCAGACGATCCAACAACTATTGCCTTCGGCGGCGGGCAAGAGTTGGACGAACATGGTAATCGGATATACTCGCTCCCCTATAATTACCTGGACGGACAGCCCTATGATCCAACTTTGCCGGATCGCCAAATAGAAGATGTCAACGGCAGCAGTTTCATGGTGCCGTTATCAGTAGTCCGCCAATATGGATTTATGGATGAGTCGTTTTTCTTGTACGGTGAAGAAACCGATTACTGCTACTGGTTGAAACAGAACGGAATACCGGCAATCATGGTCACAAAATCGACGATTGTTCACCTGAAGCGAGCCTCTACGACCGGTAGTCCGCGCTTATTGGCATTGCGTGCCTACTATCGAGCCCGAAATGATTTGTACCTACTCAAACGCCATTTTCCCGCATTTTATCGAAAAGAGCTTCGCCATCGGATTCGGACTCGATACGTCGCCTGGCTCAGAAGCGTGTTTCTACCCGGTCACCGCCGCCGAGTTTCTCTTGATTATCATCGCTTTCTAGGTGTACGGGATGCAGTGCTAAATCGTACGGGCAAAACACTCGACCCCGACGATTTTCTGGATGGCTAGAGGATTCGGCACAAATGGAAAACAAATCACGCGTCCACAAAGCGGTGCACAGCATCACTCCGCCGATTGTGGCAAGCATGTATCGCAGACTAGCAAAATCCCTTCGCGTTTCCAATTCGAATTCACGAGAAGAAGCACACCGACGTAGTGTTGGCGGCGATTGGGATACCATCGGGCATCACCAATTTCAGTTTCTGGTTCAACACGGGCTTCAGCCCCAGCATCGCCTGCTCGATGTCGGGTGTGGATCACTGCGGGGAGGGGTGCATTATATAAAATACCTGGACGATGGTAACTATTATGGCATCGACCAGGCCCAGTGGCTACTTGATGCTGGAAGAGACATAGAGGTGCCGCGTGCTGGAATAGCACCTGACCGGAAAATCAATCTCCTATGCCGCGACGATTTCGATGTAACCGAGTTTGGAGTTCGGTTCGACTATGCAATCGCCCAGTCAGTATACACCCATCTCCCTTGGAATTCTATTTTGCGCAGCCTAATCAACATCCAGATGGTTTTAAAGCCGAATGGAAAGTTTCTTGCGACGTTCTTTGAAGCCGAGTCCCCCGAACATCGTCTTAAATCTTTCAAACACGTTGCCGGCGGTCGTGTGACATATCCAGATCGCGATCCTTACCATTACGAATTTGACGTCTTTGAAGAACTGGCGCGCCGAGTGGGACTCATGGTGACCTATATCGGGGATTGGAATCACCCGCGAGATCAGCGTATGATGGTGTTCACCCACCCAGAAGTCTGATTATGGGCCTGCGTTTTCAGCACATTACAGTCTACTACGACACATACATCCGGCAGTTTTATGCCAAACATCCGGGTCTTGACGTGCAAACATATGCCGAGCAACACCGGGCTTTTTTGGATGACGGATTTAACTGGGCTAATTACCTGTGGCAAGTACTACCGGACTTTGGATACGAAACGCAGCATGTTGTTGCCAATGTCGAGCCAATGCAAAAGCGGTGGGCGCAGGAAAATGGCATCGAGTATACCGCCGAGAACTGGTACTATGATATCGCGCTGGCACAGATAAAAGCTTTTCAGCCGGATGTTCTCTTTGTGAATATGCCGTCGCACTTTGTTGAGCAGGTGCGTGCGGTAGTACCATCAGTTCGGTTAGTTTTTGGGTGGGCAGGCGAGCCGATCGTAGATGCTGAGTTGTTTCGTGCACACAACCTTGTACTCACCTGTGTGCCCGAAAATGTGACCTTCTATCGCAGAGCTGGCCAACGCTGCGAACTCCTGAACCATGCCTTCAATCCCGATGTCCTAAATCGGTATCCCGCCTCCCCTCCAGAAAGATCGGTGGGTCTGGGGTTTATTGGGAACCTGTTTTACGGTGACCACGTACACGTCGAGCGTGCGCGGTTGTTTTACGAAATTGCTCAAGGAATCGAGCTGACGATTTACGGCGAGGTGGCCGATCTCACTCCCGCTTCAGAAAACCAAGGTTTCAGGCAGCAGATACGCGATCTATACTATGTCGCCTTAGGAACTTTGGATCGTATCGGACTGGATACCGTCGGTCGCCGGTTGCCGCGCTATAAGTACGCTATTCGTCAAATGAAACGCACCATTGATCGTCCCATCTTTGATACTTTGCGCGCCCGTGCCCACCCTCCTGTGTACGGTGTGGCGATGTATCGGTTGCTAGCCAGCTTTGGCTTGAGCCTGAACGCCCATGCGTGGTCTGCTTATGCCTCGAACATGCGTCTATATGAAGCGACAGGGGTCGGCACGTGCCTGCTGACTGACTGGAAGCAGAACATTGGGGACCTGTTTGAGCCGGACGTGGAGATCGTGACATATCGCAGCGCGGACGAAGCTATTGAAAAAGCACGCTATCTGCTGGACCATGATTCTGTACGCCAGCAGATTGCCGCTGCAGGTCAGCAGCGCACGCTACGTGATCATACACTCATGCAGCGTGCTGCCGAGTTGGACACTATCCTACGTAAGCATCTCTAAACCTTTTTCTGCCCAGCGAATTGGTGTGATATGCTAACCTATGGCTTCGAAAATCTCATCACATAAAGGCCGGTCTATGATAACTAAACCTAAATGCATCTTTGTGACAGGCGCTACGCATTCAGGAACACGCCTTCTTGTCGAGATGTTTGATAAACACCCGGATGTATCAGTACCTGTCGAGTCAATGAAAGAGATGGGCGAATTTCGTCCTTGGAATCCCTTTTTCATAGGTATGCTCGACCGCATCCCATTGTATTCGGAAGAGTATGACATCAACCTGGAAGAACTCCGTTTTATCTTGGATGCGTACATGCAGAGTATAGACACCAGCAAACCCTGGTGCCTGCTGAAAATCCCCTATCATCCCCTCAATTGTCTGGACGCTTTTGTTGATTACTTTGATGGTGAGATCACGATGGTCTTCACACGCCGGCCCGCCGAGAAGATCTTCCGGTCGTATCAAAAGCGTGGTGAAGATCGTTCGTTATTCTCCGATAATGCGCTCGAACAGCTACGTCAGGTCAAAAGGCTGCCGGTTGACCAGCGCTACCAACATCTCGCCCATCCTAACGCGGAAGCGTTCTTTACGGCTTTGGTCGCACATTGCGATGTACTACGCGAACGCTGGGATGCAGCTAATCCCAAACACAAATTCATTGTGGTCGATATGGAGACTCTGGCAGTCTCCCGGACATATCTCGTTGAGCTCCTTGAAAAAATGGGACTCTCAGAAACCGGGGCAGATGCTATGTGGTCTGTCATTGACCCAAATCGGTTGTTAAGCCATCAACCCCAAAGCAATAACCAACAAAGGCCTAACTTGAAGGCACTCACCCGCAATATAGTACCGCCCATTATTTGGAATATGGGTGCTCGTATCAGGAAGCGATAAGCTTGCGAGTCGCAATTAACGCTCAACTACTGTCTGAGCAGGGTGTCGGCGGAGCCGAGTCTGCTCTGATAGGGTTGGTCCGAGCCTTGGACCAGCTTGATGATGGCACGGAAGAATATGTGATTATTAGCCACTGGCAACAGCCGAACCGGTTAGCTTCCTACCTTGGTCCGAACCAGTCCATTGTTCCTGGTCCTCGCCCCGCGCAGCGATTTCAGCGGACACCTCGTATTGTGCGCCCACTGGCTCGTAGCGTTCGCCGGATCATCATGCAAGTGTTGGGCAGCGAAGTAACCCAACATCCCTTTGCAGTGCCCGTGTCAGATGGGTTTTACGAGTCTCTGGAATGTGACGTGATCCATTTTCCGTACCAGCAGTTTGTGATCACGGCAATGCCCTCCGTGTTCAACCCTTATGATCTCCAACATTTGCATCTTCCGCAGTTTTTCACACCGCGCGAGATCGCATGGCGTGAGGTCTTGTACCCTGCTGCGTGTCGGATCGCGCAGAAAGTGACAGTTGCGTCGGCATGGAGTAAGAACGATATTGTCTCGCAGTATGGAATTCCCCAGGAAAAAATACAGGTAATCCCACTAGCACCTTCCGTCACCAATCATGCGCTTCCTGAAGAGAGTATCTTACACACCATACACGAGCGGTATTCGTTGCCTGATACATTCGCCCTTTATCCAGCAATGACATGGCCGCACAAGAACCATATTCGGTTGTTAGAGGCGCTGGCGCTTCTGCGGGATCGCGACAATTTGCGCGTGAACTTAGTCTGCACGGGCCAACAGAATTCTCACTGGCCGCGCGTACAGGCCCGCTTGAACGCTCTGCACTTGGGAGACCAGGTTCGATTCCTGGGATTCGTGCCGGGTACTCATCTATCTGCGTTGTATCGTATCGCTCAATTCGTCATTGTTCCCAGCTTGTTTGAAGGCGCCGGTTTGCCACTGCTAGAAGCGTGGCAAGCACGACAACCAGTGGCCTGTTCGTCGGTGACATCCCTCATTGAGGAGGCCGCCGATGCGGCGCTGCTCTTTGATCCCATCTCTGTAGACGCAATAGCTGGTGCGATCCGGCAGCTTGCAACCGATGAGGCTCTGCGCGAACACTATCGCCAGTTGGGTATCCGAAGGCTGGAGATGTTTAGCTGGGATCGCACGGCTCGCGCCTACCGTGCCATCTATCGGCAAGTAGCTGGGGTTCCACTCAGCGAAGCTGAGCAATCCCTATTGGCAGTGAACTGGATGGAACATAGTAGGTGAATGTCTGCAAGAAAAGTTACGACTCGCCCCAACGCGTAACCAACGCAATCAAGGAGGCCTGAGACTCGTCAAACATACGATGTTGAGCCCGCTAATCTTGCTTTTTCGGCCAAACTGTAGTAGCTATTCAGGCACACCCATCCTGTTCCATATGCGTCTGGATACACCTACATGCCAACCCCGATCACCGAATCTCAAGCCCGGCGGGCCCTCCAGGCCCTGCTCGACGATTACAACGCCCTCTCCGACGACGCCCGCGCCCAGATGACCGAAGCCGGCGTCGTGCGCCAGTTCGTCGACCGCCTGCTGCGCGACGTGTTGGGCTGGCCGATCGAAGACCCGCAGCGCTACAAATACGAGCTGAGCACGCAGGCCGGGCGTCCCGACATCACCCTGATTCCGGAAGCCGGCGGGACAATCTTCCTCGAAGCCAAGCGTTTTGGGGCGATCAAGGAGCTGGCCGAAGCGCGGCGCACGATTGCCGGCGTGATCACCCCCGGCCAGATGGCGCTGCCCGGCATGGCCGTCGACCGCACCGCCGAAGAGCAGCAGGCGATCAACTACGCCTTCAAGAACGGCGGCACGTGGGCGATCCTGACCAACTTCGAGAAGCTGCGCCTGTTCAACGCCCGGCGCGACTGGCTGGTGCTGTCCTTCGAGAGTCCGAGCGCCTACCTGGCCGACTTCGAATGGCTCTGGCAGCTCGCCTACCCCAACATCCTCAACGGCAGCCTGGATGCCATCAGCAACCAGCGCCACGCCAGGAACGTCGACACCGACTACCTCAACTTCATCAACGAGTGGCGCGAGATCCTCGCCCAGGACATCGTGCAGCACCGCGACCGGAACCCGTGGGCGTTTCACGCCGATAGGACGATCAACCTGGCGCTGCTGCGCGCCGTCGTGCAGCGGTTTCTCGACCGGCTCGTGATCGTCCGCTTCGCCGAGGATCACCTCGTCATCCCGCCTGGCACGCTGCGCGACCTGTACGAGCTGCGCCGGCGCAACCCCTACACCCACTCGATGGACCAACTGCTCGACCAGTTCTTCCGGCGCTTCGACGAGTACCACAACTCCGCCTTGTTCGCGCCGGGGCCGGTGGACGATGCGTATTTCGGCGACGACGCCCTGCTCCAGCTCATCGAGAAGCTCTACGAAGCCCGCTACCGCTCGATGCCGGCGGACATCATCGGCAACACCTATGAGCAGTATTTGGGCAAGACGCTGGCGCTCGACGACGGCTCGGTGACGACCCGCGACAACCTGGAGACCCGCAAGAAGCAGGGCAGCTACTACACCCCGCAGGTGATCGTGCGCTACCTGGTCGACACCACACTCGGACGCGTCCTGTATGGCACGGCGAACGGCCAGCCCGACGGCGAGCCGGTCGAGGGCGAGACGCGCAAGACCAGCCGCGACATCCGGACGCTGCGCGTGCTGGACAGCGCCTGCGGCAGCGGCTCGTTCCTGATCTACGCCTACAACGTCCTGGCCGACTTCTACGAGAGCGAGATACGGCGCCTGAGTGCCGAGCTCGAAGCGCGCAACCTGGAGCTGGCGCAGCAGGGCGTCAGCCCGCTCGAGCGGCGGCTCGACGTGGCCGACTACACCGCCGAGTTGGACCGCATCCGCGAGTATCCGCGCCTGATTCTGGAGACGCACCTCTACGGCGTGGACCTCGACCCGCAGGCGGCGGAGATCGCCGTGGTGAACCTGATGATGCGCGCGATGGAGCGCCGCCACCAGGAGAAGCGCCTGCCGCTGATCCTCAACCAGAACATCAAGGTGGGCAACGCACTGATCGGTCTGCGTCCCGACGATCCGCGCCTGGACGAGCACGCCGATCGCCTGGCGGCGATCCGGCAGTTGCGGCTGAACCTGGCGCGGTCGGAGCACGGGCCGGGACACGATCGGATCATCCGCGACCTGGAAGCGGAGACGGACGCGCTGACAGCTATCCTGGACGAAGACTTCGCGCCGCATTTCTCCGACCTGGCGCGTGTGCGTCCCTTCCACTGGGCGGCGGAGTTCCCCGAGGTGTTCGTCGACGAGCGGGGGCAGCCGCTGGACAACTCCGGCTTCACGATCATCGTCGGGAATCCGCCGTGGGAGATCGTCAAGCCGGACCTGCGCGAGTTCTACGCCCAGTTCGACCCCGATATCGAGAGCAAGCTCAACCGGCGGCAGGTCGAGCGGCGCATCGGGGAGTTGAACGCCGAAGATCCGCGCATCGTGGACCAGTGGCAGGTGCAGACGCAGATCATCGAGGAGAGCGCTGCTTTCTACCGGGCGTGCGGTAACTACACGCGCCAGGGACGTGGCGACACAGCCACGCACAAGCTGTTTCTGGAGCGCATGTACGGCCTGCTGCAGCACGAGGGACAGATTGGGTACGTGGTGCCATCGGGCATTTACACCGACCTGGGCACCAAAGACCTGCGCGAGATGCTGCTGAACGAGGGCAATATCCAGTACATCTACAGCTTCAGCAACGAACGTTTTTTCTTTCCCGGTGTGGATCACCGGTTTAAATTTGCGTTGCTGGGCGCACAGAAGGGGCCGCAGAGTGACGGGTTTTGGGCGGCGTTTCGTTTCAATCCACGTATCGCAATAGCACCCGATGATTTACCAGATTTTCTGGCGACTCCGGCAAACCTGATCTATGTATACAAAGAATCTTTGACCCGTTTCGATCCCAGCAGTGCAGCCGTGATGGAATTTGAAACACCCCACGATTATTCAATTGCGGAAAAAATCTATGATGAATGGCCATTGCTGGGAGATGAGGTAGATGGTCTTTGGAATCCAGCATTTGCCCGTGAGTTTGATATGGCAAACGATAGCGGGCTCTTCAATCAGGTCCAGGTCGGCCTACCATTGTATGAAGGCAAGATGATTCACCAGTTTGATGCCTTTTTTTCTCCACCTCGTTATTGGATAGATGCAACGGCGGGCACTGAGAAGCTAAGTGGAACAGCAGCTGCATCATGGTTTGAAGAATATCGATTTGCGTTTCGCGAGGTTTCGAATGCCACAAACGAGCGAACATGCATTGCCGCTGTGTTACCCCCGGTTTGCTTTGCCGGACATACATTATGGGTCGGGATCACCCCTAGTTCTGAGACACTCCTGTATTATGTCAGCTTAGTAAATAGCTTCTGCGTCGATTGGGTCGCACGTTTTAAGGTAGACAAGCATGTGACTTTGTTCATCATGCGATCTTTGCCAATTCCTCGCTTAGTCGCGCGCAACCCGTACTTCGACGCCATCGTGCCCCGCGCAGCGCGTCTCACCTGCACGCGTGACGAGTTCGCCGACCTGTGGCACGATGTCACGGGCGAGGACTGGAACGACTCCTCCGGCGCCACCGATCCCGCCGAGCGGCAGCGGCTCCGCGACGAAATCGACGCCATCGTCGCGCACCTGTACGGCCTGAGCCGCTCGGATTTCGATCACATCCTGGGGGCGTTCCCGCTCGTGTTCCCTGACGCGCCAGAAGGGTGGGCCAAGCGCGAGGCGCTGCTGGATGTGTATGATGGGTGGGCAGAGAGGCTGAGGGGACAATAATTATAACCCCCGATATCACCCAAAAAGGCTGTTCGCGTCTATTGAATAGAAACCATGAGAAATGCACATGCACAAGGAAGCTAATTCACTTTCTCAAATCATAGCATCGGTCAGTACACGGCCAATGCGCCTCGGTTTCGTTGTGAACCGAACTGTCGGCAATGATGATCTGGCAAAACTGTTCGAATACAATTCTCTCCTATGGGGAGGTTATTACAATATCTTCGTCCCAACCGACGGGAAGACTATTAGGGAGGACTGGTGGCAACTCCTCTTGAACCACGATCCTGACGTAATCTTCTATTTGGGCGATATCAGTACAGAGTTAGATCACCAAATATACTCAAAAATACAGCCCTTCAGCCATTCCGTTTGGAACGAAGAGATGTTGAGTAGGACTCTGCTCCGACAAGACCATCATGGAATTTCGGTTTGGGCGTTACTAAAACAGCACCTGGATGAAAAGGGCCCGGTTGCAGAGGCAGAGTCGTCAGCACGATACCTGATAGTAGGAGAAGGGAAATATGGGCTTCTCTACAAACTCCTATATGGAATACTGCCGACGACTGAAGTTGAACCAGGAATCAACCTCGCAGAATCATACAGAAGGTTGCTTGGCGCAACCCTGTTTGAGGCTCCCGGAAACACCCTCGAAGACCATCTCCACGCAAGCCAGGCCCTCAGTAGAGCTGTCACGCCTTTGGAATTTACGCGACTGTATCTAAAGGGAACGTACCAGTTAAATATTCTCAGCCCCTCGAGTAGGATTCAGTTGTATGTCTCTGCAGGCACAATCGATGACCTCTTCATGTTCCACCTTGTGCGCACGTTGAACAGAGCTTTTTTCGTCTATGCAGACGATCTTCAAACAGATGAATCGGTCCGACATGTAGCAGAAGTAGTAGGGCCAGAAGTCCACGGCAACCTACTTCAGATCGGCAGCCTGAGCCTCGAGCAAGACGACCTTGGTGTTATTCGAAACAGACTTCGGACACATTTGCCAACGAAATCGCACCCTTGGGTGATTCATACGAGCACCTGTGATATCTGCCCTTCTGTTCTAACGGTCAACCATTCTGAGAAGAAACAACAGGTAGTCACAATCCTAGGCAATGTCCTGACATTTGATGTTCCTGAATTTACCCTCCGTAATGCTACCAGTCCCTTAGAGAGGTGGGTGACTGAAACGAATCTGTCTCCATCACGGGGCAATCGTAAAGGTTTCGTGCCAGCAAAATTCCGCAACCTGAATTTGCTTCTTGAGAACGGCACGAATTCGAGACGGTTTTGGGGGCCGATTCGTCACAGGTTAGCCCGGGGAGCCATCGCTGTGTCAACAGATCGAGACGAATACGTTGCCCAGTGTTATCTGCCTGATCCCAGCACCTTGATATCAACGGCGCTGGAGAACTCTGGCTATTCAGTGACTCTTCA
>ENA-OSEO01004866-OSEO01004866.1-sediment-metagenome-genome-assembly--contig:-NODE-4866-length-13548-cov-3.634771_pt1 | contig 13548 bp, 13 predicted proteins | sample MGYA00237883_ERZ534232 | MGnify/ENA metagenome assembly ERZ534232
TGGAGCCCACGACCAGGATTGAACTGGTGACCTCATCCTTACCAAGGATGTGCTCTACCGACTGAGCTACGTGGGCCGATAACACTCCCTCTCCGCACTCCCAAAAGGCAAAAATGGAGCGGGAAACGGGATTCGAACCCGCGACCCTCAGCTTGGAAGGCTGACGCTCTAGCCCCTGAGCTATTCCCGCCTCATGAAAATCCATAATGACAAAAAAATGGTGGAGGGGGGAGGATTTGAACCTCCGTAGGCTTCGCCGGCAGATTTACAGTCTGCTCCCTTTGACCACTCGGGAACCCCTCCACGCTCGTCAGCAGCAACTGGAGCTGGCGATGGGACTCGAACCCGCGACCTGCTGATTACAAATCAGCTGCTCTACCAATTGAGCTACGCCAGCACGTTAGCTTATCCATATTACAGGGGTTTCAAGCAGCGAAGCGGACGGGCAACCCTGTAACACCCTTCCGCAAGCGCACTTGCCGCCCTTCGAATAGAATCCGGGATACTAGATACAAAAGATGTATTTGTCAAGAGTTTTTTATTGGAATCGTGGGTGAAGAAGAAAAAGCGTCAGTCCTTACTCCTCGCCAAACACCTGCGCGGAAAAAATAAATATCCGCGTGTCCGGATCTTTCCACGCATCCTCCTCCAGCCCCGCTTTTCTGCAGGTTTCCCTCAGAAAAGTGGTCCGGTCCCAGTTGTACTCCGAGGCAACCTGGGGCAAGAGCAAACCGGAACGGAACCCTTTGACGATATAGATTCCATGCAGCCCCACTTCAATCTCGCCCACATCGTGAATCTGTTTCAGGGGGGTCAGGGCGGAAATCTCTATATGAAGAGATTCGAGTTCATCCTTCCGAAGGGGAGGAAACCGGGGGTCGTTGAAAGCTGCGGCCTGGGCCATTTCCTCAACCGTTTCACCGAGGGGTTTGCGCGCCTCGATAAACCCGATACAGCCCCGTAAGCGGCCCTGTTTCTTGAGGGTGACAAAGGCACCCCTCTTTTCCTTCAAAGCACCTGACCCGATTTCCGGGGAAGGCATCTTCATCCCGGTGAGGCCAGCTTCAATGCTCTTCCGCGCTATGGTCAGGAGCAGGTCTTTTTCCTGCCGCGTCAATTGCGCTTCAGGGACTTTCTCACTCATTGCAGACCTTTCGCACTTTTCTTATACAGGACGCCCGCGGCGTATCCCACGACACCGTTTCTGTCGCCCGTAATATCGCCGGAGTTCATGTAGGCCAGGATTTTCGCGCTGTCGGCCCCCAGCGCCGCGGCCACCATCATGGTCACGGCTACCGGTCCGGCGCCGCACGCCTCGTATCTCCCGCTTTCAACGCCCCTGAGAAACCCTTCCGCGTCCATCTTCTCGATATGTTCCAAGGCCGCCGAATCCATTGCAACAGCCGTGTCGTAACCGTGATAGTGGGAGAGATCGGTACTGGCGATGACGAGCACCCTGTTATCTCCCACCGCCCGGGTGATTGCGCCGGCCACCGCCCTGCAGGTGCCCATATCCTGGGTCCCCATCAGGATGGGAATAAAGGGAGCGCGATCGAAAACCACCTGGAGAAAGGGCACCTGAATCTCGAGAGAATTCTCGGGGAGGGTGTGATCCGCAGTCAGTGATACCATGCCGCCGCTGTATGCCGCTATCTTTTCGGCAAGGTCCCTGTCAACGGGAGAGATTCCCAGGGGGGTCTCATACCCCTTCCCGTCATAGAGGGAAGCCCCTCTGAAAGACTCCCGGTGGCTCGGGCCGATGAGAATCACGGCATCGAAATCCTTCCCCTGAGCGGCCTTGTAAGCATGCGCGGCCACCTGTCCGGAATAGACGTACCCGGCATGAGGAGAAATGACCCCTATCACCGTTCCATCAAGGGCATCCACCCGCGCACCGGCAAGATATCCTTCTATATCGGATCTCAGACGCGCCGGATCTGCCGGATACCATGTCCCCGCGATCATTGGTTTTCGTACCATCTCCATTTCACCCCCTCTCCCCTCTGCGGCAAGCGAAAGGGCAAGAAACATGACAAAGAGTATACATGAAATGGTGCTGACATGCCTGTTCATTCACACCTGCCGGTCATTTCGGGTTGCATCCATGATATAAGTGATTTGTAACCCTGTCAAGCCCAAGGGCTTCAAGCGAGCCAATGCCCTTGACGGGCCTGGCCTGAATCAGACGACATAGAGGGGGATCACAAAAAGAAAGGCGAAAGGATTACAGGCGGTTCTCTCGTTCAGAGGATACCGAAAACGCGAAGGCGGCATACCGGCCGTCGTGACTCATGCTGAGAGTGACGGCAGATGTGCATCCTGCAATTTGTACCACGGGAGGGGCCAGACCCAGACATCCTTTTGGACGGAAAATGTCGACAGCCTCCGGCGGCTCGCCCACATACCCGGCTATGCTTCGTTTTGCCATTTTCCGGACAAAGTCGGATTCATGATCGGGTGAAAAACAGGTCCGAGGGATATTCCGCACTTCCCGGATGACTGCGTCGACCTCCTTGTCCGTCGCCGCGCCCAAGCAGTGAATATAATCGTTGGTGATACAAAACCGGACCGAGACCGGCCCTGAAGGAGTATCAACGGTGCCCGATTCAGGTCCGTGGCTGCCTTCGTCAGGCAGATGCACCTCATACCGCCCCGGCGCTGAGGAAACGGAAGGAACAGATCTGCGTACCGCCTTGTACGCCGTTTCCTTTCCCGCCCACAGGCTCCAGAGCATTCTGTCCGGATCGCCGCTTTCCAGGATCTTGTGCCGCTCACCCGGCGTGAACACCCTGTCCATGAAAGGGATATCCCGACTTTTCCCTCTTGCCTGAGGAGCCATACGATCCACGACGTCGTTGCCGATCAAAGTACTCATCCTCCATCCGTGCCAGATGTTCCACGATCCGCAGCGCGCAGTTTCTCTGGGCCTTCAATCCCTTCCCCTCCATCTCCGGCACCAGGGTCTCCACCGCCATGGTGAACCGTTCACCAAACCGGGGTACACCGGTGTACGTTTTCTGGCCGTCTCCCCTGAGATAGATACACATGACCCGGCATCCGGGGGCATGCGCCACCAGACGTCCCACGCCGTAGGTAAAATTCTCCAGATTGATCCGTCCCGTCCGGGAACGCCCCCCCTCGGGGAAGATAAGCAGACTTTCCCCTTTGTTCAGGAGATGGAAGCACCGATCCATGGTTGATTTCATCTGGTCCCGGTCACCCCCCCGGCTGATGGGAATGCATTTCGACAGATAGCAGACCACCGTCAGAAAGAGGTTCTTCTGGAAATTCTTTCGCTCCGGCAGGTTCCAGGGAAAGCGCCGGTATCGGATCATATATCCGTGCAGAGGCGCCATGGCCCACTGAACGATGACGGAATCTATCATGGTCAGGTGATTCGGACAGATGATCCACGGCCCTTTGTGCTCCCTGAAGAGACGGCGGATCGTTTGCCGCACCCTTCCGAGTTCCCGTACCCGGTAGCCCATCACCAGCATAAAAAGGTGGGCAAGGGGGGCTATGATGAAGATGGAGAGACGCCCCAGCAAACCCTGCAAGCGCAGGGAATATCTCGTTTTCCAGTTCATAATTTCACTGTAATTTCGTTTTAATTACGTCCACGGCATTCCCGATCGTCCTGATCTGATCGGCATCGTCATCGTCAATCTCGATATCAAAGGTATCCTCACACTTGATGATCACATCGACCAGACGCGCAGAATTGACCTTGAGGTCGTCGAGTATGTGCGTATCCTTTGTCGCCCCGTCGAGCAGAGCCGGATCCTTGACGTATGGTCGCAAAATAGTAACCATCTCCTGAAAAATCTGTTGTTCGTCCATTGTCTTCTCCTTTGTGAATGATTGAGGGTCGAAAGCAGCTTACGCCTTCTCCCACTTTTTAAAAATCAGGCATCCGTTCACATCTCCAAAACCGAAACTGGCTTTGGCGATAATCTTCATTTCGGAATATTCCATGACCGCCTGGGGGATCCTGTGGGCGAAGGCCTCGATCCCGGGGTGCACATCCTCGCAGTTGACGGAGGGGTGCAGAAATCCCTTGTACAATTGGAGCGCAACGGCAACACTCTCGATGGCCCCTGCCGCCCCAAGGCAGTGCCCGATCATTGATTTTGTGGAACTGATATAGGGGAAATCGGCCGGACCTCTTTCGAGGGCCCGCGACCAGTTGTCGACTTCCGAAGGATCGGCAAAGGTGGCGGTCAGGTGCCCGTTGATGGCATCGACCTCACGGGGAGATATCCCCGCGTCGGCCAGCGCCCCCCTGATGCAGAGCTGGACCCCTTCCGGGTTCGGCGCCGTCATGCTGCCGCCGTTTCGCTGTCCGCCACAGTTGACGGCCCCTCCCAGGATCTCAGCGTAGATTCTCGCGCCGCGGGATTGCGCGGCTTCCAGTTCTTCAAGGACCAGAACGGCTCCTCCGGCACCGGGAACAAAACCATTGGCCGTGGCGCTCATGGGCCGGGAACCCTTCTCGGGCTGATCGTTGAACTTGCGGGCGATGACACGCATGGAATCGAATCCCGCCCATATGTAAGGAGACGCCCCCTCGGATCCCCCCGCCAGCATCCGTGTGGCCAAACCCGCCCGTATCCGCCACAGCGCGTCGACGATGGCTTCCGTACCGGTACTGCAGGCGGCTGAGTTCGATGTCACCTGGTTCCCCAAGGCCAGGAGACCTCCCACGCGGGCGCTGGTTCCGCTGTTCATGACCTGCTCGACAACCCTGCTCCCCATGCGTCGCGTCTTTCCCTCATTCACCATGGGGACAATCGTTTCAGCAATCGTATCCATCCCCCCGATCCCACACCCGAGGATGGCACCCGTCTCCCAGTCCACCGGATCATCATCGTGGGGCACCTCGAATCCCGCGTCGCGCCACGCATCGACAGCGGATACGGATATATATCCGATATTATCGTTCAGAGAGAGGAGCTTTTCATGATCAAAATAGCTCTTGCGAACTTCGTCAAAGCCTTGCGGCATTCCCCCTATCTGACAGCCGAATTTCAGCTCCTCCAGCCGGGGGAAGAATCGGATTCCCGACCGCCCTTCGCGCAGCCCCCGTTCAAAATTATCAAGGCCGTGGCCGTTGGGGGCCACCACGCCCATTCCCGTAATAACAACCCTAGGTTTCATGTGCATCGACTCCTCTGCCGGTCAGCGTTCCGGAGCAGATCAACTCCCCGGTTTCTCTTTCCATGCGGGCCTTCGTTTTCAGGTTTCCCCTGCGGAGATAGACCTTCTCGCCCGTGATAATGACACGCTCCCCGGGTTTTACGATAGCGTGAAACTCGCAATCATCAGCCATGACGAAGAGGGTAACCATCCGACCGATCTGCTCCAGGGACAAGCCCGCCAGTATAAGCAGGTATATGCCGAAGGCGACAACCCCGGTCTGCGCCATCGTCTCGATCAGAATAACCCCGGGGGTGACGGGGCGGTCCGGGAAATGCCCTGGGTAAAAGTATTCGTCCTCTCTGAACCGGTAGGCCCCCACAATATGCTCACCGTCCATCTCCAGTATGTCGTCGATAAAACGGAACGGGCGCTGCTGGGGAACCATGGCAAGAACCTGCCGGATCGTTTCATGATCAGCCGCCATAGAGCCCCCCGTTCACGTGGATCACGCTTCCCGTAATGTACGTTCCCCTGCAGGCGAGAAAAGCCACGATGTCGGCGATCTCCTCGGGACGGCCCATCCTTCCCAGAGGGATGTTCTGAGCGATCCCCTGCCGCACCTCGTCGGACAGTTCCGCCGTCATGGCCGTATTGATGAACCCCGGCGCCACCGAATTGACGAGAATCTCGCGCCCCTGCAATTCCCTGGTCAGAGATTTTGTAAAGGCATCCAGGGCGGCCTTCTCCATCGTGTAGGGGATCTGCCATTTGTTCCCCGTATGCCCCACCACGCTGGAGATGTTGATGATTCTGCCCGTTCCCCTGCGCAACATGAAGAGGCGCAGGATCCGTTTGGTGAGATACCAGGTCCCGCGAAGCATCGACCGCTGGAGGTCGAACTCCTCGATCTTCATGGAATTGATATCATTGTTGACGGAGAGACCGGCATTGTTGACCAGGACATCGACTCGCCCCGCCTCCTCCTTGATCGATGCGACCATTTCCTCAACATCGGCCACATCAGCGAGATCAGCTTTCAGGAGAAATCCCGTTTCTATCTTCGAGAGAACCGCCCTCGCCTGGGTCTCGCTCCGCCGGTAATGGATGCCGACCCTGAACCCCTCGCGAGCGAGAGCCTCGCAGCACGCGGCCCCGATCCCCGTTCCGCCCCCGGTGACAATCGCCACCGGACGTGATCCTTCGTCTTTGCTGCCTGATCGGTTCATAGTTCCCTCTTGATAATGCCTCCCCGCGCGTGGAGAGAACGCTTCGGATAATCCGGATAGACAATCCCCTTGAAGATCCCCGCGCGGGCATCCTTCACAGTCATGATCAGTTCGTCATCCACGAATACCCTTCCGTCTCCGATGACAATGCTCGATCCGGAATCCTTGAGATTGGAAAACCGTTTTACATCGACTTCATATCGGACCGTTTTGTTATAGGGCCGGACCTGTCCGTTGAAGATAATCTCCTCAGAACCCAGCGCCCTGCCGCCTCCCAATCCCCCTTTCCAGCAACAGTAAAACCCCAGAAGCTGCCAGATCGCGTCAACGCACAGGCACCCCGGCTGCACGGGATCGCCCGGCATGTGACACTGAAAATACCAGGCGTCCATCCTGATATCCTGCTCGGCGACGATGGCCCCTTTCCTTCCATCGGCCCCGATGGAGATGATGCGATCCATCATCAGAAAAGGCGGCGCGGGGAGTCGGGAGTCGAAATCCGGGGGGGGATCATCCACCAGCCGTCCGTAGGCGAAGGTGATGAGTTCCTCAAGATCAAAGCTGTCTTTCTTCATGAATTCGGAGTATTTCACGGTTTCTCCTTCATCGGCCTGTCCGCCTTATGCCGCGATCCTCAGCATGCCCCGGACCCAGGTAAGTCCCGCCCCCACCAGGGCGAGAGCGATATGGTCCCCGGCACTGAGTTCGTCCCAGTGCTGGCTCAGGACAGTCGGTGCTCCCGAGCCTCCGGTGTTGCCGTAATCGATAATATTATGCCAGTGGTCATCTTCCGATATCCCGCACCGCTCGCTCACGGTCCTGAGCATACCGAAGTTCGCCTGATGCCCGACAAACTTGAATCTGCCACAGCCGGCAGGATAGAGCTCCTGCAAACCCCTCAGCAATTCCGTTGTCTTTCGTATGGCGAACCCCTGAACGACCCTGCCGTCCTGATCGAAATGCCCCACGCGAGGCACACGGACCTTGTCCCAGGAACCGGGGTTCGAATCGCAGAAGAAGGCCTCGAACAGCATTTTTGAGGGGACGGACGCGGATACGACGGCTGCGCTGGTTCCGTCCCCGAAGAGGGGTGCGGACCGCCGATCCGAATAATCGATGATGCGGGTCAGATTCTCGGGATTGACGACCAGAACAAAGGGCGGCAGCGCCTCCGGCTTCATGTCGGAAAGGAACTTCATCTGCATTCCGAAGGTGGAACAGGCTGAATTCAGATCAAAACAGGGGGCGTCGATCCCGATCTCCCCCGCCACACATGCCGCCTCCGCCGGTGTGACATGATCGGGGGCGGAGCTTCCGGATACCACCATCCCAATGTCGCCGGGCTCCAAACCCGCCCGCTCCAGCGCCTGCTGAGCGGCACGCGCTGCCGTCCGGGCGTTCGTATAGAGACAGGCCTCCATGGCAGCCCGCGAGTCACGGTTTTTCGTCGTCCTGATGTAATCCAGGGGCAGGGCCGTGCGGCGGGTATGGATGCCGACCCGTTCCAGAATCCACTCCTCGCTGCAGCCGATGTCCAGTTCTTCCAGAAACCGGTTCGTGATGACCGTCTCCGGATGAAAATGACCTAAACCGTGCAGATACAGCATATTCTATACAAGCTCCCGTCCGATGATCATATCCTGGACCTCCCTGACCCCTTCATATATGTCGATGATGTGGGCATCCCTCGCCAGCTTGGAAATCTCATATTCGGACATGAATCCGTAACCGCCATGCAGGTGAAGCCCTTCCGTAGCGCAGAAAAGCGCCGCTTCGGCGGCGACATTTTTCGCCAGTGAGGCGTATACGCCTCTGTCCCCGGCATGCTCCTGGACCTTGACCGCCGCCTGCATCAGGGCGAGATCCGCCAGTTCAACCCGTTTCCACATGTCCACCAGAGTGTCCCGGGCGACGGGGAGGTCGCAGATCCTCTGCCCGAACTGTTTGCGTTCCTTCGTGTATTCAAGGGTAAGATCGAGGGCCCGCTTCGCGAGGCCGACGCCGATCGCCGCCACCATGGGCCTCGCATAATCGAGGACATCGACGGCATACTTGAAGCCCAGCCGCCGGTTCCCGATGATCTGATAATCCTCGATGACCACATCCTCGAAGGTCACCGTCGCCGTATTGGATAGACGCTGGCCGAGCTTGTCCTCCGGTTTCCCCGTGGTAATCCTCCCTCCTCCCGGCAGGGTGATCTGCCGTCCTCCCGTGGGCTGGACGGTTATATCAGCCACGGACACCGCGCTGGAGGGTATGATGACACAGGCCATCATCAGGCCCCGGGGACTTCCCGTCTTGCAGAAGACCGTAAACTGTGACGCATATGAGGCGTTGGTAATGAAACACTTCTCCCCGTTGAGGATGTACCGTCCGTCCTCTCCCTTTCTGATGAAGGTGGTCATGGCGGAATTATCGGAGCCCGCTCCGGGTTCGGTCAGGCAGAAGGCGGAAATGATGGGGGCGTCCACGAAGGGTTTGAGGAATTTCTCTTTCTGCTCTTCCGTTCCATTCTGTGTAATCACAAAATTCGCCAGATCGTTGCACATGGCCGACGTGGAGATACCGGTATCGCCGTAAGACAGCTCCCGAACTATCAGAGCAGATGAAATGATATCCACCTCGAATCCTTTCACCGACTCGGGAATGGAAAGGTTCATCAGCCCCGTCTCCCATGCCTTTTTGATGATATCGAGGGGGAAAGCATGGTCGCGTTCCCGCTCCATAACACTCGGCGTTATCTCGTTTTTGACAAATCTCCGGACCGTCTCCACATACATCTTCTGGTCATCGGCAAGCGTGAAATCCATATGGTGCCTTATTCTCCTTAAAAATTGATTTCTTAACAGAGTCTCCATCGCCTTCTGAGGCAAGGAATCAGCCCGTCGGAACCGTTCTCAATCTCTAACCCGTCACGACGGTTTCTGCGACCCGGTCTCTTTTTCAAACACTTTCCGGGCTCCGGAAAGGGTTGTGACAGACTGGCATTCAACGCCCATGGTCTTGAAAAACCCTCTGAGAGGGCGGCCGGGGCCTATTTCAACAGTGAAATCCGCGGTCGCGGCAAGGGTTTCCATATTCTTCTTCCACCGCACCGTACTGCTGAGCTGCGTAACCAGCCGATCAAGGATTTCCGCACGGTTGTCCGAATGAAACAGGCCGGTCACATTCGACGTCACCCGCTTCGCGTTGACCGGCTGTACCTGCCCCTCGATCCCGCGAAGGACATCCCGGAACCTTTCCTCAATGGCCGCCATATAACGGCTGTGAAACGGGGCGCTCACATTCAGCGGGACAAAACGGAAAGAGGGGTCGCTCCCTATGAAATCTCTGATCCTCTCTTCCGTTTCGGTCATCGCCTTCGCATCACCGCTGATCACGATCTGATCAGAAGAATTGTCATTCGCCAGATCAACGGGCAGATCCTCCAGCGCCCCCAGAACCGCGGGAACATCCAGCCTGTCTGCAATCACGGCCGCCATTGCGCCCGATCCCACCGGCGTTGCCTCCTGCATGAGGCGTCCTCGCGTCTGAACCGCTTTCATGGCTTCTGAAAAGGGCAGTGCGTCCGCCGCAACCAGAGCGGCATACTCGCCCAGACTGTGTCCCCCGAAATACTCCGGTTTGAAGCCATACAGAATCCCGAGTCCGCGAAGCATGGCAATCTCCGTCGCCAGGATGCAGGGCTGGGCGTATTCTGTCAGGTTCAACCGCTCGTCCTCCTCAAAACAGAGAGCGGGCACATCCCACCCCAAGGCGTCCGACGCCTCATGGTAGGTATCCTTGCTGATGGGGACGGCATCGTAAAAATCTTTCCCCATGCCGGGGCGCTGTGACCCCTGACCCGGGAACACGACCGCTATCTTTTTTTTGTCCATTTCCGCCATTGCGTCTCTCACATCACCTTCACCTGCTTCCCACTGCAACGCACATTACATGCCATCGTAGCGCTGGCTGACCGGTTTCATAGTAACTGATTGAAATGTAAAGCTCTCTGCGGTCTGACTCCACCCTCTTCCCGGTCGGCTTCGCGGTCTTTTGGTGCGTAATACCTTTCGCAGTCGGTAAAAGATTTCGCACCCGTACCAAGTGCATTCCCCCGGCGGGAACACCCGATTTTGTTCGGGCCAAGCGCCGGAACGTGAGGCGGATTCGGAGATCCCGGCCCTTCTTGTATTGCCGCTCCGTATATGATAGCTTTTTTCCAGCCTGACACGCCGGCCAGGCACTCTCTGCCGCGGCGGCGGTCATATGTTTTCTGAGGGAGAGCACATATGGAGACCTTCGCGCTGGCGGCGATCAGCCTCACGATTGCCGCTTCGCTGTTCATAAAAAGAAATAAACGGCTCCTCCATATTGTTTTTGCCTCCTTGTGCCTCGCGCTCTTTCTCGAAAAAACGGGGGTCTTTTTCGGAGGCGTTTTTCCCAATGACTTCTGGAAGACACTGCATGTCCTGGGTATTCTGGCGATGCCTCCCCTGCTGATCGCCTTCAGCGGCATCTTCCTTGGAACCCACAGAGTGGATTCCAAAGGCCCGGCGGCATATGCGGGCCTCGGAAGTCTGATTACCGCGGCCGTCTATTTTCCCTTCCTCTTTCACCGGCCTTACGCCGTGGGCATTCTGTACCTCTACGTGGGAGCCGCTGCCGCGTACTGTCTCGCCATGCTCGTTCAGGCGATACACCACGCGCCTCGCACCGGAGAGCGGAAGCGGTTGATCTATGTGGCCGCCGTCTGCGCCGCCGCGGGCATCCTGAGTCTCACGGACGTGGCACACATCTACCACCCCGTGGTTCCCCCGCTATCCGACATTTCACTGGCGTTTCTCATCTACTTCATCCTCGTTATCATCACCTATCCCCGCCTTCCGGAACTTCATGAAATCATGGTTCGGGCGGCTATCGTCTTTCTCCTGATGATTTTCGCGACGGTCACCTTTTATCTCGTCCTCGCCATCTTCGGGGATGGGGAGCATATTCCTCCGTTCAATTTGATATTCATGACGGCCTTCATCATCGTCATCTTTATAGACCCGGTTAAACTGATTCTGAAGAAGGCGGGGCTCTATTTCTTCCTCGAAGGGAAAGGGTCGCTGAATTCCCTCTATACCATCGACGAAGAGATGGAGAGGGAAAAGTCTCTCCTCCTTGAAGAGATGGCAACCACCCTCGCCCACGAAATCCGCAATCCACTCGGGTCGATAAAAGGGGCCGCCCAGTACCTGAGAGCGGACAGCGATTCGGAGGAGAATCGCGAGCTCTTCGATGTCATCACCAGCGAAATCGACCGGTTGAACAATGTGGTCTCACGCTTTTTGAGCTACGCGAAACCCGGGACGATCAATCCCGACACCCGGAGCATATCGGATATTCTGGAGAGAATTGTCACCCTGATCACGTCGCAGCATCTCTCCGAAGGGATCGTCATAAAAAAGGACATCCCGCAGGACCTTCCCGCCGTCTGGGTTGACGGGGAACAAATGGTGCAGGCGGTCCTGAATATCACCCTGAACGCCGTGGAGGCGATGCCCCGGGGGGGCACCCTGACCCTTTCCGCGAGGGTTGTGGACCCTGAAAGCGGCCCCTGGATCGAAATTGCCGTTGAAGATACGGGAGAGGGAATCGAGAAGAAAGCGATCAAACGTCTCTTCAAACCCTTTTATACAACCAAGGAGAACGGCACGGGGATCGGTCTCGCCATCTCTCAGCAGATCGTCAAAGCCCACGAAGGAACTATCGGCGTCACCTCCTCCCCGGGGCGAGGCTCCGTCTTTCACATACGGATACCGGTGCAGAACCCGTGACCCTTCCGGCGAGGCACGAGATCCCCGGACCCTTGACAGTCCAACCATACTGTAATAGAACCACACTGAAATCGATCCGAAGAACCGGTGGTATGAGACCAGACATGAGCGGCGCGAAACCATTAGAAAAAAAGACCGTATTGGTCGTCGATGATGAGAAGAGCATGCGGCTCGTTCTCTCCGCCACGCTCAAAAGGGAAGGGTATGAGGTCGAGACCGCCGCCGATGGTTTCGAAGCCCTCGACCTCATGAAGAAGAAGGATATCTCCGTCGTCGTCACCGATCTCAAAATGCCCCGTCTCGGAGGCATCGGCCTCCTGCGCCGGGTTATGGAAAAGTACCCGTCAGTACCGGTTATTATTATCACAGCCCACGGGACCATAGAAAACGCCGTCGAGGCCGTCAAGAAGGGGGCCTTTGACTATATTACCAAGCCCTTCGATCAGGAAGACCTGAAAAACGTGATTACCAAGGCGGTACAAACAAAATCACTGAGCGACCGCGAGGTGGTGTTTGATTCCGTGGAGGGGGATCGCACCGTCCTCATCGGGACCAGCAAACCGATGCTGGATATATACGACATCATCAAACGGGTCGCGCCAACCCCGACAACTATTCTGATCACCGGAGAGACGGGAACCGGGAAAGAGCTCGTCGCCCGCGCGATTCATGAAAACAGCCCCCGAAGAGAAAAACCCTTTATCAAGATCAACTGCGCCGCCATCCCTGAAAACCTGATGGAAAGCGAACTGTTCGGATACGAGAAGGGGGCCTTCACCGGGGCCGTCCACAGAAAACCCGGACGATTCGAACAGGCCGACTCGGGGACCCTGTTTCTCGATGAGATCGGCGATCTGCCGAAGGACATGCAGGCAAAGCTGCTCCGGACAATCCAGGACCGGGAATTCGAACGGGTCGGCGGGGTCCAGACCATCACGATCGACGTCAGACTGATCGCCGCCACGAACAGGGATCTTCTCCAGGATGTGCTGGACAAACGGTTCCGGGAAGATCTCTACTACCGGATCAATGTCATGCCCATCCTCCTGCCGCCATTACGGGAGAGAAGAAATGACATCCCCCTGCTCCTGAACCACTTCATCCATACATTCAACAGGAAACTGGGCCGGCACGTACGACAGATAGAACCGGAGGCGGAGCAATTCTTTCGCGAATACACCTGGCCGGGGAATATCAGAGAGATGGAGAATCTCCTGGAGAGGCTCATCCTCCTCACGAACGACGACACCATCCGCTACGAAGCGCTCCCCGTCGAAATCCTGAATCCACCCATCCTTGAGACGGCCGGACCGGAAGTAACCGGGGGCACCATCAAGGAGATCGTCAGAAGCCAGGCCGAGGCGGCGGAAAGTCATATT
>ENA-OSEO01004869-OSEO01004869.1-sediment-metagenome-genome-assembly--contig:-NODE-4869-length-13546-cov-3.617641_pt1 | contig 13546 bp, 8 predicted proteins | sample MGYA00237883_ERZ534232 | MGnify/ENA metagenome assembly ERZ534232
CAGACTTTGGAACCCGTTATTTCTACATATTTGATTGAAGAATCATGGTCACCTGAAAGAGACAACACCGAGATTGCCATTCGACCTCAGATGAGAGCGATGACCAGTATGTCTGGGGTTACACAACTATCTCCATATATTGAACAATCACGAGCATATTTAAGGCTCGAAAGCGCTGAAATTGCATACTCTTTAAATCGTCGTGACACTCCTTTTTTAACAAGGTTAGGTGTTCGAGATCTGCGATTTGTCTTGTCGGGAAATAATATTTTTTTAATATCAGAAATGAGAACTGATATGGATGCTTATGGTGATGTATCAGGCTCCGGCAGGAGGGGTTATCCCATATTAAGACGTTTTAATTTGGGAATAAGTATGAATTTTTAAATCAATTAATTTATTTAGAATTATGAAATCAAAAAAAATATCTAAATATCTGCTAATTTCTATATCAAGTATATTTCTTTTTATTTCTTGTGTAGATTATCTTGAAAAAACTCCAGAAGCTGAAGTAACAGACGAGGATGTTTTCTCGACTTACGAGTCATTTCAAGGATTTGTGGATGGTATTTATCCTCATGTAAAGAGTTCACTTGGGTGGTGGTATGCGATGACTATGAATTGGGGTGGTGAATGTTGGCACACTCACTATTCAACAACATATGTTTTGAGAGGTGATTATTATTATATGCTTAATTTTTCTCCCTCCATCCTTGGTAATGGTGTTAAAAGAAGTGGCTCAGAATGGTCTGGTGATATATCGGGTAGAGGTATCTGGACAGGAGGTTGGTATTGTATAAGAAGGAGCAATTTAGCTCTTGAGAAATTACCCTTATTAGTAGAGGCTACAGATGAGGAAAAACGTCTTATCGAAGGACAGGCTCTTTTTTTTAGAGCGTATTTTTTTGGAGAGATTTTGCGTATTTGGGGTGGGATGCCTTATCTTACTAAAGTTCTAAAACCAGATGATGAGATGCTTTATGAACGGCCCACTTATCATGAATGTGTCGATAGCATTGTCAAGGATTTAGACAAAGCTATAGCTCTGCTTCCGGAAGATTGGGATGATACAGGTGTTGGTCAGGAAAGCCCTGGGGCTAATGTAGGAAGGGTTACCAAAGGAATGGCGCTTGGATATAAGCAAAGGCATTTGCTTTATGCAGCCAGTCCACTGATGAACGGTGCTTCCGGTAATTCTTATACATATGATGTTGAGTATGCTGAGAAATCTGCTGCTGCAGGTTGGCAATTGATTCAATTGGCTAATAAAGGGGTGTATGGACTGGTTCCTTTTGAACATTATTCAGATAATTATTATAAAAGAGACGGGACTCATGTTTGGACCACAGAAACCATTCTTGCAAGATCAAGAACTTATAGTACGGGAAATTCTCTTTACTCTTCAATTTTGAGTGATTGCTATATTCCCATACATCTTAGCGATAGGAAACCTACCAATATGTCAGGTAATCAGGCATTCGTTGATCGCTTTGAGATGGCCGATGGAACCCGCTATAAAGTAGAGTACGACCAGGATGATAATAAAAGATGGAAAAACAGGGATCCAAGGTTTTATAAAAATTTTTATGTTGACAGGGATAAGATTGGTGATCACCCGGATTCTTTCGTTTCATTGTGGATTGGTCCGGAAGAAATAGCTCGTCCACTCAATCAGGTTCCACTGGCATACCATATTGCAAAATACTGGCCATATAATGTAAATAGATTTGATCGCAAGACTTCCAATTTAAAAATACTTGTTCCACAAATGCGTCTTGCTGAGGCTTATCTTAGTTATGCTGAAGCAGTTACAGTAGCATATGGACCCAACGGTACAGCTCCCGGAGCAAATATTTCAGCTGTGGATGCGATAAATATTGTTCGTGCGAGAGCAAATATGCCTCCTGTTACCTCAGAGGCATCAGGGTATGATAATTTTTTGGATCTCATCCAGAATGAAAGAGCTGTGGAGCTTGCTTATGAAGATCAGTACTGGTTTGACATTCGCAGATGGTATATTGCACATTTGGATGAACATAAAGACTTTGTTAACCTTGAATTTGATAAAGACTGGACTTACTTCACCAGATCAATATATGATAAGCGAGTATTTGAAAAGAAGCATTACTGGTTTCCGATTCCCAAAGACCAGGGTTTTTTGTATGAAGGCATGTATCAGAATCCGGGTTGGTAGACATCTGCCTGGAATAATAAAAAACAAAGTAAAATTAATTGCGAAAATAAATGATTATGAATAAACAATTTAATATCATTATTGCCATACTCAGTTTGAATATGCTTATGCTATTACAGCTGTCTTCTTTTTCTCAGGAGCAAAAAACGATTGTTGTACTGGATGAAGACGGCAATCCTGTCTCCGGGGCTATTGTTACTGTGGAAGAACGAGCCAAGCCGCTTATTACGGATGAGAATGGTGAATTTAATATAGCCTCCGATGCCAATCTTAATGTTTATATAGAAGCAGAAGGTTTTGAACCAGTTATGGTGGAAAGCAGAGGTCTTAACAGCGTTAATTTATATAAGGCACCGTTTCATTTAGGTAAAAGGGATGAAGTTAACGTGCCTTTCGGAATACTTAAAAAGCGGGAGATTGCTGGGGCAGTTACTGTTTTAGACCCTAAAGAGTTATTGAAATATGATCAGGGTAAAAGTATAAGAGAAGCAATAAATGGACGAGTGCCAGGGTTTTTCGGTTCCTCTGATTTGAGGGGAATGGGCAGTCCTCTATATGTTATTAACGGGGTTCCACGTGAAGGTATTGACATAAATCTTCAGGAGATAGACCAGATTACCGTTTTGAAAGATCTTTCTTCTGTTATGTTATATGGTTCTCAAGCAACTAATGGTGTGGTCTTAATAACTACAAGGCGCGGAGTACCTTTAAAAAATGAACTTAATTTCACTGCTGAAAGTGGTTTAAACTTTCCAATCAATTATCCGAGCTACCTTTCAGCTCCCGATTACATGGATTTATATAATGAAGCACTAGCCAATGACGGTATAGATGCGAGATATTCATCTGATGAAATTTCCTCTACCCGCTTGGGGGAAAATACTGTACGCTTTCCTGATGTTGATTATTATAATTCTACGTATTTAAAGGATTGGTCTTCTTATAGTAATGTTGTAGGAGAAATAACCAGTGGAAATAAGATAGGGCAATTTTATTTGAGTTTGGGCTGGAAAAGTAGTAAGGGATTGTTGGCTATTGGGGAAGGAGCTAATGAAAGGACAGACAGGTTAAATTTTCGTTCCAATATAGATTATAAGGTGGCCGAAAAAATTGATTTAGTTTTTGATGGCGCTGTTATTTTTAATTTCTCAAAAGGTCCTCGCTACTCCTCTGGTGATGATTTTTGGGGGCTTTCTTCTACACTAAAACCAAATATTTATCAGCCCCTAATTCCGTCCGAATTGCTGAATATCCAGCCTGAATTACTTGGGGCAGCTAAACTAATAGACGATAAATATGTATTAGGAGGTACTTCGGAATACAGAACCAATATTTATGGAGAGTTAACCAGGAATGGAGTTAGTAATTCCAATAACAGGTTAATAGAGATAAATACCGGCCTTGATTTTGATTTAAGTGGCATTACTGATGGATTAAGTGCCATTGCTTATGTTTCATTTGATATGTATAGTTGGTTCGCTGAAAGTCTCGAAGATAGATATGCCATATATCGTCCAAATTTTACAGAAGACAATAACATTGAATCATTTTCAAAGATCGGTGAGGATGAAAAGGTTCATGAAAAGACTATTGATGATGTAACATTTTACCGGCGATACGGCACCTATGGTAAACTGGATTATCAAAAGGTTCTGGGTGACCACAAAATAGATGCCACGGCAATGACGTATTTGTATAGGTATGATGAGGAAAATATCCATCAGCCGGAAAAAAATTTTCATTTTGGGCTTAGGATAAATCATTTGTACCGTAATAAATTTATTACTGAACTGACCGGAGTATATGCCGGAACTGTGAAATTGTATTCAGCCAATAATCAATTTGCTTTTTCACCGGGAATTGGTTTAGGCTGGATTGTGACCGAGGAGAGCTTTTTTCGGGATAATTCAGTAATTGATTATTTGAAAATTAGAACTAATTTGGCTATAAATCATACAGATAAGAATATTCAGAATTACTGGCATGGCAGTGATTATTATATAACCAGTGGTTCTTATCCCTTTAATCATGGTGGTTACAGCAATGTGGGCGTCCGTTTTTATCCCGGAAATAAGGATTTGCAAATGGAAAAGATCATGAATGCCAATTTTGGGTTTGAAGCTATGTTGATGAACTATCAGTTAGGTATAGAGGGATCGTATTTTTATAATAAGAACTATGACTTGGTTACTTTAAGGACGAATTTGTTGCCTAATTATTTCGGTTCTCTTCCGTATGAAAATTATGGAAGTTATCAGCGGCAAGGTATAGAAGCCGGTGTGAACTATACTACCCATATGGGTGATGTGAAATTACAGGTGGGCACCAACCTTACTTATTCTGTTTCCGAACTACTTAAATGGGATGAGTTAGCATACGAGGATGAATATCGGAAAAATATTGGTAAATCCGTAGATGCCATGTTTTCATATGTAGCACTTGGATTTTTTAATGATGAGGATGATATAACTGGTCATCCCACTCAAACTTTTGGAAATGTTCAACCTGGAGATATTAAGTACGATGATCTTAACAATGACGGTGTTATCGATTCAAATGATCAAATGAATGTTGGTAATTCCAAACCTACCCTCCAATACGGCTTGAATATGAAATTAACCTACAAGGCTTTGGATTTTTTTGTTTTGAGCAGCGGACAGAGTGGGCAGGACAGATATTTTAATAATGCTTATTACTGGGTATATGGAGACAGAAAATACTCGGATGAAGTATTGAACCGATGGACAACTTCAACAGCTTCTACAGCGGATTATCCAAGATTATCATCCACTTTTAATGCAAATAATTTCCGTAACTCTACATTCTGGCTTTACAAGAGCAACTGGTTTAGGATTCAGACTGTTCAAATGACATATACTGTACCAGGTGGTAATATTGCCGGATTGGATAAGGTTAGTTTTTTTATCAGGGGTAATAATTTGCTTACGGTCTCAAAAATTAAAGATAAGCTTGAGTTAAATGTCGGCTCAGCGCCTCAAATGAGAGTATTTTCCCTTGGACTGAAATTAATGTTTTAATTAATTACAAAAAAAATGATAATGAGAAAATATATAAATATAATCCTGTTCATTGCTATTACAAGTTTATATTCTTGTGAAGAATATTTTAAACCAGCTAAAGAAAACATCATAGAGGAGGATTTTTTACTTCAAAAACCTGAATGGGTTGAAGGCCTTCTTTTGAGAGCTTATATTAATCTGCCCAATGACTATACTTTTGATACAGATGTAGCCACTGATGATGCGGTAACCAATTTAAAAAATTCCAGTTATAGACGTTTGGCTATTGGAGAGTGGTCTGCAGATTTTTATCCAATGTCAAAGTGGAATCATGCTTATGAGCAAATTTTTTATATTAATAAGTTTCTGGATATATACCAATCAGTTACATTTGCTACAGACCCTAATTTCACCGATGAAGAAAATTATCAAAAAGATATTTTGCATAAAAAACGATTAAAAGGTGAAGCTCATGGACTTAGGGCCTGGTATAAAATGGAGCTTCTTCAATATCATGCAGGTAAATCTAATGACGGTCGATTTCTTGGATTTCCAATAATAGATAAGAACATTGAACTAACTGACGATTGGAAATTGCCGCGAAATACTTTTACTGAATGTGTTAACAATATTATGGCTGATTTGGACATTGCTATAGCCAATTTGCCTTCAGTATATGAAGATGGATCTGATGATATTGTAAACAAGACTTCCGGTGCTATATTTGAAAACCGCATGAATGGCAATGCTGCTAAAGCATTAAAATCAAGGGTGGCATTGCTTGCGGCCAGCCCCTCTTTTTCTGAGACAAATGTTGTAACATGGGAAGAAGCTGCCACCATATCCGGTGAATTATTGGCCGAATTAGGTGAATTGCCCATTTCCGGGAAGACGTTTTATTTGGACACAAGGGATCCTGAAAATATTTGGAACCGATCACAGCAGGAGATAAGAACATGGGAACAAAATAATTTTCCTCCTTCCTTGTTTGGTAACGGCAGAACTAATCCATCGCAAAACCTGGTAGATGCTTTTCCTATGAAGAATGGTTATCCTATTAATCACCCTGAAAGCGGATTTGATATTTCTAATCCATATCTAAATCGCGATACTCGATTAAGTGATTATATTATTTTTAACGGTTCTAAGTTTAAATCTGTTGATATAAACACCTATCAGGGTGCTTCAGAGGATGGGATTAATTCATTGGAAACTTCAACCCGTACTGGTTACTATCTCAAGAAATTTATGGAACCAGGAGTAAGTTTAACACCTAGCCATCCAATTAGCAGACAACATTCTTATACCCTTTTTCGGAAAACTGAGGTACTGTTAAATTATGCAGAAGCAGCTAATGAAGCCTGGGGACCTGAAGGAGATCCCAATGCTCTTGGATTTACAGCCAAAGATAAAATCAAAGAATTAAGAGCTCGCGGAGGAGTGACTCAGCCCGATACATATCTGGAATCTATCAATGATAAAGAAAATATGCGAGAACTTATACGCAATGAAAGGAGAATTGAACTTTGTTTTGAGGGCTTTAGATTCTGGGATATCCGGCGTTGGGAACTGCAAACTGTAATGAATACTCCTGTAAATGGCGTTTTTATTACTCAGAGTGATGCGGAAATATCCTATGAATACAGTGAAGTTGAAATTAGACGATATGACTCATATATGATTTTTCCCCCTATACCAAATAGCGAGATACTAAAGGATAATATCGTTCAAAATAATGGTTGGTAGTATTTTTAAATAAATTGAAAATATATTGATATGAAAAAAATATTCATTTTAATTCTTATTATGGCAGGTCTGTCTGCTTGTGAAAATCAAGAGCTCGAATGGGAGGATTTTGAAATAAAGGCGGTCTATTTCCCATTTCAAACACCAATAAGAACACTTTCATTAGGAGAAGACAGGATAGATAATTCACTGGATAAGAAATTAATGTTTGATATTGGTGTCACAATTGGAGGAATGTATGAAAACAATCAAGAATGGACAGTTGATTATGTTCTTGATAATAGTCTTTTAGAAGATAGTGTTTTTGGTTCAGGGAAAGTACCTCTCATACAGTTGCCCTCAAGTTATTATACACTGAATCCAACAAATACTATTATTATACCAAATGGATCTTTTAGCGGCAGAGTAAGAGTGGAGTTGTCAGACCAATTTCTTGAGGATACTTTGGCTTTAACAGGACAATATGTAATTCCTCTGAGAATTACAAATACTTCTGCAGATAGTATATTGACAGGTACTCCGGCAGTGGCAAATCCAGACAGGAGAATAGTTGGAAATTGGGTTTCCAGAGAATCACCTAAAGATTGGGTTTTGTTTGGTATAAAATATATTAATGCATATGAAGGCACTTATCTGCAAAGAGGTCGGGTTATTGCATACTCAGGCATAAATCCGGTTGATACTATTGTATATCATGCCATTCATGTTGAAAGAGACAAAGTCGTTTCATTAAAAACCATTAATAAAACCAAGACAGTTACCAATTTCATTGGTCATCAAAGTAGTGAAACAGGGGAATATGCAATGGAACTGGAGTTTGCAAATATGTGGGGAACACCTGGTGGTCAAGTCAATATAAGGCCAAGAAATGGGGCGCTTTATGCAGTTACTGGTACCGGACAATATTTTGATAAAGCTAACAGTGACGAATCTTGGATAGGTCTTACTTGGCAGTCTATGCATTTGAGCTATTCATATGATGATGCTGAGTATACATACGAGGTCACTGATACATTAGTATTTAGAGACAGAGACTTGAGAATGGAACAGCATAGTCTTTCTATAATTAAAGAAGAATAATTTTTTATTATTGGGATTTGTAATTTGAATTTGCATTGATGTAGAAGTATTCTTTTACAATAGCTATACAAAAATTTGGTATAAAATAATGTCATAATGAAATGGTTTTGTAAAAATATTCAAGTTATAAGTCAACTTTGAGTAATACTTGTCATCATTTGAATTATCTAAACTTTTAATATGATTTTAAATAAAAATTTTGTTGCGTTATTATTAATTATAATGGTTTCTGCCTGCACAAAAAAGCAATATACCGTCTGGATTGCCTCACCCTGGCAACAGGTTATAAGAAGCACTCCGCCGGGTGATTTGATGGAAGTTAACCTTAAAGCCGCTTCCAATGAATATGAACCATTCAGGATAATCATCCATAACGGCGGAGATAGTCAGATAGAAGACGTTAATGTTCAGGTAACCGGTCTGAAAGGTGAAAATGGAGAAGTTATCTCCTCAGATAATATAGAACTTTTCCGTGCATATTACCTGAATATAACAAAACCAAGTCACCGTACGGAAAATCCTGTCGGATTGTATCCCGATGCATTAATACCGTTTAAAGGCGGACAGTCGGGCCAGATAGAGAGTCCTGAATTTTTTGCTGCGCCGTTCAGTGTTGATACTGCCCGGAATGCAGAGGTATGGTGTGACCTTTATGTACCAGCCGGCACTGCACCCGGAATTTACAAAGGGACAGTTACTGTGACTTCAGGGAAGAAGAGAATTGCCAAATTGCCTGTAACCCTTACGGTTTGGAGTTTCGAACTGCCTGCTAAAATATCTATGCGTTCTCATTTTGGCAGCTTTAATGCAACCTCTGCAAAGATGATGGGAGCAGAAAAGGGGAGTGAAAGGTTTTTAGAGCTTGAATCGCTTTACGGGAAGGAACTTTTAAAACACAGGGCTATGCCAAGCACTCCTGAAAATGTCTGGCCGGAATGGAATGAAACTGACGGGATAATTGATAATGGAGAGTCGCAGCGGATGAAAGAACTTGTTGAAAACTGGAAAGTAACTACCTTGGATATGCCATTGAGGTATTATCGTGAAGATAAAGAGAAGTGTAAGTTATATTTGACTGCTATGGCTGAATGGTTAAGGAATATGGGATATCTTGACCTGGCATATGTTTATCTGGAAGATGAGCCCAATGATGCCGAAGAGTATGAGATAGTCAGGCAGCAGGGTGCTCTGATAAAGGCAGCAGATCCGGATATTAAAAGGATGTGCACCGAACAGACCATTACCAGTAATCCTGAGTGGGGAGATCTTTACGGGGCAGTGGATATCTGGTGCCCGCTTTGGGGACTGTGGAATGAACCTACGGCAAGGGAGAGACTTGAACATGGAGAAGAGCTGTGGAGCTACACAGCATTGTGTCAGGGAGCTGAAGGTACGCCATGGTGGCAAATTGACACTGATCCCCTGAACTTCAGGTCACCATTCTGGCTGAGCTGGCGGTATGATATATCAGGATATCTTTACTGGTCAAGCACTTACTGGAGAGCTTACGAAACATTAAAAGGAGTCTGGGAGGCCCCGTATTTCAGGAAAGATTTCTGGGGTGAGGGAATGCTTTTATATCCTGGTCAGCCTGCAGGGATAGAAGGGTTTGTTCCATCAATACGACTTAAGTTATATCGTGAGGCAATGGAAGACTATGAATATATGGTAATGGCTGCCGCAGCTACAAAAGGTGTTGATGTAGATAATATAGTAAACAGCCTTGTAACAAATTTTCAGAAATGGAGCTTGGAAAAGGAGGACTATATGAATGCCAGAGAACGTCTTGCAGAGCTTATATTAATTAAGTAATTCAAGTTGTTTTATTTTAAAAACTTTATAATTAACAGTGTAGATGAAATGTCAAGTTTTTTAATTTGAGGCGATCTTATTTCAACTTGATCTTATATAGCTGAAGTTTAAGATGGAATAGAGATGATGGTAATTAATGAGATATTTTTCAAGTTATTGGTATTCTACAGTTCAAAATAGTAAACAAGTTTATAAATAATAAATTGTTAATTATTAAATACTACACAAGTGCAAAACAATTATCATCGTCGTAATTTTATCAAAACGTCAGCCATAGTAGGGATTGGATTGGGCTTATCCGGACGCGCAGCTTCCGTTAATATAAGCAACAGTATGGAAGTGGAAGAAGGAAGAAGAGTGGGTATGATTGGTCTTGACACATCTCATGTTATAGCATTTAGCCGTACATTTAACAATCCGTCAGCAGGTCCTGAATATAACGGATATAAGGTAGTCGCGGCCTATCCTACAAATGGTAGCGCTGACGTATCGTTTAGTATAGGTAGGCTTGAGGGTTTTACAGAAAGAATAAGAGATATGGGGATAGAGATCGTGTGGTCTATAGAAGAACTGTTAGAAAGAGTTGATTTTGTACTGTTGGAGTCAGTAGATGGCCGTATTCATTATGAACAAGCGCTGCCGGTATTACAAGCAGGCAAGCGTATGTTTATTGATAAACCTCTCTCCAATTCCTTAAGCAGTGCTATGTCTATTTTTGAAGCAGCAAAGAAATATAATGTACCTGTATTCTCTTCCTCATCCAGCAGATTTGCATTATCTACTTGTGAAATTGTTGAGGGTAAAAAAGCAGGCAAGGTGCTGGGTGCTGATACTTACGGTTCTACAGGTGGAATGACAGAACATCCGGATATGTTTTTTTATGGAATTCATGGTATAGAATCCTTATTTACTGTCATGGGGACCGGTTGTAATGAGGTGACAAGATTTCATACTCAGAGTTCAGATGTAATTGTTGGTAAATGGAATGATGGTCGAATAGGTACTTTTAGGGGAATTCCGCGTGGAGGTAGGAGTGGCTCAGGAGGCATAGCTTTCATAAAGTTGGTTTTTCATTACATTTTTTGAGAAGTTTATAAAGTTCAGGTTTATTTGGATAAATTGGTTACAAAATAAAGAGTATATAAAGATTAAATTAGTAAAAATGAGAAATAATTATCATCGTCGTAATTTTATCAAGACAACAGCATTAGCCGGAATGGGTTTAGGAATTGCTGGAAATGTATCTTCCATGGATACAAAAAACAAAATAACAGAAGGAGGTAGAATAGGAATGATAGGGCTTGATACCTCACACGTTACTGCTTTTACGAAAACTATTAATGAATCAGGGCGATCTGAGTATGAAGGATACAAGGTAGTAGCTGCCTATCCTACTAAAGGTAGTGCTGACATGGGTGCCAGCATAAACAGAATAGAAGGATTTACGGAAAGAATCAGAAATATGGGTGTGGAAATAGTAGACTCTATGGATGAGTTGTTAAAAAAAGCAGATGTAATACTATTAGAATCAGTTGATGGCCGCAGACATTTAGATGAAGCCTTACCTGTATTAAAGGCAGGTAAAAGAATGTTTATCGATAAACCAATTTCCAATTCTTTAGCAGGTGCCATTGCTATTTTTGAAGCTTCAAAAAAATATAATGTACCAGTTTTTTCTTGCTCCACCACCCGGTTCGCACCAGCTACTCTGGAAATCGTACAGGGTAAAGAAAATGTTGGTAAGCTTTTAGGGGCTTATACTTATTGTCCTGCAGGCGGAGCAATTGGGCATCTTGATATGGCTTTTTATGGAATTCATGGTATTGAATCACTGTTCACATTAATGGGAACAGGTTGTAAGGAAGTAGTAAGATTTAGTACACCTGTCTCGGATATAGTTATTGGTACCTGGAGTGATGACAGAGTGGGGATTTTCAATGCCATACCAAAGGGCGGCAAAGGAAGTTTTGGAGGTACAGTATATGGCGATAAGGGTGTTGAAGAAAAAGTACAAATCTTAGCGGGATACAATCCAATGTTATTAAAAATAATAGAATATTTTCGAACAGGTATTGTCCCGGTAAGTCCTGAAGAAACTTTGGAATTATTTGCCTTCATGGAAGCTGCTGATGAAAGTAAACTTAATGGTGGTAAGCCGGTTAGTATCGAATCAGTAATGCAAAAGGCAATAAAAAAAGTAAATAATTAATTAATAAATAAGAAAAAATGAAAAGAAGACAATTTATTACAAAAACTATGACTTCTGCTACAGGCGCGATTATTATTCCTTCTGTCATTCCTTCAAGAGTAATGGGTAAAAACCCGCCAAGTGACATGATACAAATTGGGCAGATCGGTTACGGCCGAATTGCAAGGAGTTTGGATACCAGATCGATGTTAAGGCGTGATGATGTGCGTGTTGTTGCTATCAGCGATGTTGACTCCAAACGTATGGCTGACGGTAAAAAGGCTATTGAAGATGCTTATAAAGAAAAAGGTACCTCTGTGGATGTGATGATGTATTATGATTATCGTGAAATGATATTGCGCAACGATATCGACGCAGTGGTAATAAGCACTCCCGATCATTGGCATGCCCAACCGGCAATTGAGGCAGCCCTTTCGGGAAAGGACTTCTTCCTGCAAAAGCCTACTACGCTGACCATTGCTGAAGGTAAGCTATTAAGTGAAGTTGTAAAGAAGAAAGGTACAATATCCCAGATTTGCACCCAACACAGATGCTCTGATCAGTTCAGGATAGCAGCAGAACTGGTCAGGAACGGGAGGATCGGTAAATTACATACCGTATATATCGGAATAGGAGGGGAAAGTCCGGGTCCTGATGCACCTGAGGAACCTGTTCCTGATAATTTGAATTACGATATGTGGCTGGGGTCAACTCCATGGGTATATTATACAGAGATGGGTGTTCATCCTCAGGATGGATACGGAAGGCCCGGATGGATGAAAAGACATCAGTTCGGAGCAGGTGGTATAACCAATACCGGACAACATTATATAGATGTTGCTGCATGGGGAATGAACACTGAGCGAACCGGACCTGTTTCAGTTGAGGCAGTCGGGTTATTTCCTAAATCAGGATTATTTGATGTTCCGAAAGATTTCATGGTAATACAGGAATATCAGAATGGTATCAGAAGTATTTTAGGACATAAGTATCCAAGCGGAGTAAGATATGAAGGGACTGACGGCTGGATATCCGCAGGCCCGGGAAGTATTAAAGTTACAGAAAGTGATCCTGATAAGGGGATTCCGTCCAGAATAATAGATGCAAGTGATAAAAAGATTCTCGAATCAGAAATTGGAGAAGATGAGATTCATTTGTTTGAAATAAAGAGTATGCACGGCAACTGGCTGGATTGTATCAGGACACGAAAAGAAACTCTTGTGCCCGCCGAAGTAGCACACAGGAGTTGTAGTATTGCTTTGTTGGGTGATATTGCCATGAGGATAGGCAGAAGACTTAAATATGATCCGGCAAAAGAACAGTTTATTGATGATGATAAAGCTAATACGATGCTTTCCCGTACTCAAAGAAGACCTTATGGTACGAATTATATTGATATGTAATTATAAAAGTATTTTGATTTAGCCATCAACTTTTTAATATAAATTTTACCAATTGTGAAATTATGTAATTTATACAAAATTATTATTTCAATTTTTGTAACGA
>ENA-OSEO01004871-OSEO01004871.1-sediment-metagenome-genome-assembly--contig:-NODE-4871-length-13533-cov-3.580410_pt1 | contig 13533 bp, 10 predicted proteins | sample MGYA00237883_ERZ534232 | MGnify/ENA metagenome assembly ERZ534232
CAAAGATCTGGATCGGGTAGTTGTTCATCAGGCCGCCATCTACGTAGAAATCACCCTGCCCGTACTGCTCGCCATCAAAGTGGATGGCCTCAAAATAGAGCGGGATCGACATCGAAATCCGCACCGCGTCCGCCACAGCCACGTAAGGTGTGGTCTCAAACGAAAAAATGGTGTTGCTGTGCCGCGAGATATTTGCGCCCACAATATACAGGTCATGGAACCCCCGCTCGTGGAAATCCGCGAAGGTCGCCAGGCCGTTGCCATCACATTGTCCGGCGATGACCCCTTTCAGCCAGTTGTAAAAGAACATGCTGGAATGCCACCCAAAACGGTTGATCAGCCGCTGGATGCTGGTCACATCGCCTGAGATACGCTCCAGTTCTTTGTTGAGGAATTGGGGCAGCCGGCTGCGGTCTTTCTCGTTTTCTTCATCGTCGAGGAGCTGCGGCACTTTGGAGAAATCCAGGGAACGCATCAACCCCAGCGTCTCGTCCAGCGGCAGCCGGAAGCTAACCAAGGTGGCGGTGATCGCGCCCGCTGAGGCGCCGGCCAGCCGCTCGATCTGCGGCAGCAGGCCGCGCTCGTCCAGCGCCTCCAGGACGCCGATATAGGCCGCCCCTTTCATCCCGCCCCCTTTGAACACCAGATTTTTGAAAGGATAGCGGGTGATTTTGGGCGCCGGCGTGAACGGCGGGCGGGGGAAGATCCGGCCTTTGACCCGTGCCTTGTACTCCAGGTAGCGCGGGCCCAGCGCCAGCTCCATGCTTTCTTCTTCGATCAGGATATGCAGTACCAGCCCGGCCCACCACACCGGCACCAGCACCAGCCCGATCACCGAACGGAACAACACCGCCATTCCCAGAGAAAGCAAAATCTCGCCCAGATAAAACGGGTTGCGGACGAAACTGTAAGCCCCGCGAGTATGCAGGCGCATCTCCGCGCGCGGGGCGGTCAGGGGCTGGATGGTCAGCCCGGGCACAATAAACACCGCTGAAACCAGTGTGATCAACCCGCCCACAAACCAGTGCCAGCCATCGGAGGCAAAGCGCGGCTGAGGGCAAATTGGCAGCACCAGCATGAACCGCCCGACAACGAAAAACAATCCCGAAAGCACCGCCAGCGTCCGCGAACCGCCTGCCCGGGAGTTGGTGACCACCGACGAAGCCCCCAGCAGGCCAAAAATGCTGATCAGAGCCCAGAAAAATGGGTTGGTGATGATCGTGTAAAGCAATTGCATCAGGTCTCTCCGTTCCCCGTGGTTCAGGTGAGCGCCAGGCAAAAACGCGCCCGGCGCGGAGCGGTCAATCTTCCAAGTAACCTTCGTGCACTTTCAGGGCTTCTTCTTCCAGCACCGGACCGATTACCTCTACTTCCCGGTCGCCTCGGGCGAAGAGCTCCGCGGAGGGGGTATGCAGCCCGCCGCCGGTGATGCCGTACAGCGTTTCTGCCGAACAACCAAATACCATCCGCGGGATGCCAGCCCAGTAGATCGCGCCGCAGCACATGGCGCACGGCTCTGTGCTGGTGTACAGGGTGCATTCCGCCAGGATCTCCGGGCCAAGCTCCTTCCATCCCCTGCGCACCAGGTTGGTCTCGGCGTGCCCGGTGATATCTCTATCCACGATCTGGGAGTTTTCCGCTTCCAACACCACCTCGCCGTTCCGCACCAGCAGCGCCCCAAAAGGCTCGTTGCCCTTCTCACGGGCCGCCGCGGCCAGTTCCACTGTCCGGCGGATGAATTTTTCATGTTCGTTGACCATGACCCTGTACCTCCTCGGTGATTTATATTCTCATTAAACGATTTCAATCACATCAAATTCAATATCCAGTCTGTCAAAAGACTCGCGCAGGCTCTCCAGCGCCTCATCGTTCAGGCTGCGGACCACCAGCCTCACCATGAACCCGCCATCCGGCAGTGTGTCGTTGACCGAGCGCAGGATGTTGCCCCCGGCTCGTGAGATCATTCCCGCCAGCCGGGCCAGCACGCCCGGGCGGTGGGTTTCCGGGCAGCCCACAATCCGGATCGTTGTCCAGTTCAGGTCCTTCCCGGTGATCCCGGCTTCATCCAGCGCGCGCGCCAGTTGTTCAAGCGGGACGGCCCCGCCGCCGATCGCCACATACAGGTCGGTCAGACTGGCGCAGGCCAGCTGCCCCAACAGGATGTCAAATTTATCCTTTTCCAGGGCGAGCACATCTTTCAGGTCCAGGATGCCGCGCGCCATCAACACCGGGCGGGCTGCTTCATGGCCCTGTTCTTCGGATTGCTTGAGCGCTTCGGTTGCCAGCACTGCCCGCAGCCGCCGGGTAGTGGAGGGGTTGGCGAAGTTCAGCCATTCGCGGGTGGGTTTGAGCCGCTTGGCAGAGGTGATCACCTCCACCACATCCCCCGGATGGATCTTTTCGGAGAGTTTTGCCAGCCGGCCGTTCACTTCTACCGCGCTGATTTTATCCAGCAGCAGCTCCTGCTGGATGGATACCACCGCGTCCAGCACCGTTGAGCCTTCCGGCAGGAACCGCGCCCCGCCGGTTGGGGTCAGGATCTCCACCGGGCGGTAACGGCTGATATCTTTGCCCTGCTGGATGCAGTACACAATCCCCCAGGTGTTCTCTCCTTCCATGTCTTCCGTGGCAATTGCCACTTCAATCGCGCCGTAGTCTGGCAGATATGCCGTCACCTGCAGCGCGCGGTAATCGTTTTTGGGATCGGCGATGAAGTCATCAAAGCGGCTGTCGTCGAGATACGGGCCCAGGAAACGGTCTACCCGGCCCAGTAAGGTGTAGCACAGGTCGGGGTTGTTTTCTTCAACGATCATCCGGAAGCTGATCACATCGTTCACATCCACGAAATTGTTCATCGAGGTCAGCCGCGCCCGGGCCCGCTGGCGCAGCTTGAACCACGACTGCCAGTACCCATCCACTACCACCTGCACCCGGCCGGATACCCCGGCCCGCTCCATAATCTCGGCCAGGTTGTCCATCATTGGGTTGATGAAAGCGGGGTCCATCCGGGGATCGTTGTCCAGTTTGCGTTTGGTCGCTTGATAAGCCTCCGGGTCCATATAGGGGAAGGCCATGTCTTCCAGCCAGCGCCGCCAGCTGTAGCAGTTCAGGATGCCGGCCAGCTTGCCGTAAGCACTGATGGCCTCTTTCGCCTTCTGGAAGCGCTTCTCCGGGTTCATGTGTTCCAGAGTCATCAGGTTGTGGCTTTTGTCGGCCAGCTTCACCAGGAACACTCCCGGGTCGCGGAACATGGCGATCTTGCGCAGGGTTTCCAGCTCGCGCGAGCGCCCGTCCCGCGGGCGGCTTAGCTTGGTGACCCCGTCTACAATATGGGCCACTTCCTCTCCCAGCTGCCCCGGGAAACGCTCCCGGATGCGGTCCAGGCTTTCGCCGCTGTCCTCCACCGCGTCGTGCAACAGCGCGGCGATCGTCCAGGCTTCTTGCTGCACCAGCTTGTCAATGTAAGATGCCACCCAGGCGCAGTGCGTCTCGAAGTACGGCTCTCCGCTCAGCCGGGTCTGCCCGGCGTGCAGCGCTTTCCCCCACTGGTAAGCGTCCGCAATGGCCGGTGTCCGCGCCGAAAAGGCTCCCGGGTCGAACGTATCCGCCAGCTGCGGCCGCAGGATGTCAACATATTCCACTTTTACCATACCTGTTCTCCTCGCCAGGGATAAAACGCGCCTGGTTACTCTTATTCTAATATAAACGGAGCCAGTTGGCGCGGGGAATTAGAGTGCGGGGTTTTCTGTCCTTTCCTTGTCAGCCGCGGCCGGCCGGTTGGGGGATGAAAAACCGCCTGAATATTGGAAATTGCCCTCGGGCTCTATGTAAAACCGGAAACTCAATGGTATAAATTACCCAACAGTTGCGGCGATCCATTGGTCAGAAATATAATAATGAAACAGACCGCGCGCTCAAGTTTTTCTGTGATACGCAAAGCTTGAAGGGGAAAGATGGAAATCTTTAAAAAAAATTCAACCCTGAAATTGTCTGACTTCCTGCTGATTGTTCTGATCGGCCTGGTTGTGTTTTTGCCGCTCATTGCCCGCTTGGGCTATTACCGGGACGATTGGCATGTCGCCTGGTCGGGCTATGTCCACGGCCCGGGCCGCATCTGGGATGAGCATAAAATCGACCGCCCCTTCATGGGGCTGGTGTATGCCGCCACTTACAAAGTCTTGGGAGATGCCCCGCTGGCCTGGCAGCTTTACGCCCTGTCCTGCCGGTTTGCGGGGGCGTTCTTCCTGTTTTTATTGGTGCGGGTCATTTGGCCCCGGCAGCGCGCGGCCACCTTTTTGATGACCGCGTTTTTTCTGCTTTATCCTGGTTTTTTGCAGCTCCCCACCGCCAGCTCCTACCAGGCCCACCTGGTGGGGCTTGCCAGCGGGATTTTCTCTATATTGCTGACAGTTTTATGGATGCGGGCAGAAAAGCCTTCACTGCGAATCCCTCTCATCTTGGCATCGATGGTGTCCGGCGCGGTATGTTATTTGATGATCGAATGGTTGATCGGCATTGAAGCGGTTCGCCTGATCCTGGTGGGATATCTGTATTATCGCGATCACGCCGGCTCGGTCCGTGAGAAAAGCTGGCAAACCCTCAAAACCTGGCTGCCCAACCTCCTCACCCTGGCGGGCTTCCTGTACTGGCGTTTCTTCATCTTCCGCAGCACCAGAGCGGCCACCGATATTGGGTCGCTGGCAGCCGCTTACACCCGCAATCCCTTTGTGATGCTGGTCCGGCTGGCGTATGAGACCCTCAAAGGGGCCCTCGATGCCGTCGCGCTGGCCTGGTTTGTGCCGTTTTACGACCTCACCACCGGGTTGGACCTGCTCACCTTCACCAAAGCTCTGCTGGTGGCGGCGGCCGCCCTGGCTGTGGTGTTTGTTTTCCTCAAAATAATCCTCCCCCGCGCTGCCGGCGAGGACGCGCAACCCGTGGAAGATGAAGACCACAGCTGGTCTCTTCATGCCATCCTGATCGGGCTGGCGGTTTCCGCCGTTGCCATTCTGCCGGTCATCGCCGCCAACCGCAACGTTGAACTGCGCAACACCTTCGACCGCTATACCCTGCTCGCTTCCATGGGGGCCGTCATGGCGGTGGTCGGCTTCCTCTTCCATTACATCCGCAAGCCCCTCACCCGCAGCCTGCTGCTGGGCGCCCTCATCGCTCTTTCGACCATGACCCACTACGCCAACGCCGACTATTTCAGCCGCTTCTGGGAATACCAGCGCCAGTTGTGGTGGCAGCTTTCGTGGCGCGCCCCGGACCTGGCGCCCGAGACCACCATCGTTGCCAACCTGCCGGGCGGCTACCGCCTGGCCGAAGGCTACGAGATCTGGGGGCCGGCCAACCTCATCTACGACCCCGCTTTCTCCGCCGGAGCCCTGAAAGTGTCCGGCGAGATCCTCAACACCGAGACCCTCGTCAATATCCAGAACCGCGACCGCTACGGCCGCACTTTCCGGCGCTTTGAATACATGCTCGATTTCAGTCGGGTCCTGGTGGTCAGCCTGCCCTCCGGCAGCCGTTGTTTGCAGGTTTATGACGGGCAGGACCTGGCCTTTCCGGAGAATGAAGACGCCGCCGTCCGCCTGATTGCCGCCAACTCAAAGATCGATCAGATCCAGACCGCCGCCTCAGGCCGTACTCCGCCGGAAGTGGTCTTTGGCGCGGAGCCCGCCCACGGCTGGTGCTACATCTACCAGAAAGCCAGCCTCGCCCGCCAGCGCCAGGACTGGCAGGAAGTGGCAGCCCTGGCCGAAGAAGCCTCGGCCCGGGGCCTGGCTCCCGCCGATGTCGCCGAATGGATGCCGTTCTACGAAGCCTACGCCCGCCTGGGCATGTTCGACCAGGCCAACCAGATCGGTGCGCTCCTGCGCGAGAACCCCTATTTCCTCAAGCCCTACTGCCTGTCCCACCCGGCTCCCCCCGCTGGCGAAGACGAGATCAGCGCCTTCCTCGTCAACAACCTCTGCCCCGAGAACTGAAAACTTAACGCGTGTCGTTGCGAACCGTCCCGCGTCTTCTGCGGGGCGGTGTGGCAACCTCCACCCTGGCGCTAAATGCGCTCCTCCCAATTGTCATTCTAGGCCTGAAAGGCCGAAGAATCTCTGCCGCCCATTCAGGCAGCCACCGCTTCTCCCAACTGCATACCCGGACCCAACTTCAAATCCTTTGCGCCCTTCGTGCCTTTGCGTGAGACAACCCACCGCTCAAAAAAAAAAGAAACCGGGCCTCAAACCCGGTTTCCCTGTCCACATAGATCCTCCACCCCTTACGGGCTCGAAATCTCCACCCAGTTCACCTCCACCTGCACCGGCAGGTACGCCTCTGAGGAAATGTTGTACCCCACCAACCCCGGGTCCGGGATCTCCTCATCCTTCACCTTCGCAATCTCCACATCGTTCACAATGAATTTCAGCGTCCGGCTGTTGCAGATCGCCGTGAACACATTCTTCTTCTCCTTCCCAAAGCGGATCGAGCGGATCCCGCCGTAGGCCAGCTCTTTATTTTCGTCTTCGTAATAGCGCATGATGCTGTAATACCCCCCGCTGGTGGCGATGAACTCATACCACCCGTAATCCGTGTAGCGGCACACCAGGCTGATATTGTTCGTGTTCACCCCCTTGTTCTCCACCTCCAGGTCGATCCGCACATTGTCATACACATGCGGCTCGTAGATCTGGTACAGGTACAGGTACGGGCTGTTGATATCAAACCGCAGCGCCCCCCGCCGCTGGCTGATCTCGTACACCGGGTTGTACTCCTCATCGTCCTCTTCCACATCCTCATCGACGTAATAATAGTACTCCGTGTACCAGTCCGGCGACATCTCCGCCCCGTCGAAATCATCGAAGAAAAACATCGGCGCGTCGCTCTCCACCACAGCCGCTTGCTCAGCCACCGGCTCCGGCGCGCTCTCTTCCGCCGCATCTTCCACCGCCGGGGCCGCCGCCAGTGGCTCAACCGGCTTGCTCTCCACCTCCGCGGGCGGCGCCACCACTTCCGGCTCTTCCTCTTTCTGCCCGCCCAGCCCGCACGCCATCATCAGCATGGCAATCAGCGCGACGATCAACAGCCTTCTTTCCTTCATCTTGCCTTCCCTCCTTGGTTGTGTGTTATGAGATTGTAATAGAAATGGATAAGCCACAGCGCGTGGGTCAAAGGGTTGAACCGTTTTTAATGAAGTCTGGCAGACTGTGGCCGGTAAGTTATTCATATTATACAGAAAGCCGGGGTGGGGGCAAGCCAGAGTTTTTGAAGCCGCAGAAATAATGATTAACACCGTTATATTTTCGAACCCTTTTATAAAATTGTTGAGTACAATAAGAATATGGAAAAAAAATCTCATAATGCTGACCCTTCGAATATGGATGTTTCAAACCACCTGATTGAGGAACCAGCTCAACTGGTTGATCAATATAATGTGCCGTTACCTTTCAATGTTGAGAAACAGACCCCGAATTGGTTTAACTATTGCGATCAGATTATCTGTGGTAACTGTGAAGAAGTACTGAAAACGATCCCTGACAATTCTGTAAATCTTATTGTCACTTCACCACCTTACGCCGACCAACGTAAATCGACCTATGGGGGAATTTCTCCGGATAACTATGTGAAATGGTTTTTACCTAAAGCGGATCAGTTCCTGCGTGTGTTGAATCCCACCGGCTCCTTTATCCTCAATATTAAAGAGCGCGTGGTAAAGGGGGAACGGCACACCTATGTGATGGAGTTGGTGATCGAAATGCGTAAGCAAGGGTGGTATTGGACTGAAGAATATATCTGGCATAAAAAAAATAGCCATCCTGGAAAATGGCCCAATCGTTTTCGTGATTCATGGGAGCATCTTTTTCATTTCACCAAACAAAAGAAGTTTAAAATGTTCCAGGATTCGGTAATGGTTCCGGTTGGGGATTGGGCCAAAGATCGGCTCAAGAATCTTTCCGAGACAGACAAAAAACGTGACAACTCACGGGTTGGAAGCGGTTTTGGAAAAAAGATCAGCAATTGGGTTGGACGGGATATGGTTTATCCGACCAATGTCCTCCATATGGCAACAGAATGTTACAACCGCCAACATTCCGCGACCTTTCCGACAGCATTGCCAGAATGGTTTATTAAATTATTTACTGAGGAAAATGATCTGGTTTTAGACCCATTCAATGGATCTGGAACAACCTGCGTTGCAGCAAAAAGTCTGAACAGACATTATCTGGGAATAGACACCAATGAAGAATATTGCGAAATAGCCAGAGACCGCGTTCAATCAGCATAAGGCCAATACTGAGAGGGTAACCATTATGAAACCGCTGGATATCGAAGAAGTATGCGCATACGTTAATACTACGATAGAAGATTTTCACGATCGCCGGCTTCAAATTTTATCGAAACTGACCTTAAAACAACTCGTCAACAAAAACCCTTATCTGTTTCGCGCAAAAAATATCACAAAAGCAAGTGAATTAATCGAAGGCACATTGGACGCGTTTTTATCGTCTTCTGAAGAAAAATTGTTTGGCGATTTTTTGGAAGATTTAGCGGTTTTTGTTGCCGGTAAAACCATCAATGGGCATAAATCCACTGCTCGTGGTATGGATCTGGAGTTTGAAAAAGATGGAATCTATCATGTTGTTTCTATAAAATCGGGCCCTAATTGGGGGAATTCATCCCAACATAAAAGACTTGCAACAGATTTCGCATTAGCAGAAAGAATATTAAGGCAATCGCGCCATGTTAATGTAGTGCAAAAAGTTCTTGGAATTTGTTATGGAAAAACAAGGACTGCGTCGACGAATGATGGATATATAAAAGTAGTTGGGCAAAACTTCTGGACATTGATCTCAAATGATCCGAACCTTTATATCGATATTATTGAACCCATTGGATACAAAGCCAGAGAACATAACGAATCCTATCATCAGGAAAGAGGGAAAATTTCCAATCGTTTGACGCGTGACTTTATTGAACAGTTCTGTGATGAAACTGGCAGCATTAATTGGCCTAAAGTGCTTAAAGCAAATTCGGGGAATTATGATCTCGACCGTTTCTTTGGTATGGACACATAGCTCAGTAGAAAGGCCATTACCAATATCTTCATGGATTAACTTAAGAGTCGTCCACCACTTCACCAACCCCGCCCGGGTAGTGCAGGCGAGCAATCCCCCTCCGCGAAAATGGACAAGGGTGGCGAGGGGGGCAAAGCTTGCCTCGCCCGGTTCACCGATCAACCGCCCCGTGCCCCCACCATAGTTTTTCTTTGCGCCTTCGCGTGTGACAAAATCACCAACCCAAACGGGAAAGGAATTGTTCCGCATTGTTTCACATAAAAAAACAAATCAACCGACCCCCTTTGCGCTCACCCCTTTTGCAAAGCCCCGGATCAATATAGGTTTGGCACTGGTGCTTGACAAAAAAAGACACATGGTGTATTTTGTATAAAGATATTAACTTGTATGAATTAATTAAGCGATATGAAAAAAACAACCCTGGCTGTTAAAGATGGCGAGCTTCTGGAGAGGTTGATCGCCAAATATGGAAAAGTGGCCGCTTCAGATCAGATAGAAGCGGAAGCGAAAGATATTTGGGGGTACCAGCACACCCATAACCGTATCCAGCAGTTGGTGAAAAATGGCTGGTTGGTTCGCGTCAAGCGGGGCCTGTATGCCGTCAACGATTTGAGCAGTCGAGGTTTCTTGTCGATCTCGCCCTATGTAGTTGCTGGTCTCCTGGTACAAGACTCTTATGTTTCCTTTGAAGCCGCTCTCAATTATTGGGGTATGTTTGATCAGTTTGTCCAGCAATTCACCTCCGTTTCATTGAGACAATATAAAAAAACACAACTGGAATCAATCCACTACCGGTTTATCAAAACCCAGGAAAATTTCTTTGTTGGCTGGGAGCAGGTAGAAATTGAGAATATGGCTGCCAGGATAGCCTCTGCCGAAAAAGCCCTTGTCGACCTCATCCACTTTCGCACCGGTGAATACGTGGTGGATTTGGTGATTGAAAAACTGCAAACCCATAAAGAAGATTTGAATATTGAAAATCTGGTCCATTATGCCGGTCTTGCTTCACAAAAAACCGTAAAGATTTTTGGCCTGGTCTTTGATTTGTTGGGATGGGACTCGAAGGGATTATTACAACTTCTTGCAAATACGCGCAGCACCCACTGGATCAATCCTGACAACAAGACCTTCAACGCCAGATGGCGTCTCTACTATGATGCTTATTTCGATAAATACCAGGTTACAAAAGGGGAATAATGCTGTCACGCCAACAACTGGAACTTCTAAACCGAAAATCCTTCAGATACCCGCTGCAAATTGCCGAAAAAGATTATATCCTGGCCCTTGTCCTGCAATGGATCAGCCGCTCCCCCCTGGGCAAGAAACTGGTTTTCAAAGGTGGAACGTCGCTCCATCATTGTTATCTGGAGCAGCACCGCTTTTCCGAAGATCTGGATTTTTCTTCCGGGCGGCACCCCATCTCATTTGAAGAAGTGCGAGACGTTCTCACCGGCGTTGGCGATTTGACAATCAAAAAGCACTTCCAATCCGCGGCAACCATAAAAATTGAACGATTGCTTTATACCGGCCCGCTCGGTTTCCCCGATTCGATCAAAGTGGACATTGATGTGCTCCAGAATGTATTGCTGCCAGTGCAGGAGATTTCTTATCGTACCGCCTGGGAAATTGAGTTTCCTGTCAGAGTGATGGATATTCGTGAAATATGCGCTGAAAAAATTCGCGCGATGAGTGATCGTGCGCGGTATCGCGATTTCTATGACACGTACCTGATTTTGAAAACACACAAACTCGATCTTCAGGAAATTCTCGGCTATGTCCGCCAGAAGGAAATCCGCAGGCCAATCAGCAAGACAAGCATTTTGCGAAACTGGAGCATAACCAGGGCCCAAAAGGAGGTTGAGGAGCAAGCAATTTATTACTCTCAACCCATTAAAGATTCTTTGATTGAGGAAATGCTTCACAGTTTACCGGATATGGAGATCAGCTAACAAGACTGGAAAATTCATTCACCCCCCGCGTGTCGTTGCGAACCGCCGGATGCTTTTCCCGGCGGTGTGGCAACCTCCCCTCCGACGCTTTTGCCGGTTCGAGATTGCTACAACCCGCCCAGCGCGGAACTCGTAGGGGCGAGGCACGCCTCGCCCGGTTCCTCGATCAACCGCTTTCGTGTCAGACAAACACCCCCGTGTGTCGTTGCGAACCGCCGGATGCTTTTCCCGGTGGTGTGGCAACCTCCCCTCCGGCGCTTTTGCCGGTTCGAGATTGCTACAACCCGCCCCACGCCCCCATCAAAGCTTTTCTTTGCGCCCTTTGCGTTCTTTGCGTGAGACAAAATTTCAACTAAACCCGAAAGGAATTTTTTCGAATTGTTTCACCATAAAAATCAAACCCCCGCCCGGCGCGTCAGTTGTCCTTAAAAAACTTCGTGTTCTTTGCGCCTTCGCGGTGAAAATTTACCCGCTCCCCGTCCCGTCCCTCGCGATCATCCCATTGATCCACGGCGTGAAGTGCCCCGCGTAGCGCGCCTGCAGCGCCGGCAGCTTCCAGTCCGCGGCGGTCACCTGCCCGCGGCACAGGCGGCTCCCGCAGCAGCACGGCGCCAGCTCCCAATCGACGTCGTACAGCCACAGGGCGTAGTCAGCCGTCAGCTCCTCACCGGCGGCGATCTCCCGCCGGGCCGCCAGGCTCACCGCGTCCGCCATCCACAGGTTCGGGTCGCACGAATGGTTCAGCGGGTAATCCTCCGCCGTTGGCTCGCCCGCTGGGTCGGCCAGGTACAGGTCATCCCCCAGCACCGCCACCGATTCGGGATTGGCTTTCCCCGCCAGGATATCCTCCTGGCGGTACACCACCCCGCCCCAGCGCAGCACCACCTCGCCCGCCGCGATCGCCTCGCGGGCGAACATGCCCAATCCCCCCATTGGCGATTCCTGCGTTACCACTCCGGGATGTACCCAGGCCTCCAAACGCTGTCCGGGTTTAAAGTCTTTCATTCCGGCCCCTTCCGTCATTGCCATCCATGCGGACCGTCCTCTGTGAGAAAACCGCCGCGGGCCGGGCCGCTCACCTTATCCCACAAACCGGTCATCTCGCACCAGCGCGCCACAAGCGAGATGCCGGCCGGGGTGTTCCAGTTCTTTTCGAGGTCGGTGTGGCACTGTTTGCCCTGGCCCACCCGCTCGTGATGGCAGAAGCGGCACTCCAGCGGCTGCAGGCCGCTGCCAAACAGTTCGCAGCGCTCGTGGATCAGGAAGGTGCAGCCCCGCAGCAGGTGCTGGTAGTCCGCGAACCCGGCCTCACATCCCTTAAAGGCTGGCGAAATCACTCCAAAGGTGCGCTCCGGGGCGATCTCAACCATCATCCGGGGCGCCAGCCCCGCCGCGATGGCGTCCGCGGCCTGCTGCACAGTCCACCACCCCGGGCGCTGGCAGTAGGCCATGCAGGTGGGGCAGGCGCACGGCTCCGAGGGCGGGTACCTGCGCCACAGGGCCGCTTCAACCCCCGCGCCCACGCCCAGCGCGGCTTCTTTTCTTTTGCGATATGATCTCGTCATGGCTGTTTTCTCATGGAAAGGACGGTCCCCATCTTCCGGTATCTCTTTCAACCGGCGCTCAAATTGGTAATGGCAAAAGAAATGAATATCCTCGTATCGCGTCTCGCTTTTCGCTCACATCTGCCCCATCAGGTCCAGCGTCAGGGCCGACAGCAGGCGCACCATCAGCCGCAGCACCCGCTCGTCGAAGTCAAATACATCGGTGTGCGCCCGCAGCACCCGCCCGTCATCCTCCTGGTCCGCCAGGCTGATCCCCAGCAGGTCTGCCCCAAAACCGATGCTGACCGCCTTCCCGCCGCGCTCCTGCACCCGCCGCATGAAATAGGCCAGGTCCTCGCTGCCCCCGCTCGGAGAAGCCGGGTGGCAGCGGTAAAACCCGGAACGCCGCGCCATGTTCTGGGCTCGTTGGGTCAGGGCGGGGTCGCTGTTGGCGCTGGGCGCCGCCCCCATCGGCACGATCTCCAGCCCGCAGCTGTACATGGCCGCGGCCGCCTCCAGCACGGTTTCATGGCTGGCATCGCCATAAACCACCGGCATGCCCGCCGCCTTCGCCCGCTCCACGCGCCGCTGGTCAATCTCAATAATCACGAATTGCATACCCACGCGCTTCAGAACCTTGGCAATCTGGAAGCCCACGCGTCCGCCGCCGGCGATGATGACATGCCGGCACAGTCCGGCCTGGGGAAGATTGATGGAATCGAGGGGCTCATGCCGGAACCAGCGTTTCTTCAGGGCGTACAGGCGTGCCGTCTGGCCCGAGACAAGCGGCGTCAGGACCATCGTCAGAACCGCTGCCGTCAGGAAAAGGTTATAGAAATCCCCGTCGATGGAACCGGTGGAAACCCCCAGGCGGGCCAGTACAAAAGAAAATTCGCCGATCTGGAAGAGTCCAAGCCCGACTGCCAGCGGAATCACGTTTCCATATTTGAACATGCGGGCCGTCAGCGC
>ENA-OSEO01004872-OSEO01004872.1-sediment-metagenome-genome-assembly--contig:-NODE-4872-length-13529-cov-3.409010_pt1 | contig 13529 bp, 15 predicted proteins | sample MGYA00237883_ERZ534232 | MGnify/ENA metagenome assembly ERZ534232
GTCGAAGTTGGCGTAGACCTCCTGGACGTCGTCCGAGTCCTCGAGGGCATCGACGATCTTCAGCGTCTTGCGCGCGTCGCCCTCGTCGAGGCGGACCGTGGTCTTGGGCACCATGGTGAGCTCGGCTTGCTCGTACTCGATGCCGGCCGCCGCGATGGCGTCGCGCACGGCGACGAACTCGGTCGGCTGCGTGAGCACCTCGAATTGGCCGCCGTCCTGGACGACGTCGTCGGCGCCCGCCTACGGCGGCCAGCATGACCTCGTCCTCGTCGAAGCGCGTGCCGTCGATGACGATCGAGCCGCGGCGCTCGAACATCCAGGCGACCGCGCCGGGCTGCGCCAGCGACCCGCCGTGCTTGGAGAAGATCGAGCGCACGTCGGCCGCCGAGCGGTTGCGGTTGTCGGTCAGCACCTCGACGATGATGGCGACGCCGCTGGGCCCGTAGCCCTCGTAGACGATGGCCTCGAAGTCTTCGCCGGCGCCCTTGCCGGCGCCGCGCTGCACGGCGCGCTCGATGTTGTCCTTGGGCATCGAGTAGCTCTTCGCCTTCTCGATCGCCGTGTAGAGGGCGGCGTTGGTCAGAGGGTCGGCGCCGCCCTCCCGGGCCGCGACCTGGATCGCGCGGGCCAGCTTCGAGAAGAGCTGGCCGCGCTTGGCGTCCTCCTTGCCCTTCTTGTGCTTGATCGTGGACCACTTGGAGTGCCCGGACACGGGGACACCACCTCCTTCGCGCGGCCTCGCGCCTCACCCCTTCTGCGCTTCTTCGCGCTCCTTCTTGGCGTCGTCGATCACCTTCTGGGCGACGTGGGCGGGCACCTCTTCGTAGCGCAGGAACTCCATGGTGTAGTCACCCCGGCCGCCGGTCATCGACGTGAGGTCGGGAGCGTAGGTGAGCATCTCGGCCAGCGGGACCTCGGCGGCGACCACGTTGCTGTGGCCGCGCGGCGTGGTGCCGAGCACGCGGCCGCGGCGCGAGTTGAGGTCGCCGATGACGTCGCCGACGTTCTCCTCGGGCACCGTGATCTCGACCTTCATGATGGGCTCGAGGAGCACGGGCTGGGCCTTCTGAAGGTGCGTGTATCCGGGGAGTATGGTATCGATCTCCCGCCTCGCCACGCTAACGAGGGAGGCCTGGAGATGCGCCACCAGATCGAGGACTCGATCCACCTCTTCCCGCAAATAGAGCCGCATGTCGAGGGATATCTGGTCGTTTCTGCTCCGCGCCGTATGGAGTTTGCCCCCCGCCTGCCCGATCCGCTCGATCAGGGCGGTCTCAATCGCCATGTGGATATCCTCCAGATGGGAAGGAAAGGCGAAGGCGCCCGATTCCATGTCTTTCAGTATATCCTCGAGGCCGGATATGATCGCCTCGGCATCTTCGGAAGGAATGATCTCCTGAGCGGCAAGCATGCGGCAGTGCGCGATGGAACCCGCAATATCATAGGGATAGAGCCTCCTGTCGAAATGGAGAGAGGAGGTGAATTCCTCGACCCGACTGTCGGTGGGCTCGTCAAATCGCCCCCCCCATGGTTTTTTCCGTCCGGACATATAGGGACCCCGTCATCCGCGGTTATTTTTTCAATAACGCCTGCATCTTCAATCTGAGCGCATTGAGCCTGATAAATCCCGTGGCATCCTTCTGGTCATACACCGCATCCTCACCGAAGGTGGCCAGTTCCTCGCTGTAGAGCGACAGGGGAGCCTTGACTCCCACCGGTATGCAGTTCCCCTTGTACAGTTTCAGGCGAACCGTGCCGGTCACGTCCCGCTGCGCCTCGTCGATCATCTTCTGGAGCATCTCCCGCTCGGGGGAATACCAGAAACCGTTGTATATGATCTGGGCGTACCGGGGCATGAGAGAATCGCGGATGAGCATGACTTCCCGGTCCATGGTGATCGTTTCCATGGCCCGGTGGGCCGCCCAGAGGGCCGTGCCTCCCGGCGTCTCGTAGATCCCCCTTGATTTCATCCCCACAAAACGGTTCTCCACCATATCGACCCTGCCCACGCCATTCTCTCCCGCCAGAGTATTCATCCGGTCGAGAAGCAGGGACGGGCCCATGGCCGTGCCGTCGATCGCCACGGGGTTTCCCTTCTCAAAGGACACTTCCACATAGGTGGGCCGGTCCGGCGCCTTCTCCGGAGAGACGGTCATCACAAACATATCCTCGGGCGGCTCCATCCACAAGTCTTCAAGGACCCCCCCTTCATGGGAGATATGGAGGAGGTTTCTATCCTCGCTGTAGGGGCTTTTCTTCGTCGATTTTACGGGAATATTGTGCGTGGCCGCGTAATCGATCATCGCCTCCCTCGAGTGCAGGTTCCAGTGCTCGTCTTTCCACGCCGATATGATCGTAATGCCGGGATCGAGGGCCATATAGGTCATTTCAAACCTGACCTGATCGTTCCCCTTTCCCGTGGCCCCGTGACAAACGGCATCGGCCCCCTCCCGGCGGGCGATCTCGATCTGACGCTTGGCCACGATCGGCCGTGCCAGGGAGGTTCCCAGGAGATATCTCCCCTCGTATACGGCGTTGGCCCGGAGGGCCGGGAAGACAAAATCCCGCACGAATTCTTCCTTGAGATCTTCCACATAGGCCTTGACCGCCCCTGTGGAAACGGCCTTTTCTTCCAGCCCTTCAAGTTCCTGTTTCTGGCCCACATCCCCGGTGAGGGTAATAACCTCACACCCGTAGGTTTCGATCAGCCATCTGACGATCACCGATGAATCAAGACCGCCCGAATACGCCAGGACTACCTTTTTGATATCCTTTTTCACTTCCCATTTCCTCCAGACATAAGAATTTCCATAATCGCCTTCTGTACGTGCAGGCGGTTCTCCGCCTGATCGATAACCACGGACCGGGGACCGTCGATCACGGCGGCGGCTATCTCCTCGCCGCGGTGAGCGGGCAGACAGTGCATGACGATGGCATCGTCCTTCGCGCGCCGGAGCAGTTGCTCGTCCACCTGGTATCCCCGGAATGCCACCCGGCGTTCTTCCGCCTCGTCCTCCTGCCCCATGCTGGCCCACACGTCCGTGTATATGACGTCGGCTCCCAGGACCGCGTCGCCGGGGGAGCGCAGGAGATCGATCCCCTCCTTCGCCTCGCCGATTCCCCGCTTCAGGATCGACGCGTCGGGATCATATCCTTCGGGGCACGCGATCGACAGGCGGAAGGGGAGACGGGCAGCCGCATTGATCCAGGAATTCGTCATGTTGTTTCCGTCCCCCACATAGGCTATCTTCAGCCCTTCATATCCCCCCTTCTTCTCTATAATAGTGAAGAGATCGCTCAGGACCTGGCAGGGGTGCAGGAGATCGGTCAGTCCGTTGATAACCGGTATGGCGGCATGGCGGGCGAATTCCTCGACCATGGCCTGGTCATAGGTCCGTATCATGATGCCGTCGATATACCGGGACATGATCCGCGCCGTGTCGGACAGGGGCTCTCCCCTTCCCATCTGGATATCGCGCCGGCTCAGGAATATGCCCGCCCCGCCCAGCTGGTGAATCCCCGCTTCAAAGGAGAGACGGGTCCGTGTGGATGATTTGTCGAAAAGCATCCCCAGGGTCTTCCCCCGCAGAGGCTCGTGGGCGATACCCCTGCGCAGCAGGTTTTTCAGCAACTGGGCCTTCGTGAATATCTCGTTGAAATCGGCGGCGTCCAGATCATAGATTGACAGCAGGTCCTTTTTCATAAATCTCCCATCACCCCGTCCAGTACGCCAATCGCGCGATCCACATCTTCCCGCCCGATGATCAGGGGGGGAACAAACCGGAGCACGTTCCCGCAGGTGCAGTTCAGGAGCAGCCCCCGCTCCATGCACCCCTTCACGATATCAGCCCCTTCGATGGAAAGCTCCACGCCGATCATGAGGCCTCTCCCCCTGACCTCTCTGATGATGGGATGATCCCCCTTTAACCCCTCAAGCCGTTCGCGAAAGTATACCCCCATCTCGCGGCAGTTGTCCAACACCTTCCCGTGAAGGAGGGCTTCCATCACGGCAAGGGCCGCCGCCATGGCGAGGGGGTTCCCCCCGAAGGTGGAGGCATGGCTTCCCGGGGTGAAGGCGGTCGCCACTTCATCCGTGGCCAGCATGGCCCCCACGGGGAATCCATTCCCCAGGGCCTTGGCCAGCGTCATGATATCGGGTGCCACACCGCTGTGTTCATAAGCGAAGAGATTCCCCGTTCGCCCCATCCCCGTCTGCACCTCATCCAGGATCATGAGCGCCCCGGTGTCATCGCATATTTTCCTCACTCCTTCAAGATACCCCTTCTGCGGAACCCTGACTCCCCCCTCCCCCTGTATGGCCTCCACCATGACCGCGCACACATCTTTTGTAACGGCCCGTTCAAGGGAGGTGAGATCGTCGAAGGGGACATACTCGAACCCGGTGGGAAGCGGATCAAAACCGTTCTGGAACCGTTCCTGTCCTGTTGCCGTGAGGGTGGCCAGGGTCCGCCCGTGAAAGGAATTCCGCATGCTGATGATGCGATATCGTTCCCTGTTGGCATGTTCATGGGCGTACTTGCGCGCCAGCTTGATGGCCCCTTCATTCGCCTCCGCCCCGCTGTTGCAGAAAAAAACCTTGCCCGCAAAGGAGTTTTCCACCAGAAGGGCCGCGAGGCGGATCTGAGGCTCGATGTGATATATGTTGGACACGTGCATCAGCGTCCGGGCCTGCGCGCAGATAGATTCCGCCACCTGTGGATTGGCGTGGCCGAGGGCGCACACGGCGATCCCCGCGAGAAAATCGAGGTATTCCTTCCCGTCGGCGTCCCACACCCGCGCCCCTTCGCCCCGCACCAGGACGATCGGCAGCCGCGCGTATGTGCCCATGATGTATGCGTTCGAGTCGTTGATAAGCTCGTTTGTCGTCTTCATTTCACGTCACAGCCCTTCCTGTGTCTTCGTATGGCCCGTGTCCGCAGCGCCTTTCTGCCTGCCGGCGCCGTTCAATCCCCCACCACTTCCGTTCCGATCCCTTTGTCCGTGAATATCTCCAGGAGGACCGCATGATCGAGGCGCCCGTCGATGATATGGGTCTTCCCGACTCCTCCCCGCAGGGCCTTGAGACAGCATTTCACCTTGGGGTACATTCCTCCCTCTATGGTGCCGTCTTCTATCAGTTCACCGGCTTCCGCGGCGTTGATGGAGTGTATGAGGCGTTTTTTCTTATCGAGAATCCCCTCCACATCGGTGAGCAGAACCAGTTTCTCGGCGCCAAGAGCGGAAGCGACCTCTCCCGCGACCACATCCGCGTTGATATTATACGTCTCCCCTTTGTCACCGGCGCCCGTGGGCGCGATAACGGGAATAAACCCGTCCCGGACCAGCGACAGGATCAGTCCGGGATTGATCTTTCTGACCTTCCCCACCAGACCGATATCGATGATCTCGGGCGGGGTGTCTTTCGCCTTGTCATCACTCAGAAAATACTTTTCCGCCTCTATGATGTTCCCGTCCTTCCCGCTCAGACCGACGGCCCTCCCGCCGTGGTTGTTGATGAGCCCCACGATCTGCTTGTTGAGTTTCCCCACCAGAACCATCTCCACGATGTCCATGGTCTCTTCGTCCGTCACCCGCATCCCCTGGACGAACTTCGATTCCTTCCCCAATTTCTTGAGAAGGACGCTGATCTGGGGGCCGCCCCCATGGACGATTACCGGATTGATCCCGATGTACTTCATCATGACGATATTGATGGCAAACATCTGTTTCAGGTTCTCATCGACCATGGCGTGGCCGCCGTACTTGATGACGATGGTCTTCCCGTAAAACCGCCGGATGTACGGGAGAACCTCAAGAAGAATATCCGCCTTCCTCATGGATTCTTTCAGATTGTTTGAATGCATGGCTTCGGTTCACTCCTTCCTGTGGAGATACAACATGCCGGCAGGCGCCTCAGCCCCTACAGGACATACCTGCTGAGGTCTTCGTCCTCAATAATATCGTTCAGTTTCTCCATTACATACCCGGCGTCAATGTCAACCTCCCGATCCGAGGCGGCAATGTCGGGTGCTTCAAAGGATATCTCATCCAGGAGAACCTCCATGACCGTGTAGAGCCTGCGGGCGCCGATATTCTCCATTCGCTCGTTCACCAGGGCCGCCACCTCGGCAATCTGAGCGATGGATTCTTCCTGAAAGGTCAGTCGGATCCCCTCCGTCGCCATCATCTCCGTGTACTGCTTGATCAGGGCGTTGTGGGGCTCCGTCAGTATCCGTATGAAATCCTCTTTTTCCAGCGGATCGAGCTCAACCCGTATGGGGAATCGTCCCTGCAGTTCGGGGATCAGATCGGAGGGCTTGGACATGCTGAACGCGCCCGCCGCTATGAAGAGGATGTGGTCGGTCTTGACCATGCCGTATTTGGTATTCACCGTCGAGCCCTCCACAATGGGGAGGAGGTCCCGCTGGACGCCTTCCCGGGAGACATCCGGTCCGTGGGACGGGTCGCCTCCCACGATCTTGTCTATCTCATCGAGAAAGATGATCCCCGACTGTTCGACCTTTTCCAGCGCGGTTCGGGTTACCTTGTCCATGTCCACCAGTCTCTGGGCCTCTTCATCGGCCAGCATGGTGACCGCATCCGCGACCCTGACATTCCTCTTTTTCTTCTTCTGAGGGAAGATATTGCCGAACATCTCCTTGATGTTCATCCCCATATCCTCCACCCCCGAGGTGGAGAATATCTCTATCATGGGGCCCGAAGGACTGTCCGTCACCTCAATCTCCACGATCCGTTCGTCCAGTTTCCCGGCGCGGAAGAGACGGCGGAGTTTCTCCCGCGTTTCGTTGCGTCTCCCCTCTTCCTGAACCGCCGTTCCGTCCGCGGGGATGAGAAGGAGATCGCCCTCGGGAGGCTGAACCGCATCCCCTTCTCTGCGCTTGAGGGGGAGCAGGATATCGAGAATCCGTTCCTCGGCTATCTCCAGCGCCCTGGTTCTCACACTCTCCTGTTCCTCTGACTTGACCATGTTTATGGCCAGTTCGACGAGATCCCTGATCATGGATTCCACGTCCCTGCCCACATACCCCACCTCGGTGAATTTCGAGGCCTCCACCTTCAGAAAGGGAGAATTGTCGAGCTTGGCAAGCCTGCGCGCGATCTCCGTCTTTCCCACCCCCGTGGGACCGATCATGATGATATTCTTGGGGGCTATCTCCTCGCGCAGTTCTTCCGGGACATTCTGGCGCCGCCACCTGTTCCGCAGGGCCACGGCAACCGCCCTCTTGGCGTCATGCTGGCCGATGATATACTTATCCAGTTGAGAAACCGTCTCTCGGGGCGTTAAGTTCGTCGATGACATACGATCCTTCCTAATCCTTTGCTTTCCTGCTCTTTTGGGGAGTTTTCTCTTCTTTCTTCCGGTTAAGGGCCGCCACGTCAACATCGAGTTCTTCGACCAGCACCCGGTTGTTTGTGAATATGCAGATATCGGCGGCGATGCGCATGGCCTCTTCGGCAATCTCTCTGGCGTTCAGTTTCGAATGCCCGATGAGGGCCCGCGCCGCCGCGAGAGCGTATGGGCCGCCGGACCCGATGGCCATGACCTCATCGTCCGATTCTATCACGTCTCCGTTCCCCGATATGATGAGGAAATCCACGTCGCTCACCGCTATCATGAGGGCTTCGAGATGCCTCAACACCCGATCCGTTCGCCAGTCTTTGGTCAGTTCCACCGCCGCACGCAGAAGGTTCCCGTTGTACTGTTCGAGCTTCTGATCAAACCGGTCGAAAAGGGTGAAGGCGTCCGCCGTAGCACCCGCGAACCCGACGATCACCTTGTCGTGATACAGTCTTCGAACCTTCCGCGCGCCGTGCTTCAGCGCGATCGTATCCAGGGTCACCTGGCCGTCACCCGCGACGGCGACCTTCCCCTTATGCCTGACCGCGACGATGGTCGTCCCGTGCATCTTCTCCATGGCATCTATTCTCCTCGAGCCCGTGGATGGCTTTTGTCATATACCTCCATCAGACGAGCCACGCTGACGGATGTGTACTTCTGGGTGGTCGACAGGCTCTCATGCCCCAGGAGTTCCTGTATGGCCCTCAGATCCGCCCCCGCGTCCATGAGGTGGGTCGCAAAGGTGTGCCTGAGGGCGTGGGGGCTGATCTTCTTGCCGATCCCGCCCCGGGCCATGTACTTGTCTATAATCCGCCGGATACTCCGCGGGGTCAACCGCGCCTCCACCCTGTTGAGAAAGAGGGCCGGAGAGCCACCTGCTTCCGACGTATTCGCCCCCGCGCCTCTCTCCCTGGCGTGCAGATAATCCTTCAAGGCGGACAACGCGGGGATGCCGACAGGGATTATCCGTTCTTTTTTCCCCTTCCCCCGGACCTTCGCCAGGGCCTGTGAGAAATCGAGATCATCCACATTCAGACCGGTCAGTTCGCTCACCCGCACCCCGGTGGAATAGAGAAATTCGATGATGGCCCGGTCCCTGAGCCCGTATTCATCCGATGCAAACTCCACCTTCAGAAGAGAAAACATCTCGTCTATGTTCAGGAAGGAAGGAAGATATGCATCCCCCTTCGGCGCCTGCACCATCTGAGCGGGATTATACCGGACCGCTCCCTTCCGAAGGAGAAACGCGAAAAACGCCCTGAGGCTCGCCACCTTTCGCGAAATGGTCGCCTTTTTCGATTTTCCCCGGTAGAGAGACGCGAGAAAGGTCCGGATCGCCCCCTGATCGACATCACAGGGACTGTCAACTCCGTGCGCAAGAAGAAACTCTCTGAACTGACCCAGATCGGCCAGATAACTTCTCCTTGTATGGTATGACAGATTTCTTTCAACTTCCAAGTAGATGGCGAACTCTTTGACGGCATCCGTCATGCCAATCTTCTTCGCTGCCACATCAGCCCCGCTCTCCGGCACATATTCTGATACCGGCGTAATAGCAGCAACAGGAATGGGCGAAGTTGTTATCAAAGACCCGCGTCATTCCGTCACTGAATGCTATTCTCACATAGGACATCCCGCCCGGGACCCCCGAATTTCGCTCCTCCATCACAACGCCGGACCCCCATTCGGGAAACCCGGAATGGAACACCTGATCACCGGCCTTGAGGTACAGACGCCTCGTTTCCTCTTTCATAGCAACCCTCTCAGGGATTCACAAGCAGGGCACCATGGCCCGGAGCTCCGTCCCCGCAATCCGAACGAAAGGGGCGGTTCCCGCCGTCAGGCTCCAGGGCTGTTCTACATCTTATACTTGCCAAAATCTTCGGAAGAGAGATTTTCCAGGAATTCCTTGAGCTGCTCCTTCGTGTATTTATTCAGATCCGTCGTTTTCTTGCCGAAGTCGATACTCGTTGATTTTTCAATGACCTTTTCATCTATGAAAATGGGGGCGTCGGCCCGCAGGGCAAGGGCGATGGCATCGCTCGGGCGCGAATCGATGGTAATGGGAAGATCGCCCTTCATGACATAGAGAGACGCGAAAAAGGTGTTATTCTTCAGATCATTGATAACAATCTTGAGCACCTTCACCTCCAGGGTCTTTAATATCTCGTTCATGAGATCATGGGTCATCGGCCTGGCGAGATTCACCCCCTCCATCTGCGTGGCGATGGCGCTCGCCTCGAAGAGACCGATCCATATGGGTATGGCCCTCTTCCCTTCCAGATCTTTGAGTATCACGATGGGAGTACTGGTCACGGGATCCATGGCCAGCCCGAATACCTTTACCTCTATCAGCATCTTTTCCCCCCTTGGAGCATCTCTCCTCGCAGAGAGTGTATGTGTGCGCCGGTAATCCTGACCGGAACGGTTTTCCCGATCAGATCAGCGTCTCCGGCGAAATTAACGATCTTGTTTCCTCTGGTCCTGCCCGTGAGATCGGCTGTGCTGGCTCTGCTCACACCCTCGACGAGCACATCCTCGACCCGTTTCTCGAGATCTGTGTTTTTCTCCAGACTGTGCTTCTCCTGCAGCGACTGGAGCAGGGTCAATCTCTCCCGCTTGATCCCTTCCGCGACCTTTCCGTCGTACCCTTCCGACGCCGTTCCATGCCGATCGCAGTATCTGAAGGAGAAAATATTATCAAACCGCACTTTTCCCATAAGGTCAATAGTTTTCTGGAAATCACGATCCTTTTCCCCCGGGAAGCCGACGATAATATCGGACGTGATCGATATGTCCGGACGGGCGGCCCGCAACATGTCAATCTTTTCGAGGTACTCACCAGCGGTGTATCCCCGTTTCATCCTCCTCAGCACATCATCGGATCCCGACTGCACGGGCAGGTGGATATGTTCGCACAGTTTACCGAGATCGGCAAACGCGGCGGCAAGATCCGCCGAGAGGTCTTTCGGATGAGACGTGGTAAAACGGATCCTGTCTATTCCGTCAATCTCGTTAATCATTCCCAGCAGTGTCGGGAAATCGACATCTTCAGGCAGCCCCCTCCCGTATGAGTTGACGTTCTGGCCCAGGAGGGTCACCTCCCGAACGCCATGCCGGGCAAGAAATTCGATCTCGTCCACGATATCGGCGCTCCGCCTGCTTTCTTCCCTACCCCTCACGTACGGCACGATACAGTAAGAGCAGAAATTGTTGCACCCCTGCATAATCGTGACGAAGGCGCTTACGGATCCGGGAGCGGGCAGTGTTCGTATGCCCAGGGACCGCACCGATTGATGGAAGGCGGTGTCGACAACCCTCGATCCGCCGCCTTTGATCTCCCTTATAATATCGGTGATACGGTGGATATTGTGGGTACCCAGGACAAAATCGAGGTATGGGACCCGTCGAAGAAATGCGGCTCCTTTCTCCTGGGCGAGGCACCCCGCCACCCCCATGATGACGCTTGGATGGTGCTGTTTATACTTTTTTAACCTTCCCAGTTCGCTGTATGCCTTCTGGGCGGCCTTCTCTCTCACGCTGCAGGTGTTCATGATGATAACATCCGCCCTGCCGGGATCGCAGGTTCCGATATATCCCGCTTCCCCAAGTAGCATGGCCATCTGTTCCGAATCATGGACATTCATCTGACAGCCGAAGGTATGAATATAAAAGGTTTCTGAGGACATACGATACACCTGTGCCGGCACGAAACGGTTGGAGCTGAAGAGCGGAGACAAGGGAAATACGGGCCCGCCGCACTCCGGCACAACAGGATCCCGGGCCTCAAAAATCAAAAAGAGGGGAGATGAACTCCCCTCTTGGCTGAAACAACACGTGTCGGCCGGTTTCCCGGATCCGATTGTAAAAGATACGAAATACCGGGCTTATCTATCTCCCCGCATTGACCCGTTCCTTGAGTTCCTTACCCACCTTGAAGAAGGGAAGTTTTTTGGGGGCCACCTGTATCGTTCCGCCTGTCTTGGGATTTCTCCCGGTGTACGCGTCGTAGTCGCGCACCACAAAGCTCCCGAATCCTCTGATTTCTATCCTGCCCCCGTTCTTTAGCTGATTGCTGAAGCTCTTGAACATCAGCCCCACGATATCCGCGGCCTGTTTTTCCGTTAAATCTTCTTTTTTGCTCAAGGCATCTATCAATTCTGATTTATTCATGAGACCCCCTCGTATCTTCAAAATGGACTTGCAACCCTTTGCATACGGTATGAACGATTAATTTGGATTTGATATTATGTATTTTGGCATTAAAGTCAAGATAATTTTCATTATTTTTTTCCGGTTGGCCTTTTCGCGTGGACCGTGCCCGAAAAATCCATCAGGGTTTCCACCTCTTTTTTCTCCAGATATCGGTATTCTCCGGTCTTCAGCTCGCCCAGGCTGAGATCGGCGATCGCCGTTCGTATCAGTCTCACCACGGGGCGATGGATGGAATCGAAGAATCGCCGGATGATCCTGTTCCTCCCCTCGAGTATGGTCATCTCCACCCAGCAGCTCTTCGGGTTGCTCTTTTCCACAGCCGCCCAGACCGGCTTGAACGGGCCGTCCTCCAGCAAGACCCCCGTCCGCATGGCATCCATATCGCTCCGTGTCAGGGTCCCCTTGACTTTCACCATATAGGTCTTGGGGATCTTGAATGCCGGATGCTGTATCCGGTACGCAAAATCGCCGTCATTGGTCAGGAGAAGCAATCCCTCGGAATCATAATCGAGGCGCCCTACGGGGAAGACGCGTTCCTGCACGCCCGGGAGAAGGTCAGTCACAATCGGCCGCCCATGGGTATCCTTCAGCGTCACCACATATCCCCCCGGCTTGTGCAGCATCAGATAGACCCTGTTTGTCGCGGCGGCTGATATGCGGCTCCCGTCAACGCGTATCTCATCGCGCGAGATGTCCGCCTTTATTCCCGGCTGTGTCACCGTTCTGCCGTTCACGCTGACCCGGCCGTCCCGCATCATCTGCTCAGCTGCGCGCCGTGATGCCACGCCGCATCCGGCCAGTATCTTCTGCAGGCGTTCTTCCACGGCCAATTATTCTTCCAACTCTTTGAACTCTCTGAGCGTGGGCAGATCCGAAAGGGTCTTCAGGCCGAACACCTCGAGAAATCGAGCGGTTGTTCCGTAGATAATGGGCCTTCCCGGCACATTTTTTCTCCCCATGATCCGCACCAGTTTCTTTTCCAGGAGCCCCCTCAGGATGCCGCTCACATCGACACCGCGCACCTTTTCTATCTCCGACTTCATGACGGGCTGCCGATAGGCAACCACCGCGAGGGTCTCCATAGCGGCCGCCGTCAGATCCATCGGTTTCTGCCCCTTCAGTTTCAGTATCCACGGGGCCAGAGCCTCCCCGGTCCTGAACTGGTACCCTCCGGCAACTTCTCTCAGAAAGACACCCCCCTGGCGCCGTTCGTATTCCTCCATGAGTTCATCAAGGGCGGAAGAGATCTCTTTCCGGGAAACCCCCTCCAGAATTTTCTCAATAACGGACATGGTCGCGGGCGTGTCGGAAACAAAGACGAGGGCTTCGATAACGGCCTTCAGGTTATCCATCTATTCCTCCGCAAGGCGTATCCTGATAACCCCGTAGGGAACAGCCTGATACGCCCGGATGATTCTCAGTTTCATCAATTCCAGAATGGCGAGAAAGGTAAATATCAGCCGTTTGCGGCTCCCCGTCTCGCCCAGAAGATCGGTGAAGGTCATCTCTCCCCTCTTTTCCAGTTCGTCCACTATATCATTGATACGTTCGGAAAGTGAGATCTTTTCAACATCGATCTCCATGATATCATGCTGATCCGTTCCAAGGGTTACTCTCCGGAACGCCTCGACAAGCTCGAAAATCTCATCCGCCGCATCCCCATCGACGGTGACAGGGACACCCTTCTATTCATCGGAGATTACATCGATAGAGGCCCCGACTCGAAAGAGGTAGTGGAGTGTGTGCTTGACCTGAGGAGGCAGCTCAACAAGGTGATCTGCCTTATGGGAAATCACGAGGCCATGCTCCTGAACTATGTCCTGCACCATAAAGACAGCGCCCTGTACCTTTCTAACGGAGGCGAGGCAACGGCCGCCTCATACGGGTATCGACATACACTGCGAGGACACACAATCTACATTCCCCCTCACCACATGAATTTTTTACCAACCTT
>ENA-OSEO01004873-OSEO01004873.1-sediment-metagenome-genome-assembly--contig:-NODE-4873-length-13525-cov-2.632510_pt1 | contig 13525 bp, 9 predicted proteins | sample MGYA00237883_ERZ534232 | MGnify/ENA metagenome assembly ERZ534232
CAGTTCACCACGGTGCACCCCATGCCCCTGAGCGTGTCGTACACCGGCTTGTTGTGGTACGTGAGGAACCCTGCCGCTATCTTCTCCTCCTCGGACTGGGCCGCTACACTGTACCCCTCGACGTTGAACAGGATTATGTCGGGGCGGCCCACGGCCCTCACCATGTACCTGTGGAGCTCCTTTACGCCGTCCACTAGGCCCTTGACCTTGGATGCCTCGATCATGGTGATGACCACGAAGAGGGGCTGTGAGCCCACTATGTAGCGACGGCAGCTGTGGACGGCCTCCTTGAGGCTCTCGGTGCTGTACCTGACGTCCACGTGCAGTAGCTCCCTGGTGATCCTGTACTGCTGCCGCTTGCCCACGTCCGGGAAGATGACTCGGTTCGCTGACCTTGGCTTGGCCGGCGCCGAGGCCTCCTCAGCCTCCTCCACGGCCTCTATCTGGTATATGCCCTCCAGGACACCTATCTCGGGGGGCTTCTCGGTCGCCCTGAAGGTGCCCTCCCACTGGAAGGCGTCGTGGTCGTAGACGCAGAGGCCGACCCTGCAGTCGCGCTCCAGGTAGAAGTTGGTGAAGCCCAGGGTGGCCCTTATGGCGTACTCCATGGTGTTGTTGACGGTGGTGCCGAGGGCCATGTGGGTGGCGCTGTCAAGGAATATCCAGACCATCTTCTTGCCCTCCTTCTCGTACTCGTTCACCAGGAACCCGCCGGGCCTGTAGCTGAGGCGCTTGGCGCTGGCCTTCCAGTTGATGTTCCTGTAGTGGTCTCCCTGCTGGTAGTCCCTTATCTCCCTGAAGTCTGTGGTGGGTATCCCGAACCTGAACCTGGCGTCCATGGGCATGGGTATCTTGGTGACGCTCTTGTGGTTCTTGATCTTCCTGACGAAGAGGGGCTGGGGCTGCACCACCACGGCCCGCTTGGCTATTATGCTTCCCAGCTGGTTGCTGCTCATCACCAGGGGGTGGCGGACCTCGTAGCTGATCTCCCCTATGTCGTAGTAGCCGCGCTTGGGGCAGAGGGCCACGTACCCGAACTCCACGGTCTTGGGCTTCAGCCCCTTCCAGAATGCCTTGAAGTTGGTGCCATCCTCCAGGGCGAAGCTCTTGGGCAGCACGTCGGCGACGGTGACGACGCCGGGGCCCCCGTCCACGTTGACGACCACCCTGTCCCCCATCTTGTCGTCCACGTTTATCTTGATGTCCTTGCCGACACGCTCCACGGATGTGACCCTGGGCTCACCTATGAGGACTCCCAGGGCCAGGAATATTATGGGCGCCATGGCAAGGGTTATGAGGATGAGGTTGCCCAGGAACATGCCCATCACTAGGAAAGTGACGGAAGTAACCACCAGCTCTATGGTGTCCTGGGATAGTAGCCGGGCTGTCACCTCTTACCTATGAACTCCTTGGGTACCTCTGTCTGCTCCAGTATCTCGTTGAGGATGGCGTCCACGCTGAAGCTGCCCTCCAGCACGTACTCCATCTTCATTATTATCCTGTGGCCCAGGGCGTCGTGGACGAACATCTTCACGTCGTCGGGCGTCACGAAGCCGCGGCCCGTTATGGCGGCGTGGGCCCTGGCCACCTTGAGGAGTGCGAGGCCGCCCCTGGGGCTGGCACCGACCTCCACCACCGGGTGCCTCCTGGTCTCCCTGATTATCTGGCTGATGTAGTCGATGATCTTGTCGTCCACGTAGATCTGCTCCTCTATGAACCGCTGGAGGCTGCGGAACGTGGCCTCGTTGGTTACAGGCTGTATGAGGCCGCTGGGGTCGTCCTGCTTCCAGAAGATGCGGCGCTTCATGATGAGGCTCTCCTGCGCCAGGGTCTCCACGTAGCCCATGCTCATCTTCAGGAGGAACCTGTCCATCTGGGCCTCGGGCAGCGGGTACGTCCCCTCCATCTCTATGGGGTTCTGGGTGGCTATGACGAAGAATGGCTCGGCCAGTTTGTGGGTCTCGCCCTCTATGGTGACCTGCCGCTCCTCCATGGCCTCCAGGAGGCCGGCCTGGGTCTTGGGGGGCGCCCTGTTGATCTCGTCGGCCAGGAGCACGTTGGTGAATATGGGGCCCCTCTCCAGGACGAACTGGCTCTCCTGCTGCCTCCACACCCTGGTGCCCAGGATGTCCGCGGGCATCAGGTCGGGGGTGAACTGGACCCTGCTCCAATCACACCCGACTATCCTGGCGAACAGCTTGGCTAGGAGCGTCTTCCCCAGGCCGGGGTAGTCCTCGAACAGTACGTGGCCGTTGGCCAGGCTGGCGGCCAGGAGCTTCCTGAGCACCATCCGTTTGCCGACGTAAACCTTTCCAAGTCCCTCAAGTATGGCGTTGCTTACCGCCCTGACCTGGTCCACATGCATCGATGTCATTTCCACTTCTCCATTAACTCATTACCTTCATCCCGGCTTCCTCGGCCGGGGCCGCCTCCCTCATGAGGCCGCCCAGGCCCAGCTGGTTGATCCTGTTCACTGTGCGGCGCAGGAGCTCCATGCGCCTCTCCCTGTTCATCCTCCGCACCCTGTCGGAGGTGCCCCTCCTGGCCATGCTGGGGGGCTTCTCGTCCTCGTACTTGATGAGCTCCCTGAGGGTGCTGGCTATCTCAAGCTCCGAGGCCCTGTTCTCCTCCAGGAACCTGAAGAGCTTCACGAGGAGCCTCTCCTTGTGGCCCTCCTCCACGAACTCGTTGATGATGTCCGTGAAGTTCTCCAAGGCCTTGCCCTTGGTGGGGCTAAGGTCCTGTATGTGCTTGCCCCAGGCCCCCGCCTCGAAGGGCACCATCATGGACTCCTGCATGCCTCTGCGCACTATGGTGAATATGAGGGCCCCCAGGATGACTATGCCCGTCCACTCAACGTAGGGGCTCAGCTGCCTGATGACGGGGCTCACCTGCTCCATGCGCCCGCTTATGAAGTTGAAGTAGAGGGTGCCTATGAGGCTCATGGCCACCACGAAGGGGTAGCTGCTGGCTATCCCGCCGGCCTGGGCCAGGTACGCGTTCCTCGAGTCCCTGAAGATGCCTATCATGGTGATGACGGCGGCCACGGTGAAGCCCCAGTTGAGCATCTCCTTGATGAGGATCACCTGGTCTGACTCCGGGACCCCGGGCGTCACCATGTATAGGCTGACGAGTTGTAGGCACACCTGGCCCAGTATGAATATGGTGGCCGAGCCCGAGACGACCCTGATGTAGTGCTGGCCCCTGATCTCGGCCACCGTGGCCAGTATGTTGTAGATGAAGAACATGGAGAAGGCTCCGATGGCCAGGTACCCTGCAACCTGTGTGGCCGGGCTCATGGGCTGCAGTATCATGAAGAAGGCTATGATGCCCGTGAAGCCGGCGGCTATCATCCCGCTCACCAGGACCCTGCTGAGGCGGCCCTCGAAGAATATGGTGAGGAGGGTGGCCAGGTAGAAGAAGGCCATGCCCCCCAGTATGGGCAGCAGCACTATGGATATGCCCTCGTTGGCCAGGGCCTCGGGCATGTAGGGGAGGAAGCTGCCGAAGTCCCCCACCGTGTACGGCGTCATTAAGCTGACGCTGCCTAGGACCCCCGCCACGAAGAGGAACAGGGCCGTCGATCTTATGAGTCTGCTACGGTTCTCCGCGTCCACTCTTCATCAACTCTATGATTAGCTCTACTGTCGCGTTGGTACGCTTAAAGTCCTCCGCGGTGACCGTGATGTTACTGTACATCGCTATCTCGTAGCTGGTCACCAGGTCCTCCAGGGCCAGGTGTGCGTTGCTGGGCAGCCGGTCCATGAGGGTCCGCTCGAACTCCCTCGGCGTCATGGTGTCGTCTATGTCTGGGTATATGCGCTGCATGGAGACATAGAACCTGTTGAACAGCTTGGCGACGCCCTCTTCGTAGCTGCTGTACTCCATGGGGACGCCGTCCTCGTAGCCTATCCTCTCCCTGGGCGTGGGGAGGCTGACCCTGGGCTCCAGGAACTCCTCCTCCTTCATGCGCCTGTTGCGCCTCGAGGCGTAGAGGCCGACGCCGGCCGCGCCGCTGAGGGCTATTATTATGTTCTGGGGGAACCCGAGGATGATGGATAGGAGGTCGGTCGGGTTGGGGGGCGGGACCAGTACGCTTACGCCGAATGATGTGGCGCTCCCCACGTAGAACCTGGTGCCGTCCATCGTGAGGGTTATGTTCTCCTCCCCGTTCTCCGGGAACATGACCTGGTACTCTATCTTGCCCTCCGCGTCGCTCCTGATGTGCTGCACCTTGCTCAGATACGTGACCGTGAGGTTGACGTTGGTGATGGGTCTCCCGCTCTTAAGCTCCGTCAGGTAGCCCTTGTATGTGATGTTCTTGCCCGAGTACACCTGCCTCGGGCCAGTGATCTTAACCGCCGTCTCGGACATGACCGTTATCGGTGGGTCGCTGAAGCTCTCATCGTACTCCCGGTTCTTCATGCTGTGGGCTATCAGGTTGTAGTCGCCCACGTTGATCTCGGTGGTGGCGTCGCAGGTGACGTTGAACAGGCCGTTCTCCACGGCGCCTACTCCCACTATCTGGCCGGTCTCGTTGGCGTCCTCCTTGTTCACCTTGATGATGATCTCCACCTGGGGCCCCGAAACGGCTGTGCCGTTGAGGGTCGTGACGGTGCCCCAGACGTTGAATTTCTCCCCCTTCAGGGCGACGGGGTCGTTCCCCGTGATGTTGGTGAGGGTCTGCTGCCTCGTTATGTTGACGTCCCCCTCGTCGTAGTGCTTGGGGGTGGCGTCGAAGATGACCCAGCCCTGGCCCTCGAACTTGGCCTCCGCGTAGAGGTAGGCCTGCTGGGGCATCACGTACTGGATGTCGTTGTAGGGGTCTATCAGGTAGCCTACCACGGCTCGGGCCGGGAGCCCTATGCTCCGGGCGAGTAGGACGAAGGCGCTGTTGAAGTGGCTGCCCACTCCCTCACGGCTGTTGAACAGGAACCACTCAACCGGGTCGATGGTGCTGGGGGCGGGGCTGTAGTCCTTCTTGAACTTGTAGTTCTCCTTCAGGTAAGCCTCTATAGCCCTATACTTGTCGTACGGTGACGTGAGGCCCGCCGTTATCTGCCGGGCCATGACCGCCAGCCTAGATTCTATGCTGTCCGGCACATCCAGCATCAACCCGGCCCCCACAGGCGTGGTCGCCCTGAGGGCGGCCTCATTGTAGTTAGGCATCTGCCAGGAGACCCAGTAGGGCTGCTCGAAGGGGCCTAGGCTGAGGAAGCTCTGGGTCTCGGGTATGTAGGCGAGGCTGGCGTTTTCGATCATGAGGGTCTTAGTGTTGGGGGCCACCGGGACGTACCCGTGGAACATTATTAGGGGCGTCACCTCGAACTGCTTGAATGCGAAGCTGACCGCGCCCTCATACTCGTTTGGGATGAACTGCCCTTTATAGGTCTCAGACGGATACTGCTTCGCCTCAACCCATCTGCCCAGCGTGTAGTTCTCCGCTGGGTACCTCCTCAGGTACCTTGTGAACGTCTGGAGCCTTATCTCCATGATCGGCCCCATCTCCCTGGGCTCCTCCTCGTCCACGCTGACACTCTCAGTGGACCTGCCCAGGGCGCCCGGGTCCATTATCTCGTTCGCGGGGCCGGGCCTGTCCTCGTCGAGGTCTAGCTTTGTGATGTCCCCCAGGATGCTGATCGCTGTTGACAGCATCCCCACACTAAGGACTAGCACGATGAGCAGGAGCACTAGCCTGGCGTAGCTCTTCAATCTGATTCTTAACGGGGTCCCTAACGTTTTATCCTTTTAGCCCCCGGGGAGCCCGTTTTTCGGCTTCTACCCGTTTTTGTCTCAGCCGCGCGCGATGTTCACTTGTACGTGACGCGAAACTTTAGGTGGTTAGCACCATACAAATATAGTGTTTCGTGTCAAATTATTCCAAGGAACTGAGAGTAACCTCCATACGATAATTCTATACTCTATGACCCCCAATTGATACCCATGTGGACAGTACAGTCCGAGTCCGGTAGGCTGCACGCCGTCCTCATCCAGGACTCAGCGGAGCAGCTGTGGACCAGGAGGCTACCCTTCGCCGGGATAGAGAGCAGCACCCACTATGCGGCCAGGGACCCCCACGCCCAGATGGAGCCAGGCCACATGGAGTGGCTACAGCTCCCCAAGATGCTGAGGGACGAGGGTGTCCGGGTATTCGAGGTCAAGTCCATGCTGGGGAAGATACTTGAGGACGCCACCGTCGCGGAGAGGGGGCAGATGGTGGAGGACGTCTGGGAGGGGATGCCCGAGGCCCCAGACCCGGAGGAGCTCACAGTCGACCACCTCATGTGGGGGTACCCGCCGGCGCCCTACTACGACGAGGGGCAGGACCGCGTGGTGCTACCCGACCACAGGAGGGTGGCCTGGACGTACACCCGGGACACCAGCTTCACGACGCAGGTTGGCTCGGTGATATGCAACATGAGGCGGTACAGCCGCAGGTACGAGCCCAGGGTGGTGAAGCTCTGCTACACGTACGACCCGGTGCTGAGGGAGAACACGGAGATCGTCTACGACGCCAACGACGCCGAGGGGGTCTTCAGCGAGCCGCCCTGCGTGGAGGGAGGCGACACCCAGATCGTGGACGAGGAGACCATAGCAATAGGCGTCGGCCAGAGGTCCACCGTCACAGGCGTCCAGGAGGCTGCGAAGAAACTGTTCAAGGCTGACCCGGACGGCCAGATCAAGTACATATGCGCGGTGAGCCTGGCAGAGTACCCAGCAGTTGACTACATGCACCTGGACGTGACCATCAACTACCCGGACAGGGGCAGGGCCCTTGTCATGCCCTACGTCTACGACACGGAGCTCGTGCCCGATTACCCACCGAAGAGGCTTCTGCTCAAGACCCTGGAGGCGGTCCGGGCCCAGGCAGAGGCCCACGGCCGACCCATGGAGCCCCTGGTCCACCCCGACCACTTCAGGAACATGGGCAGGACAGCCGTCTACGTCAACAGGGGCGGCAGGCCCGAGCTCCTCAGAAACGAGCTCAGCCTACTGGACTTCCTGGTCAGGCAGGGCAAGCTGGAGCCTGACGGCCTAATATACGTGGGCGGCGCGCCTGAGAAGCCCAACGACGTGGAGCACCTGCTGGACGCCATGATGGAGCAGAGCCGGGGCGCCTCCAACATAGTCACCGTGAAGCCGGGTGTCGTCATCGCCTACGACAGGAACAGGCGGACCAACACGGAGCTAAGGGACCACGGCGTCACCGTCAGGGAGTGGAGCAGCAGCCACCTGGACCTCCTGGGAGGCCCCCACTGCAGCACCAGCCCCCTCTCGCGGGACCCCTAACTCTTTCTCGTCACGACCGCGAACCCTTTCACGCCCTGGAAGCTGGCCCCAAGTAGTAAGCTGGACTTCACGAAGCCCGTGTTGGGTACCACGGAGACGACCTCCTCGCCGCGGTCATTGACGCCTTCAAGGCACCTACCCAGGTACTCCAAATCAGGGATGAAATCGTCCACAGGCAGATAGTAGACCTTGAACCTATTCCCCTCGAACCTTTTTTCGCTTTCAGACATAGGGTACATGCCTTAGATCAGTTATTTAAACGGGGTGAGCAGGCTCCGAAGCAATGGAAACCCGGATCACCTGCAATGGCCAAGCTAACCTCAATCATCAACCCCCCTCACGGGACTCATAAACCCAGAGTAAGCACACCCTGGGCCAGGAGCAAACCCCCCACGAAGCACAGAACAACACTCCCAGAAACAGGCGAAGCACACGCCCCAAAAAAACACAAATACCCAGCCACTAGGTACAAACGGAGCCCAAAAAACGCTCCAACACCGGAAGCTCTAAACTAGAAGTGGCGGAAACACCGCTCATCGGTGAACGCCATGGCGATCCCAGCCTCGTCGCAGGCCCCGATGACCTCCCGGTCCTGGACACTGCCCCCCGGCTGCACACACGCCGTGACCCCGTACTCAGCCAGCAGGTCCACGCTGTCCCTGAATGGGAAGAACCCGTCCGAGGCCAACACAGAGCCAAGCACCTCATCACCGTGGCCCCTCATCCCCGCCTTATCCAGAGCCAGCTTCACAGCCGTCACCCTGTCCTGCTGCCCGGTCCCTACCCCGATGGTGGCGCCTTCGCGGCTCAGGACGACCCCGTTGCTGCGAACGTTCATGCAGACGTACCAGCTGAACAGCAGGTCCCTGACCTCCTGCTCTGTCCCATGCCGCTCCGTGATCCACCTCAGGTCCTCAGGGCCCCTCACCTTCGTCAACATGGGCGCCTGCAGCACCAGGCTGCCATCCATCTGGACGCTGATGTCAAGCGGCTCAAGGGGGTCGCCGACCCACTTGCTGATCCCGTCGAGGCCCTTGACCTCCATGACCCTGATGTCCTTCTTCTCCTCGAAGTGCTCCATGCATCCCGGCTCGTAGCCTGGGGCCACGACGCCCTCCACGTAGCTGCTCATGATCTCCTCGGCCGTGCCGGGGTCCACCACCGTGTTGAAGCCCACGACGCTGCCGTACGCGGCCAAGGCGTCGCAGTCCCGGGCCTTCTTATACACCTCCCTTAGGGGCTCCCCCGGCGCGTTCCTGACGGCCGCGCCGCTGGGGTTCACGTGCTTCATGACAGCGCAAGCCGGCTCACTGAAGTAGCTGACGATCCTCATGGCGTTGTTCACGTCCTCCACGTTGGTCATGCTGAGGCCGCTCTTACCCGACTTCAGCAGCCTCAGGTCCCCCACCGATAGGGGCCCCTCCGCTGGGCTGTAGAAGGCGGCGGGCTGGTGGGGGTTCTCCCCGTACCTGAGGCTCATCTTCTTCCTGTAGAGCCTCTCAGAGCCGCCTATGGTGATCCTTATCTCCTCGGGGAACTGCTCCTCGAGGGCCGTCCGGTACTTCTTCCTCATGCTCATAGCTTTTCCTCCAGGTAGCCGACTATGGCCGCATCGTAGGCCGCTGTCCTCTTGAACGCTTCAAGGGCGTAGCGTCTCCGCAGCTCGGTCGTCAACGCGCCTCCCTGCTTCTTCAACGTCTTTATAACTTCCGGGTACTGGGCCGGGTCGCATACTATGCAGGTCCTGTCGTAGAGGATGCTGGCCTTGGCCGCGGACCGAACCATCGTCGGGCCACCGATGTCTATGTTGTGACCCGCCGTCTCCAGGTCTGCGCCGCCTGCCACCACTTTCTCGAAGGGGTACAGGTTGACGACGACCAGGTCGATGGGCTTGACACCGTTCTCATCCATCCACCGCCTATGCTCCGGGTTGTCCCGGTCCATGAGGAGGCCGCCGTGGACCTTGGGGTGAAGAGTCTTAACGAGTCCCCCCGGGCTCTCCGGGTGCCCGGTGTAGTCGCTCACCTCGACGAGCCGCCTGTACCCTAGCTCCCTGATGCGCCTCGCGGTGCCTCCGCTGCTGATGATCTCAACGCTGTACGACCCCAGCGCCTCCACGAGCTCCTCTAACCCGGACTTGTCGAAGACGCTGACCAGAGCCCTCTCGATCAAACCAACCACGCTCTGGTTAAGGCAGTATGGCATAGGCTAAATCGTTTACCCTGCACCCGGCTACAAAATTGTAAAGAAGGATAAATTAGGGCCTGTGCTCCACGTAGACGGGGCTACTCCAGGCCAGGGAGCCGTCGCTCTGGGTCACCTTGACCCAGTACGGGTTCACCCCCTTCCTGGCGCCCCTGTCCCTGAAGGTGAACTCCAGGCTGCTGGGCAGCGGCCCAGCCGAGATGGCCTGGACCTTCACCCTCCTGTTCACGGGTCCGACCTCGACGACCATGGGCTCGTACGTGATCTCGCTGGGCTTGAACGTGAAGTTCACCTGCTCGCTGAAGAAGGTGGCCTTGGCGTCCTCGGGTGCGTCGAGGCTCAGCAGCACGCCGTCCGCGTCCCCGCCCGTGGTGCTTCTCCACTCCAGCCTCTGGTTCGTCACCGTCCGGGCTCCCTGGCCCACGAAGTCGAAGCTGTAATCCTGGTAGCCGCTGATCCTGCCCTTGTCGATGTAGATGCCGCCGTCCCAGTTCACCCTCTTGGGCCTGCTCCTGACCCTGGCCCCCATCCACTCCACCTTTATGAGCCTGTTCTCTCCGTCCCCAGGAGCTGCGAAGGGGTGCCTGTAGATCACGTTCCTGCCCCTCATGACCTCCACGGCGTGCAGCGGCTTGGTCCCGTGGACCTTGACGGCCACCTCGGGCGCCTCGCCCGTGGAGTACTCGTCGCCCATCACGTGTCCGTCCACTCTGACGTCTAGGATGATCTTCTCCCCCGTGGTGGCGTAGGTCCTCCTGGCCCAGAAGGCCTCCCACAGGGCCTCACGGGTCAGCTCCCGGGCGTAGACCCCCGTGTACCCGCCCTTGGTGGTGAAGCCGCCCGTGGGCAGCGTCAGCCCTGGCCTGCACGTGTGGTCGTCGCTGGCCGCGATGAACCCGACCTTGATGCCCCTGTCCAGGGCCTCCTCGAGGAGCCACTCGAAGGTGCCGTGGTGGCTGTGAACCTCTACGAGGGGCACCCTCTCGGGGTCCCAGTAGTCCAGGTTGGCGTGTCGGCCGCCCACGTGGCTTATGGCCATGACGTCCCGTCTGCCCTTGAACTCCCTCCAGAGCTCGCCTATGGGGTACCTGTCCGTCTGGGCCCCAGACTTGTCCGGTATCTGCCAGTGGTCGCTGCGGTGGATCTCCTCGTCGTCGCCCATGAAGTAGATGTTGTGGTCCCCCCCGGCCGGTGTGAGGCCGCTCCACTCGTAGCCCAGGAACGTGACGAACCTGCCGGGCTCATGGTACTCCCTGGTCTTGTCCTTGACCATCCCCCAGAGCCCGTCTGTGACCTGGAAGTCGTTGCCCTGCCAGCCCCCGAAGTCCAGGGCGGCTACGTCCCTGATGAAGCTGAAGTACTCGTCCAGGGTGCCCGTGCCCACGGTCTCCTTGGTCTGGCCGTGCATGTCGCCCCACAGGAGCCTGAGCTCCGAGCGCTGCTTCTCCACCATGATGGGGTTGGACTCTGCGCAGAGTCCGCTGCCGTCAGAAACCTTCAACCTTTGCAGGCCGGGTGTCCATAGCGTCAGGGTGAAACTGTGGGCTCCCAGGTCCTCCTCGGTGAACCTGTAGGGCTTCAGTGGCTTGCCCTCGGCCGTGATGGTCACCTCTCCGCGGTAACCGTCGCTCCTATTGCCGAAGCTGTCCAGCGCCCTCACCACCACCGTGAAGGGTTCACCGGCGACAGCCTCCGAGGGGGCGGCCGCCTCGATGGTCGCAGCGGGGCCCCCGATGATCTTGGCTCTGGGTGACTCGGCGATCTCCTCGAAGAGACCCGTTCCGAAGGGGTCCACCAGAACCTTGAATATGTGCTCTTCCTCCCTGAAGCTCTGGTTCCTGATGCCGGGTGAGCCCCCACTCATGTCCCCGTAGATTATGGTGAGGGTGTCCCCCTCGCTCAGGCTGCCGTCGAGCACGTTCACCTGGAGGGCCGAACTGAAGGGACGGATGTGGCCTTTGTAGCTGAACTGCTTCTCGAGCCTCACATCTCTGCTCGCCTTCACCGTGGTGTAGCCCGGCTTCACCGGGTCCTTAAACTGGGGCGGCTCCTCGTCGCTGACGCTCCGCCTCGCCACCCTAATGCTTCCCCCGTCGTCTATCCCGTACCTGCCCACGTGGTATGTGAGCCTCCACGTGGAGTAGCTGCCTGCTACTGCGTATTCAGTGGGCTCTAACTCGGCCCATCCAAGCCAAGACTTGTCCAAACCTGTCTCCGTGGGAATATGGGTCGATGTGAATGTAAAATTAACCAGTAAAAAGGGTTAGAGGCTGCGGCCTGGGCCTGGGCGGAGGATGTCGTGGGGCGCCGCCTCCTGGGACCCACGCTCCGTGATGAGCGCCAGCCTGGCCTTCTCCCACATCTCGGGGATGGTGGAGGCTCCTACGTAGCCCATGGCCGCCTTGAGGCCGCCCGTGAACTCAGCTATGATGTCCTTCACAGGGCCGCGGTACGGGACCCACCCCTCCACGCCCTCGCTTATGGTCTTGCTGGGGGCGCTGTACCTGTCCTGGGCGTACCTCTTCTTCTTGGCCCTCTCGCTGCCCATGCCGTAGTACTCCTTGTAGTAGCGGCCCTCCATGGCGACGAGCCTGCCGGGGCTCTCGCGGCACCCTGCGAAGACGTTTCCCATCATGGCGCAGCTGGCTCCCACGGCCATGGCCACCGCCACATCGCCGGGGTTCCTCATGCCCCCGTCGGCTATGATGGGGATGTCTGAGCCGTACTGCTTGACGGCGTCGGCCACCTGGCTGGTCGCGTAGAGGGTCGGGGCCCCGGCCCTCGTGACTATGCTTGTGCTGCATATGCTGCCGCTGCCTATCCCGACCCTCAGCCCGGCCACGCCGTCCAGCTGCGTGATGATGTCCTCCGCCGCCTTGAAGGTGCCTATGTTGCCCACGACCACGTCGGCGTCCACCTCCTTCAGTATCTGCTTGGTTGCATCGAAGCAGTTCTTGTTGTGGAAGTGGCTCACGTCCAGAACCAGTATGTCCACGTACTTCTCAAGGGCCTGCGCCCTGGGAAGGTCGAAGGGGCTTATGGCAGCCGCGCATATGAGGCGGCCCTCCTCGTCCCTGATGGCCTCCTGGTAGGTGCCCTTCAGGGTGATATCCTTCATGGTTATCAGGCCCTTCACGCGGCGCTGGCCATCTATTATCGGGAGCTTCTCTATCCTGTGCTCGTGGAGGATCTTCATGGCCTCCTCCAGGCCAGTCTCCTCTGTGCCCGTGATGACCTCCTCGGTCATCACGTCCCTCACCTTGAGGCTGCTCTCGGCCAGGCGGACGTCCCTCCAGGTGACGATGCCCACCAGCCTGTCGTCCTGCTCTACGACGGGGAACCCCTTGATGTTGTGCTCCTCCATGAGCTTCAGCAGCTCCTCCACCGTGGTGTCGGGGCCCACGGTGACCACGTCCCTGATGATGACGGCCTCGGCCCGCTTGACCTTCCGGGCCATGTCCACCTCCTCCTTGGCGCTGCAGTTTCTGTGGAGGACGCCGAGGGCACCCTCCCTTGCGAGGGCTATAGCCATCTCGGCCTCGGTGACCGTGTCCATGGGGGACGCGATGAAGGGTACGTTTACCTGAATGTTTTTCGTGATCATGGCGCCGACCTTTGCCTCATCAGGCTCCAAGGTGGTCCATCCGGGTAGAAGCAGGACATCGTTGAAGGTGAGGGCTTTTTCCGCATTCTCAAACTTTGAACGGAAACCCATTACTTACACCATTTTAAAGCCCTAACTCGCTTACGCGCTTAATATATCTTTGGGTTAAAGAGGATTGAAAATTAACCTAAACATGCAATTATTTGGTGGCGGTGTATCCGTCCAGCCAGAAAATAATAACAAGCAGTCGCCGAAGATATTGGTGAACCGGTTGAGGATCATTAAAACCATGTGCGCCCGGGACTGCCCCGACGCCTGCTTCCTGGACGCGGAGGTCCAAGGGGGGACCATAACCAAGGTCAGGGCCAGCGCCGAGAACCCCGTCACCGCCGGCATCACGTGCCCCAGGGCTTACGGCGACCCCGA
>ENA-OSEO01004874-OSEO01004874.1-sediment-metagenome-genome-assembly--contig:-NODE-4874-length-13522-cov-3.908219_pt1 | contig 13522 bp, 10 predicted proteins | sample MGYA00237883_ERZ534232 | MGnify/ENA metagenome assembly ERZ534232
CCTATTTATATATATTTTTGATAAATGATCATTCCAAGTCATCGTCACTAGCTGACGGTGCACGCGCTTACCTAAACCGCTCATGATTTTCCCTGAGCATCGATGGACCTCTGGGCCTCTTTCAGTAATTGTTTCAATGTAATGCCGTAAATGCGGGCGACGTCCTCCGAGGTATGAAACGTTTCGGTCGGGCACCCGACGCAAAGCATTTTTCGTTTAATGAAAACATCCATCACCGACAGGTGGCCCGTCAGCAATTCGCCGGTCGTCATTTTCAAATCAAGATTCATTATATCTTAGTCTATTCCATACAACGGTTTGTGTCTTTGCGCCAGTGCAAAATAGGAGATACAGAGGTGAATGATAGGGTGCGGCTTACGGTGTACAGGGTGGTGCTGGTGTAATCGGCTGAGGCGGAATTCGATCAAAATCCCCTCGTCGGTTTTGCGGCCCGCTTGTTTCATGATGCGCAGGAAAGCTCTGGCAACGCGCTGTTCCACCCGTCCTGTCTGCAATTCCAGATAGCGGCTTCGAGTATCGTACAGACGCTCCACCACATAGCTGACCGTTTTTATCGCAAATATATACATACCACATCGAAATCCCACAAAATTAAAAAAGCCAGGTTTTGTCCTGGCTTGAAAATTTTTGGCTCCCCGTGTGCAACCCTCTTCATAACCGTTCTCCATTTGGCCTTTTATCCGTAAGCCCTCGATATTCAACGAGTTGTCAAAGAAAAGGCCGTTCCCGATGAGGCGGAGGCGGCGTTGAATCACATTTCGGTTTGATTTCTTTTTTAATCAATTTTTTCAGTATGTTTGAGCTCTATAGAAAGAAATACACAACATTTATTAGGGAAATACATGGTTCGCCCTATAGGCCATTTTCAATTCACAAGGTATGCTACAAGAAATGAAAAGTGAGCTACTGACTGCCAACGATGATGCTATCAAAAAAAGCGAGGTATTATGGCTGGCGGGTGGCCTTTTATATTGGCGTGGTTATGTATGTCAGTATTGTGTGCACCGCGCTTCTTTTGCACTATATTCATTTGGCCTTGGCGGTGAGTTGATCACCGGGCCAAAGTAGAGCTAATCTTCAACAGGAGGTACGATTGTGAAAACCCAATCTTTGCCATCCTTCACGCCAGTGGTATCAATACTGTTCTTCGCTGGGTGCACCCATAGGCCGACAGGTCGATCCATTAGTGGATGGGATCATATGATGGGATACGGAGGTTACGGAGGAATGCTTATGTGGCTAGTCCTGATAATCCTTGCTGGTGTCATCATTTATTTTGTTTTCAGCCAAAGCAAAAAATCCGGAAATTCGATAGACTCGACAAGAGAAAGCCCAATGGACATTTTGAAGAAACGATACGCCAAGGGTGAAATATCAAAAGAAGAATTTGACAGGCTTAAAAGTGAAATTGAAAAATAGATCGATTAGCAGGTGTTTAATCCGGATGTATGACAGACAAAACAACGAGAATAGTTTTTATGACATTTTACATGGAGTATTCACCAGAGCAGTCATATTTCGCTATCCTTATCAAGTACTTGGACAAGGTGGCGCTCGTCAATTCCGCGATTGCGCTGAGCGATATGAGTGGCCAAGGAGTCTGAAAACCGAAGCTATGCGGCAAGAATGAGAAAACCTGGCCATTGGTTGGAACCTTTTACGAAGAATATAATAAAAGGAAAGGTTTCTCATTTTTCCATGAATCGGGTCATAGGATCAGGTACTACTCTCGAAACCGCACGTTTCAGATTTTTGCTCAGCCGCCATTATCGGGTCGACCCCCGCAACGTACATGCCTGCATTATTGGCGAGCACGGTGATAGCGAATTGCCTGCCTGAAGTCAGGTTAACATTGTCCTGTTTGTGAAAGGAATTGCTCGCAGCATACTACGAGATGAGAACAGTGTCCTGACAGTTTCCACCTTGATCAATAATTACTATGATATATCTGATGGTTGTCTGAACATACCCACCATCTTGAACATGAACGGAATTTCAAAGCACATTGATATAAACCTGGATGAGGCCGAGCGTCGCAAGCTACGGACTTCCGCAGAAACCTTAAAAAAAATTATCGGAGAAATCGATATCTGAGAGGAGAAAAGAAGCATGGCAAAAAAAAATGCCCACAAACACGGGGAGGGTGATCCATCCAGGGACAGCTCCGACCAACATGAAGGCCATGAGATGCATGAGGACCATAGCGGGACGAAACGTAGAGATCACAAAAAAAGCAAGTCTCACGAAGGCCATAAGGACAGCGATCACCACGCCCACATGGTGGCCGACTTCAGAAAACGTTTCTGGACCTGTTTGGGTGCGACGGTTCCTATTTTGGCCTTGTCTCCGATGATCCAGGCTTTTCTGGGATTCAAACAGGCGCTCGGTTTTCCTGGCGATATCTATGTGTTGTGGGTGCTTTCCTCATTTGTGTTCTTTTACGGCGGTTGGCCCTTTCTGAAAGGGCTCTTTGACGAGTTGCAAAAAAAACAGCCCGGGATGATGACCTTGATCGCCATCGCCATCGCCATCGCCACGGCTTACGGGTACAGCAGCGTGGTGGTGTTTGGCTTGAGCGGAAAGGTTTTTTTCTGGGAACTGGCCACGTTGATCGACATCATGCTTTTGGGACACTGGATCGAGATGAAGTCCGTCATGGGGGCTTCCCGTGCGCTGGAAGAATTGGCAAAGCTCATGCCTTCCGACGCCCATAAGGTCATGGAGGACGGAAGCACCGAGGATGTGCCTGTCGAAGAACTAAAATCCGGTGACCGCGTGCTGATCAAACCGGGAGAAAAAGTGCCTGTCGACGGGGAGGTTGTGGAAGGCGAAAGTTCGGTTAATGAGGCCATGCTGACAGGGGAATCCAGGCCAGTGGAGAAACAGGCCGGCTCCAAGGTTATCGGGGGTTCCATCAACGGCGAAGGCGCCATCACCACGGAAGTTCAGAAAACCGGGAAGGATTCCTTTTTGTCCCAGATGATCGATCTGGTCGATCAAGCCCAGCAGAGCAAATCCCGAAGCCAGGATCTGGCCAACCGCGCGGCGTTGTGGCTGACGATTATTGCACTGTCCGGCGGTGCCGTCACCCTGGCCGTGTGGCTGGGTGTCCTGGGCAGGGATTTCGCCTTTGCCCTGGAGCGGACCGTCACTGTGATGGTGATCACCTGCCCTCATGCCCTGGGGCTTGCCGTACCGCTTGTGGTCGCCGTTTCAACAGCACTTTCCGCCAAAAACGGTCTTCTCATCCGGGACCGGGCTGCGTTTGAGAGAGGCCGTAACATCCAAGCGATTATTTTTGACAAAACGGGCACCCTGACCAAGGGTGAATTCGGTGTGACCGACACCGTTGCCTTGGCAGACGGGACGGATGAAAAAGAGCTGCTCAATTACGCCGCTGCGATTGAAACGCACTCAGAGCATCCAATCGCAAAGGGAATCGCCGCTTCAGTTGAAAAACCGGCGAGGGTGGAAAATTTCAGGTCCATACCGGGAAAAGGCGCTCAGGGTAAAGTGGACGGCAGAGACGTCAAGGTCGTGAGTCCAGGTTTTCTCAAGGAAAACGATATACCGATGGAAGACGAGCGGATCGATACATTCAATTCCCAGGGCAAAACCGTGGTTTTTGTCTTGCTTGACGGAGATCTCATAGGCGCCATCGCATTGGCGGATATCATCCGGGAGGAATCCAAGGAGGCCATATCCAAACTCAGGGAGATGGGCATCCAATGCATGATGCTCACCGGCGACAACAATCTGGTGGCCAAATGGGTTTCAGAAGAAATTGGCCTGGATGAGTATTTCGCCGAGGTTCTGCCCCAGGACAAGGCCGAAAAGATCAAGGAGGTTCAGTCGCGCGGGATGGTTGTGGCCATGACCGGAGACGGCGTCAACGACGCACCGGCCCTCGCACAGGCAGACGTGGGCATCGCCATCGGCGCAGGAACGGATGTGGCGGTCCAGACGGCGGATATTATCCTGGTACACAGCAATCCCTTGGACGCCGTCGCCATTCTGGGCCTTTCACGTGCAACTTACCGGAAGATGATGCAGAATCTTGCGTGGGCCACGGGATACAACGTAGTTGCCATACCCCTTGCGGCAGGTGTCCTGTATACTTACGGTGTGCTGCTGTCTCCGGCCATGGGGGCGGTCCTTATGTCCTTAAGTACGGTGATCGTTGCCTTCAACGCGAGATTCCTAAAAATTACCAAATGATTCTGTGTGAGCGCAAGTTAGTTAATGATCTTTTCCGGAGGGTTAAAATTGCGCGGAAAGCCCTTGGAAGGACCGTTTTCACGGCCGCATCGGCTGTCTGGTGATCAACCCACAGGGTCTTGAGTTAAATAAGAACCGCTGGTTTCAGCGGATTGAATTCTGGCTCCCCGTGTGCAACCTTTTTCATAACCGTTCACTTTCTCTCGCAGTTAACCGAAAACCTTCAATTTCAATGGATTATCAAAGATCAGGCCGCCGCCGATGAGGCGGAAGCGGCGTTGAGTCACATTCCCTTAGCGCCCGATTCCTCCGAGCAATCGGGGCCGACCAAAACGCTTCGCCAGCTCCAAAGCGTCCACGGTCCAGAAGCACCCGGCCCGCAGCCGCGCAGTGCACCTTGCCGCCCACGGTAATTTCGCCCTCATCGTCGAGGACTTGAACCAGCGGGTCAAAAGGGGCGGAATGCGCGCTCAGACTCTGGCCTGCGTCGAAAGCGAAAAACGTAATGGTCCCCGCGTTGTTCTCTACCTACGTACGGCTGACAATGCTTTTGTCGGCACAGCTCACCATTCCCACGATGTCGAAAACTTCATCGGTGGACATTCTTGACTTGGCCGGCCGATCAGTGCCCGTGCCCTTCGCCTTGTCCTTCTTCTCCGTGGGCATGTGCGCCGCCCGCCTGAATCGTGTTGTGCAGCCCCTCGACGTAGTGGACAAATATCACGTAGGCCTCAACATACTTTCTTCCGGCCTCGACAGATTCATCCTTGTGTTTCATGGCATCGATCAGGCGCTCAAAACGCTCCTTGACGGCTTTTTCGGCGGCTTGGCCGATGTTCTTCGCAAGCTCGTCCACACTGCCCGCCTCAATTGCCATGTCGGCGGCGGCCACGGGCGGCTCAACGTGACCGGCGGGCTTCAGCCCCGTATAGGGTGCACCCTCGCCGGCCCGGTGAATCCTTACGAGCGTTTCGAAGAAATACATGTCGGCAAGCTCTTTGGCCTCGGCGCCCTTGGTCCTCACGGCGAGCGTCTTTTTGAACGCCGCCTTGATTTCCGCCTCGTACTCCTTCGTCACCCATTTGAGCAGTGGCGTCACGTCTCCCTTCTCAAGTGCCGCTTTCGCCTCGACTACCACGGGCCCGTCCAGCGTGTCGCAATGGGCCCAAACCACATGACCGGTGAACAGCCAGGCCCCAAATACGGCCACGGCCAAAAAAGTACATGCAATCACCATCGTCTTCTTTCGATTCATGACAAATCCTCCTTTCTTAATCGCGTTGCCTTCTCTGAGTGAAAAGGCCTTCATGTCAAGTATTCCTCCTTCAATCGTTCGAGCATCGCGTGAAACTCCTCGTGCTTCCAATTGCTGATCCGCACATCAGTTGTTTTGTGTCTTAGTCGTTACTGATTTTATTGCTGATGCCATCCGCCGCCAAGAGCCTTGTAAAGCCGAATCAGGTTGGCGGTAACTTCCGCGTTGCTTACCGCCAGACTGTCTTCCGCGGCAAATAGTCCTCGCTGTGCATCGAGAACATAAATGAAGTCTCTCAGGCCGTCCTTGTATAGTGATTCAGCGAGATCTGCGGACTTTCGAGCGGCTGCAACCGTTTGTTTCAAAGACTCTTGACGATCCAGTTCACGTGCGTAAGACACCATGGCGTTTTCGACATCCTCCAAGGCTTGCAGGATTGTCCGTTCATAATTGATGAGCGCCTGCTTTTGACGTTCACCCTGCACCTTGATGTTGCTTCTCACACTGCCGGCATCAAAGATGTTCCATTGAAACGCCGGTCCAATATTCAACAGACGACTCATGCTGTCAAAAAGACTGGATGCATTGGCGGCGGAGAATTGCAATGTTCCGTTGAACGTAAAACGGGGATACAAATCGGCTTTTGCAACACCCACACGCGCGGACTGGGCGGCCAGTTCCCGTTCGGCCCTTCGGATATCGGGACGTCTCCTGATCAGGTCGGCTGGAATCCCGATAGCGATCTCGGGGGGAGCCGTGGGAATAGAGGATGCTTCCTGGAGGAAATCGTCTAATATACCGGGCCTTTCACCCGTGAGTACGGCCAGCCGGTTCATGGCTCGCTGCAGACCCGACTCAAGCGGCGGAAGCTGTGCCTGGCTACCGGCAAGATTGGATTTGGCCTGCTCCACTTCCAATGAATTTGCCAGCTGCAGTTCGAATCGGTCCGTTACGACCTGGAGTGTTTTTTGCTGAGCTTCGACATTGGCCTCAGCCACGCGAATCCGGTTTTGAAAGGAACTGACTTCCACATAATTAAGGGCAATTTCCGCCACCAGTGAAACCTGAACACTGCGCAACGCTTCGATGGAAGCTTGCATATCGGCGGTTGATGCCTCGATACGTCGGGACACCCTTCCGAAGATATCGAGTTCCCAGGCAGCGTCGAAATCGGCCGCATAGAGCTCAGCGGTCAGTTGATCCCCTTCTTTAACCTTGGCAGCAGAGCCGGTTGCGGTCAGCGCCGGAAAACGTGCCGCTGTTTCGATCCCCCGCGCAGCCCTTGCCTCCCGAACCCTGGAACGGGCTGTATCCAGATCCAGATTCCCGGAAAACCCTCGGTTCACCAGTTCGTTCAAACGAGGGTCGTCAAAGACTTGCCACCATTCACTGACATCCGCCCGCGACACGTCTAACCCATATTCGGGCGGTTGTTGCCACTGCCCCAGGTCAGTTGGGGGCTCAGGCGGTGTATAATCCGGGCCCACGGCGCACCCTGTCCAGAGGAGACTCAAAAATGCTAATATATGGGCAAAAGGCTTGTTGCATTTACGCGTCATATGCATTTCCTACTGCTTCGCTCTTATCAAAAGAAGCTCTTGATTCTTCGCCGATTTTTTCCACGATCCCGAAATCTCCCAAAATTAAATACATACACGGAAGAGCCAACAGCACCAGGGCCGTGCTTGCCATCAATCCAAACGATGTGCTGATGACAAGGGGGATCAATATCTGGGCCTGAAGGCTTCTTTCGAATAACAAGGGCAGCAGACCGGCAATGGTGGTGGTCGAGGTCAACAACACTGCACGAAACCGGTCCTTGCTGGCCTGAACGGCCGCATCATGCATGGTGATCCCTTCTTTTCTGGCGTTTTTCAAAAAGATAACCAACAAAATCGAATCGTTGACCACAACACCGCCCAGGGCGATAAATCCCAGCAAACTCGGCATGCTGATGGGTACGCCCATAAGACCGTGCCCCCAGACAACACCGATCAGCGAAAAAGGAATGGCCAGCATGACGATGAACGGTTCTGTAAAGGTCCTGAACTGAAAGCTGAGTAAAATAAAGATCCCGATAAGACCCATGATCAAGGCGCCGAACATCGACTTGCGGGTGGTGTTGGTTTCTTCGAGAGAACCGGCGATCGCCAACTTTAAACTCGGATATGTTTCGTTAAATTCGTTGAAGTAGGTTTTGCGAAAAAGGTTCATCAATTCGTTGGTGTTGATCAGGCGGGTATCCACATCGCCGCGTAAGGTTACCGCCCGCATACCGTTGAAACGGGCGATCCGTGCCCATCCTTTTTCCATTTTCCACGTGACCACCGCCCTTAACGGTACCATGTTTCCGTCGGCGAGCACAAGATTGAAATTTTCAATGTCGTGCAGATCGTTTCGATCCATGCCGGCCAAACGGACCTCTATCTCATAGGACTCCGGCCCGACCTGAATTTCATCGGCCACAAGTCCCTGAAACGCGGCCCGGAGCTGGTGGCCGACATCGGTTGCGTCGATCCCGATACCGTAAGCATCTTCCCGCATCCGCATGCGAAGCTCGGGTTTGCCGGTCCTGAGATCGTCAGCCATGTTCACCACGCCTTTAAACTGGCCGAACCAGTCTTTCAAGTCCGTCAAGGCCCTTTTCATTTCATCCAGGTCTTTTCCCCGAAGGCGTACTTCAATAGGGCGGCCTCCGGGCCCAAAGCCGGGTTCGCTCAAGTTCAAGCTTATGACATCCGGCAAGTCGCCGATTTCCTTGCGCCACGCGGCTAAATAGGCCTCAATCGTGCCGGACCGTTTTTCCGCGGTCAGCAGGTCCACCGAAATGGTGGCCACATGGGGCCCGTTTTCAAAGGCTTCCGTGTTCAGGTTGTACTGGACGTAGGCGTTTTGTATCAGGTCTTGGTGGTCGGGCTGATCCGGCTTAAAGCGTTGATCGGTCCGTTCCAGAGCAGCCAAAACATGCTCCACGACCCCCTCGGTCCTTGAAAGTGGGGTCCCCTGGGGCATCAGCAGCCGGGCCATAACAACATCACCTTCCAGGTCCGGAAACCCCTGAAACTTTATTTTACCGGATGCCACCATGCCCAGCGAAAGGATGAATACTCCGATCAGCGAAGTCAGAAAAAGGTAACGCCGTTTCAGCAGCACCTCGACAGAACCGCCCACCAGACGGTCCCGCATCCAGTTAAAAAATGCATCGAAGCGCTTTCTGAAAGGGTTTGTTTTATTCAGATCAAAATCGTGCATGGCGTGATTGATGTGGGCGGGAAGAATCCCAAAGGCTTCGATCAGGCTCACGGCCAACACCAAGATCAGCATTATGGGAACCACCCTCAGGACTTTGCCGATTTGCCCTTCGATAAAGGCCAGCGGGCCAAGGATGCAAATGGTCGTGATAAAAGACGATATGACGCCCGCGGCGACTTCCTTCGTGCCGTCCACCGCGGCGGCGAACGGTGATTTCCCGCGCTGACGGTGGGCCATGATGTTTTCCGCGATGACAATGGCGTCATCCATCAACAAGCCGAGGGCCATCAACAAGCCGACCATGGTGAACATATTGATGCTGAGGCCCAAATGAGGAACAAGAATGAATGCGCCCAAGAAAGAAACCGGCAGGCCCATGGCCACCCAAAAGGAGATGCGAACATTGAAAAACAGCCACATGGTGCCAAATACCAGCAACAGACCCTGGATGCCGTTGGAGAGGAGCATATTGAGACGGTCTTTCAGAATCGTTGTCTCGTCCTGGGTGATCGTCAATTCCATCTGCGGGTGACGCTCGCGCTCGTCTTCCAGAAAGACTTTCACTTTCTGGGCCACCCGAATCGCATCCTGGGTTTTTGATTTTTCGATTTTTAGAAGCGCGTTTCGCCTCCCGTCTTTCATAATTTTTTCTTCATCGAGTTCAAACAGATCCTCGACTTTGGCGATGTCGCCAAGACGGAGCTCTCCGCCTTCCGGACCGGCCAGAATGATGAGATTCTCCAAGGCCTCTGGCGTGCGACGCTGATCGACAAAACGAAGCAGAATATCTCTTTCGCGGGTTTCGATGGTGCCCAGGGGGATATCCTTACTTTGCGCGGCGATGCGCGCCGCCACCTGCGATGCGCTGAGACCAATTCGACGCAGCGCCGCGTCAGATAGCGAAACCCGCAGCTGGTGATCGGAAAACCCCTCGATATCTATCAGTGAAACACCCGCCTCCTGCATGCGCTCCTTCAGGTCTTCACAATAGGCCTTAAGATCCGGAACGGTCATGGGGCCGGAGACAAGCAGAGACAATACGGGATCGGTCCTGCCGAGTTGAGAAATGACGGGGCGTTCCACTTCCTGCGGGAAATCATCGATGGCATTGATTTCGGTATCGATATCGTTCAAAAATGTCTGGATATCGCCGTCGGTGCTCATTTCAACAATAATCGAGGCAATCCCCTCACGGGCGTCAGAGCGAACTTCCTCCACAAAATTGATTCCGTCAATGGCGTCTTCCACCCGTCGGCAGACCACCTCTTCGACCTCTTGAGCAGTGGCACCTGGATAACGGATGCGAACTTCAACCTCGGTGGGCGCAAAGTCGGGTTGCGTTTCCCGAAGGATATAGGGCGTGGTCAGAGCGCCCGCAACCAGAAATGCGATCATCAGCAAATTGGCCGCGGTAGGATGTCCAGTAAAAAAGCGGATCATTGTTTCGCCCTCTTTCCCTGGCTCAAGGCCAGCAAATGTTGTTTCAGAATATCATCCGCCACAGGCGAAACTTTCATGCCGATGATGGCCGGGTAAGGATCGGATACCACAACAATTTCCCCGCCTGACAGGCCGGATTTGACGACAACAAATTCCGACTGGGCAAAATCCACACCCACTTGCTTTTTTTGCAGCCGATGTTCTCGGTCAACGATGAATACACTGCTGTCGTAAATGGCGGATCGAGGCACAACCACGCTTCCTGGTCGCGCAGGGCCTTGAAGTTCCACCTGGCAAAACATGCCCGCCGTTAGAGGGGGGCGCACGCCGGGTTCGGCTTTCTCATAGGGGCGATCCACGGCGGCCACAACCTTCATTTCCCGAGTCTTAACGTCCACTGTTTCTCGTATTCTATCGATTCGGGCATCCCAATCAGCTGACCATTCACCGCTTTGCAGACTGATGATGACCCTGACATTACGGAATAGGTCTTTGAATGCACCCGTGCTCAACCCCGGCTGAAATCGCCCGCGCATCTGTTCACTCAAGAGATTTCGCAATTCTTCAATCCGAAAGCGGGCATCGACCTCGGTGACTGCGGTGCCGTGGGCTTTGAAAAGCGACTGGCCTTCCCGCACAAACTGCCCGGCTTCAATACCGACGTCACCGAGCCGGCAATCGTATGGCGCTTTGATTACGGTTTTGGCCAGATCAATTCGGGCCTGTTTGAGATTGGACTGATGTACGTCAAGCGCCGCATTTAACGCTTTTCGTTTTGAGGGGCTCAAGGCAAGAGCGTTTTCCAATTGTTGCACATTATGTTTTTGCTGAAGATAATTTCTCTCTTCCCGGTCCACCTCGTCTTGGGAGATCGCGTTGCGTTTCAATGCCTCAAGTTTGCGTTCAAGCGATTTTTGAGCCAGCTTCAACGATCGATGTTCGACGGTAATCAATCGCCGGGTATTCTCCTCGTCCCCGGCAAGTTCTTTGAGGTTTGCCTGGGTCTCTTCAACACTTGCCTCCAACCGGGCTATTGCCAGTTCGTATTCCGTCGGATCTATTTGGATCAATACACTTTTGGCCCCTATCAATTCCCCTGATTTCAAGCGGGGATGTATGGACGAGACCGTACCCCTAACCTCCGCAACCGCCTCCCACACCCATCCGGGTTCGGCAACCCCATAACCAACAGCCCGAGGAATCAAATTCACAGAGGGTGCCTCGATGATCCGAAGCGTCCTTATTGATTCTTCTCCTTGTTTCCGTGAGGGACCAGGCTTATGTGTCACCAGGTATGCCACCACCAAAACCGCCGTCACAATCGGAAGAATTGTCAAAAATCCTTTGAGAATTTTATTAATGGGTTTCCTCATGATGATGTCGTTCCTTATTCAGTTTTTCGCCGCGATGCATCGAACGAAAGCAGGCCATGCATTTTCCACATGTGCGATCATGTCAAAACCACCCTCAGAAACATTCCAAAGGACCGCAGCAGGCAAGATCAAGCCCAAAAACATAACAGAGGCCGTAGAGGGGTCGACGTCCTCACGGATAGTGCCTTTTTGCTTGCCTTCCTTTATTATTTTCTGAATTCCGTCGAGATAACTTGTTATAATTTTGGCAACCTCGGCTTTTCGCTCAGGGTGGCCAGTGTAAACCCCGTCCGAGAATACGACATGGGGAATGGCCCGGTTTTCACTCAGCATACGTGCGTGACGCATCAAGAGGAACTTGAGCCGCTCCAGGGCATTCGGTGTTTGTTTTCTCACATGAGTCACATTGTTCAATAGTCGTCTTTTAAGTAGTTCCAAGACACCGTCCAACACATCATCTTTGCTTCTAAAATGACGGTACAAAGCCGAGGGAACGATGCCGACCCGCTCAGCGATTCCGGCAATACTGAGGGCATAAATGCCTTTGGAACTGATCAGCTCAAGGGCTGCCTCTATGATTTGCTCCTGCCTTGCTTCTGTTTCTGTCTTTTGAGCTCTCATTCTTGGTACTCCCAATAATGAATTGTGATTCACAATTCACATTATGTCCTTCATCCCATGCTGTCAAGTGAAAAAATGCAAGAATATAACCCCGGTTAGTTTTTTTTATTTAAGGAATATCGGGGATGAATCTACGGTTCAACATCCGGCTTAAGCGCAAGTTTGCCCAAAAGCTGGTTTAGATCATCATATTTGTCAGCGGCCAAAAGTTTCAATCCATTTACCCGGCGACAGTGGGGACCGTGCCGTTAAATAGCGGGATTCAAAAAACGGAGAATTGGAGAATCAGAAAAGTATATTTGTGAAAACCGAGGCTGCCCCCTACGGCTTCACCGCGACTCCGGGCGGAGAGCATCGAAACGGAGAATCGGGAAGGATGTGCGCAGCGGCTCAAGTCGTCGAAGATAGCGCAGAAACGACAAAACCCCGTGAGGATAAACCCACAGGGTCTTGAGTTAAATAAGAACCGCTGGTTTCAGCGGGTTGAATTTTGGCTCCCCAGCACGGACTCGAACCGCGGACCCAGTGGTTAACAGCCACTTGCTCTGCCAACTGAGCTACTGGGGATCGAATGTAAAAAAACCGACCTGATTAACATCTGATTGTTCATCCCGGCAACATGGCGCAGCCTCCGCCAATTGAGCCATAGCGAAATCCCGCTTTGCGAGGCTGAACTACCAGGGATTAATCGTAACCGTATTAAATAGTAAAAACCAAATACCAAGTCAAGCAAAAATAAAATTTGTTTTTTCGAGTATATCCCTATCAAAAATACAAATCATGATTTCAATCCCCGGTATCAATTATTTAATCTTGACAGATCGAAAAACATAATTATTTATATGATTGGTCCAACATAAATTCTCTATAATGCATAGATTTTATTGCATTTAATCAAATTTTTTCTTTAATTTCTCTTTTTATTGAAGAGGTTGCAGTGAAAAGATATTTTAAGAAAAATTTTGATTATGGAGAACATTTCAAAGTATACCGAAAATCCTTAGCTATTCAGCGGAATTTAGATTGTTCTTCATATAAAAATGCGAGATCCGTTAAAACGAAAGGTTTTAAACGTGCGTTTTTGAACGGCCGGTTTAAAGCCTACCTGCCGGATCATCCCGAACCGCAGTAACGTTGACAAACGGTTGTCAGACCTTAAGACAACCATTATTTGTGGGTCATAATTTCATTTTTGCATCCACGATGTCGGTGTTTATTGATCTCATCTTTTAATGCAGCTTGGAAATCCCGGTCCGCAGGGCCGGGCCTGTCCCGTTTTGCGGGAGTCAGAGCTCAATGGCTCTGCCGGTAAATGATTCAACAGGAATAATGGAATGATGGA
>ENA-OSEO01004875-OSEO01004875.1-sediment-metagenome-genome-assembly--contig:-NODE-4875-length-13519-cov-4.794450_pt1 | contig 13519 bp, 11 predicted proteins | sample MGYA00237883_ERZ534232 | MGnify/ENA metagenome assembly ERZ534232
ACATCCTGACCGTCATGGCCGAGGAGGTCTGCCGCGGGCTGCCGCCACACCGAGCCCGCGGCCAGGCCCGGCGGCTGGCCCAGCTGGCCGGCCTGGAGGTGCGACCCGTGACCAGGGACCCCAGATGGCGCCGGAAGGGGCCGCGAGTCCTGGTCTGGATGGCCGGAGAGTGAAGCAGATTCCGCCTGGGACAGCCAAGCCTCAAGGGCCCAGCTACCCCAGGCTGATGGCCCATAACCCGGCTTCAGGCTGCCGGGTCTTCGGGGTTAGTGGAACGGACCCGGATGAGCCCCGTGGCCGCGGTTGTCGCCCAGGTTGCGGGAGATGTCGTTACAATCCCCCAGTTCTTCGGGGGTGAGGGCTATCTGCAGGGCCGTGCCCCGGAAGTCGTTGAACCCTATGGCGTTGTCGCAAATGATGTCCGAAGCCCCGCTGGTGTCGGTCAATTCGAGGGCGACAACATCAACCACCTCCGGGTCGTCGCTGACCAGACCGATGGTGTTGTGGGTCACCCGGTTGCCGGTGATCTGGCTGGCTCCTAACCCGCCCCACCTGAAGTCGGCGTAGAGAACCACGCCCGAGCCGTTGTATCCGCCTCCGTCTTCTGACCAGACGCTCAGGGTCCCTCGAATGCGGTTGTAGGAGACTAAACTGTTGTCGGCCGTGTCGCCGGCCCGGGACCCGAGCAGGATGCCTATCCCGCCGCCGTTCATCGTCCTCAGGCCGTTGATCTCATTGTGGCTGATTATCCAGCCGTCGCCGCTCCAGGCCGAGACTCCCTGGATTGGATCGGTCATGGAGCAGTGCTCGACGATGACGTTGTCGGCCCCCCGGCTGAACACCGGGAAGGCGACGTCAAACTCGAGGTTCCTGATCCTGGCGCTGCTGCCGGCGCCGCTGTAATCGAAATAGAACCCCACGTACTGGCCAGGCCGCAATTCCAGGGGCCCGCTCGTGATCACGGCCCGACCCTGGCCCCTGATCTCGACGGCCTTGTTGACCGTGGCCCCGGCGTGCTCGCCGGAGGCGACCAGTATCCGGTCGCCGGCAGCCACGTCCGGGCTGTCGAGGGCCTCCTGAATGGTCGCGAAATCACCGGGGACTCTCCAGTTTCCGGCCGAGGCGGTTCCGATCAGAGCGAAGATCGAAACCAGAATGGCAAGAGTGAACAACGATTTTCTCATTTCATTGCCTCCTTTGCTTGACCTTTATTGCTTCACAGGGACTCCCTGGCATCGCCGTCAGAAATTCCCGTGTGGGTCATATAAAGAGAGGCCGGGCACCATCACGAATATGATAAAAATTACCCTTTGATAATTACACGCTCGCCGCTAGCGCAAGATCACAGCAGGGAGGTAAATGAAGCAGACCCAATAATATCTTGGGCGAGTATTTATTGCATAACCCTAAAAACAACCCAGTGTCAAGGGATTTTTCTCTCTAGGCTCTATCAAATCACTTTCCAACCCCAGCTTAGGATGCGCTACCAGGAGCCGCGAGTCCTGGTCTGAAAGGCCCAGAAGTGAGGCTTGAGGAGGAGGTCTTCAGGAAAGACGGCCCTTCAGTCGTCTTTGATTTCGTCCAGCAGGGGTGTTCGCGAAGGGGGTTTGCGCGCGTGTTCTGGCACGGGAGGCAACTCGTCGGCCTGGAAGCAAGGGCCGGCGAACACGGCGTCCAGCAGCTTCGCCTGTTCGGGATAACCGGCCACGGTCGCCTCCAGCACCCAGAGCAGTTCGAGCAGCTCGGTGGTGAACTGGCTGGTCCAGCATTCGGGCCGGATGTCGTCCAGCGGCGAGGACTTCTTGCCCGCGCCTTTCTTCATGCGGTACTTGAGCCACGATTGCACGACCTTGAGGCCCGAAACCTCGAACTCGAAGACCTCGACCGACACGGGCCGGAACTCGCCATCGCCGACATGGAGGGTTTGCGTCGCGTCGTTGTACTCGAATGACTCGGGGTAGCCGCCCGGGTCGCCGGGCACGGCCTTGACACACCTGGCCGCGCCGGGCGGGACGTGACCGCGTTTCTGGCCCTCGGGAACGAAACGTTCGCCGTAAGTGTGGAGCCACAATAGCCGTACCCCGGTATCGCGCACCTTTTCAAACAGCGCGGCATCCTTGGTAATCGGCACGCGCAACTCGCGCGTCTCCAGTTCTTTGGCATAGCGCGAGGTAAAGGCCGGCTGGGCCAGAGCGCCATAGACGTAGGCCAGGAAATCCTCTGGAGTCACTTGGCGTTTGTAGGCAACATCGAGGGAGTCGAGAAGTCCGGGCAGGATGTTCGCCTTGGAAGCGTCAGCATCACGATAGAGGGGGAAAGTCTCCTTGGCACCAAATGACCCGCGAAAATGATGTAAGTCAGGGAGCAGAGCACAAGCCGTAGAGGCAGGCCCTTGCCCGAGCGGATGGTTTATTAAACTTGTCAGATACACCTGCCGTTCGCCGTGGGAGCGCCAGAGCCCCGGCCCCGGCCTGTCCAGCAAACGCGCATCGGCGAAGATGAACTGCCGGTCGAAGGAGCGGTATGCGTAACGAACAATACTCGGTGGTTTATCGCTCTTCGCCAATTTAGTGATGGCTTCAAGTTCGTCACTTGAAGGTGGAAGTTGCATCGCAGTCTGGTGACCTTTTCGGCCAGTGGGCGAGTTCTTGAAGAGTTTATGCCGCTCGTTCTTTTCGGCGTTCAGTAATGCCCGCCAAGATTTTTTAAGCGTTTCTTCTTCCGGAGATATGACCCACGTTCGTCCGGCCTTTACGCCGGAGTGTTGCCAGGGCATGAGGTCGGTCAGGAGCGGCCAGTCGAAGTAGAGGCCCTTGCCCGCCGGGCGGAAGGGGGCCTGCCAGTCTTCGGGACAGTCCTGCCACATGACCGAGGCAAAACCGTCGATGGCGTCAAGGGCGGCATACTTGGCCTGACGCGTCCCCTCAATGCGGGTGTAATGGATGCGGGCGGGTGTTCTTGAGGTGGCGCGGCCATCCTGGCCGTTGTTCATGGGCAGAAAGCCCTCGTCATCCCGGACGGCCACAGCGATTGCCACGGGTGTCTGGATATCAAAGACGTTGTCGCTCCGGCGCGTGCCGCGCCCCTCACCGCCGATATCAAGAATCCAGATTTCATCGCACAGGCGGCGCATGTGCTCGCGCATCCCGCAGAAGGCGTCGCCGTCCAGGTAGCTTGACGCGCTGATGAAGCTGACGACACCTGGCCTGCCGGTGGAAGTGGCATGGGCATCCTGCTCATGATCCTCGGGTTGAAAGCCCGCGCCATTACGGCCCTCGCTACCTTTTGAAGCGGCGATAGTCCCCGCCTTCTGCTCGAAGACCTTCCACAGCGCCCAGCGCCAGAAATAGACATAGAGGTTGTATAGGTTCTTGACGTGGATGCCGTGCCCGGCATCGACTGCGGGCTGAACAAAATTGTTAAGAATAGATATCCGCTCTCTTGCTGATAGCCTCGCTCTGGTAGTTTCGAGTTTTTTGAATTTTGCCCCATTTTCCTTTTTTGTATCTAAGGGATCACCAAAGCGGACCCACCCGCCATACCGGGAAAGATTGTCCTCATCTTCGGTATCTACGGCTTCATGGCGGTCGTAGGGCGGGTTCCCCAGGCAGACGATGACCGGGACCTCGCTCTTAACCCTGAGCGCCTTGGCGTGCTGTTCAGCGATTGGGCGGAAGTAAAGCATCGCGTCTGGCGGTTCGGCATGCGGGCTTTCGAGTGTGTCGGTCAAGTAGACGTGGGTGCCGTCCTGGGGCAGGGCCGCACCCCGGTCGCGCAGGGCGCGGCTGACCCGCAGCTCGGCCACCGCGTAGGGTCCGACCATCAGTTCGAAGCCGTAGAGGTTGGCGGCCAGTGCGCTGGCCTGGCCCGGCACGGCCCCGGCGCCCTGCTCGGCCTCGACCCGGCCGAGGGCATGATTAATGACCCCGAGCAGGTAGGTGCCCGTGCCGGCGGCGGGGTCGAGGGTGACCACGCCGGGATCGGCGAAGCCCAGCGGCTTGCCCAGACGGTTCACCAACAGGTCGTCGATCAGGCGGACCTGGGCGCGGACGACCTCGACCGGGGTGTAGTAGGCCCCGGCTTCCTTGCGCAGCTTGGGGTCGTAAACGGCGAGGAAGTCCTCGTAGAAGTAAAGCCACGGGTCTTCCGGGCCGGCGAGCGAGGCTGGGGGAACGCGGTCGATGACGCGCAGGAGGAGGTCGAGCGAGGCGGCCATTTCGGCCCGCGCGCCGGGGTCGGTGAGGACCTGGAGCGCCCGGGAGAGCATGTTGTGCTGGGCGGCCAGGGCGGCCTCGGAGCTTTTAAGCGAGAGCGGGTCGGCCCCTTCACTGCGGCCCAGCAGCAGCGCGAAGGCGACGGTCTGAGCGTAGGCGTCGGCGAACTGCTCGTTCGAGGCGTCCGGGAAAAGCAGTTGCCGCCAGTCCTTGGCCAGTTGAATCAGGGGCGAGGCCTGATCCTCGAGCGCGTCGGCCACGTCTTCACGGAGCATCCGACAGAGCGGGGCAAGCTGCTTGGCGAAGCCCTTGAGGTCGATCTTGCCCTGGCGATCGGTGGGGATGAAGGGCTCCCAGGTCAGAAACTCGCGCAAAAGGCGCTCGATGGCCTGGGCGTCCTGGGGCGCGGCGGCCCGCTTGCCGTCGGCGGCGACGTCGCCGGAAAGCCGGACGATATTGCCAATGAGTTCGCCGTTACGATAGAGCGCCCACTCATTGCCGTCGGTGTAGAGCATGTTGGGAACGCCCGAGAATCGCCTCCACTGGCTGCGGTTGTGGCCGGTAAAGCGTTTGACGTTTGCGCCGGCGCCGGGAGCCTTGAGTTCGACAAAGCCGGCTAAGAGGTTGTTGAGGTGGACGCCGTAGTCAGGCCGGCCGAGGCGGCCGGGCAGCGGGGTTTCGCCGGTGCAGATGACGCTCCAACCTAAAGATCGAGCAACCTCAACCATCAAGTTCTCAAAGGGGCCGCGAAGTTGGTCTTCCGGCTCGCCGGGGGTGAGTTGGTTCATCTTGGCCGTGACGGCCTGGGCGAAGTTTTGAAGAGCTTCGTGGATGGTCATGGCTTTTGCGAGCAACTAAAGCCAATCGCGGTCGGAAAGTCAAGCCAAGCGCCGGCTCCGCCCCCAGCCCTGCTGATTGGCCTTCTTCAGCGGCCCGCCGGGCAGGACGATGAGGGCCAGGCCGCAGCCCAGGATCAGGACCGCGCCCAGGGTCAGGCGCCAGGAGAGCGGCTCGCCCAGGACCAGGGTCCCGAAGGCGGCCGCGCTCAGGATCTCGATCATCAGCAGGCCGCTGGACTGGGAGGGCTTGAGATACTTGAGGCCCTGGTTGGTCAGGACCTGGCCGCCCATGGCCAGGACGGCCACGGCGATCAGCCCCAGCCAGCCGGCCCCGGTGGCGGGCTGGAGCGGGCCGGCCTGGGCCAGGAGCGGTCCCAGGCAGACCAGGCCGCCGCTGAGGCAGAAGTAGAAGTAGATGCTCAGGGCGTTGTTGGTCCGGCCCAGAAGGCGGATCAGGACTATGGACAGCCCGGCCAGGAAGCCGGTCCCCAGGGCCAGGAAGTGGCCCAGGTTCAGGCCCGGCCCCAGCCTGTCCGGCCAGAGGATCAGGGCCGTGCCGGCCACGGCGCCGGCGACCAGGGGCCACTCCCGCCTTGTCGTGGGCTCCTTGGCCAGCCAGGGGCTGAGCAAGCTGGCGAAGACCGGCCAGACCGAGAGCAGGATCATCGCCTCGGAGAGAGGGATCAGCCTCAGGGACTGGATGATGAGCAGGAAGGCCCCGGTCAGGGTCAGCCCGTGGACCACCAGGAGCCCGCGGCTGCGGCCCCAGAGGTCCAGCCCCAGCCGGGAGGCCAGAAATGGCACCAGGACCGCGCCCAGGACGAAGCGGCCCATGGCCGTCTGCCAGACGGTCAGATGGGGGCCGCTCAGCTTGATCGAGATGTTCGTGGCCCCGTAGGACAGGGCCGCGGCCACCGCCCAGGCCGCGCCCACGAGACTCGATCTGGCCGGGGACAAGCTCACCTCCCGGGTCGGGGCGTCAAAAACCGGGACCGGGCTTCAGAGGCCGGCCCCGGCCGCCTTCTTTACCTTGGTTCAGTCCTGGATCAGCCTGAAGAACTGGAACCGGCAGACCCGGCCGCCCTGGGCCAGGATCTCGGGCCGCTCGAAGCGAACGCCGTAGCCGGGCCTGTTCAGCTCCTCGGCCCAGACGTCGTCCAGGGCGCAGAAGAGAGGCGTCAGCTCCGTCGCGCCGTTGGCCCCGAAGAAATCGTGAAAGAAGCACTTGCTCACGTTGACGAAGCAGCGGTCATCGTCCAGGACGTCCTGCTCGTAGGACCAGGCCAGGCCGAATCTCTCCTGGCCCAGGCGCAGGAAGTTGCGGCGGATCATCTCAAAGGCCCGCTCCGGGCTCTCCTGGATTATGCCGAAGCGGTCGGCCAGGTACTGGACCAGCCGGCCCTTGAGCTCCCCGGTCATTATCCCGCCCAGGAGGGCCAGGAGCCTGTCCCGGCCGCCGGCCAGGGGGGCCAGGCGGCGGTGGAGGGCCAGAATAATCGAAGAATAGGCCAGCCAGGCCGCGCTGGGCCCATCCAGGGCCAGGGCGGCGTTTTGCTCCTCCAGCCTAGCGGCCTGGGCCTCGATTTCCCGGCGCAGCTCCGGCCAGGATTTCCCGGCCAGAGGCCCCCGGTCCCGGCCGAGTTCCCGCCCGACCAGCTCCAGGACCAGTCCGGCCGCGGCTCTGCTCTTGTCTGTTTGGTTTGACACCTGGCTACTCCTCTGGCCCGGCCGGCCTGGCCGAAGCCGGTCCCCATCTTGCCCTCTCGGACCGGTCAAGTAAACTGAATTCGCCGGACGTTGGCCCCACCCGGCCGGGCGATGGCGGGCGATTTGGCCGTGGACGGATTGAGCCTAAGCGTGCTAAAGAAACTGGACGCCCGGGGCGAAATCGGCCGGGCTTGGCCCGGACGATCAGCGGGCCGCGGTCAGGCCTCGCGGCGGAACAGGCGTCGGGGAGTAGCGCAGCCCGGTTAGCGCGCGTGCCTTGGGAGCACGAGGTCGGCGGTTCAAATCCGCTCTCCCCGACCACCCCCAGGCCAGTCCGCCCTCAGCCCTTCTCAGCCCGCTCCTCAGCCAGCCGGGCCACCTCGGGGGCCGGAATCTCCCAGCGGCCCTTCTGGTTCTTGGCCGCGCCGATCCGGCCCTTCTTGATCCAGCCGCGCAGGGTCGACTCGGTCAGGCCCAGCCGGCCGGCCGCCTCCTGGAGGCTCAGGGACTCGCCCGGCGCCGGCGGTTGAGTTGTCCGGCCGGCCCTGTCCAGGTCCCGGACCTCGATCCTGATGACCTCCTCGAACCTGACCGCCGGCAGCTCGCCCCGCTCGATTAGTCCGACCACCTCCTGCCGGCTCAGGCCCAGGCGCTCGGCCGCCTCTTCCGGGGCCAGGCAGCGGCCATCAATCTCCCCGGCCAGAGCCTTGATGACCCGGCCCACGGCCCGGTTGACGGCCTGGCCCTGGGCCAGGCTGAGCTCGCCGCCGCTCACCCGGGCCGCGGTCGCGTCCAGGGCGCTGTTGAGGTGGTCGCAGTCCCTGAAGAATCGCTCCATCTGCTCCTGGTTCAAAACGGGCCTCCTTTCCGCCCGGCCCCTGGACCGGGGCCGGATCCGGCGCCTAGTCCTTGAATCCGGCCGCCAGCCAGAGCCCCACCCTGGTCAGGCCGACCAGGATCAGCCAGACCCCGAAAAAGCCGATCACCGCCCCCGAAGCCGCGGCGGTGTATCTCTGCCAGACGGGCGGAGGGACGACGCGGCTGGGAGGACACCGGCGTCTCTACCTCGGATCTCTGCCAGACGGGCGGAGGGACGACCCTGACCGCCTCTACCGCCCCGGTCTCCTGGAATTCCTCCAGAAGCCGCCGCTCCTGATCGGTCAAGTCAGGGAAGCTCCGGCTGAACTCCTCGACCCGCCCGGCCCTCTCCTCTTTCTTCTCTTTTTTCTCTCCACGGCGCAGAACGTAGTCGAGGTAGGAGGGTGTCCCTCTCCGCTCCTGCTCCTCCCAAATCATCTCCTTCAGCTCCGGCCTGACCCCCTCCAGCCGGTTGACCTGTCGGGTGAGGACCTCCTCGGACAGACTCCAGCCGGCCCAGGCGGCCGGAAGCATAGCCAGGAAGGCCAGGACCAGGGCCAGGCGGTTAAAGCCCCGCTTGAGGTTCATGGGCCGCCCTCCTTCCCTACCATTTACCCAGGCCTGCCCGATCGTTTCAAGGAAAATTGGCCGGCCGGCCCGGGTTCCTCCCGGCCCGTCTAGTTCGGCGGGTCGGGGCAAAGGAGAAACCTTGATTGATAGCCCTGGTTGAGCTTACACTGAATAAACATTGGCCGGGACGGCGGCGAGTTGACGAGTCTCGATTCCTTTTGGTAATATCATAGTACAAATAAATCGGAAAGAGGGTTTTGGCGCCCGCGATCAACAGGAAGAAGCTGGCCGACTCGGTCATCGAGGAGATCAGGACGAGGCTCAACGCCGGGGAGCTCAAGGTCGGCGACAAGCTGCCCAACCAGCACGACTTCGCCGCTCAGTTGGGCGTCAGCCGGACCGTGCTCCGCGAGGCTCTCCACACCCTGGCTCTCCTGGGCGTGATCGAGCAGCGGCCCAAGCTGGGGACAATCATCCGCGACCGGGTCCCGGTTTTCTACGCCGACCAACTGACCTGGCCGGTGATGTCCGACGCAGGAAACACGATCAAGCTGATCGAGGCCCGGCGGCTGATCGAGGTCGGGGCCGTGGAGCTGGCCGCCAGGAACGCCGCCGAGGAGCAGATCGCCGAGATGGGCGCCCTGGTCGAGGACATGACCAGACTGGCCCGGAACGGGGACATCGAGGCCTACACCGAAAGAAACGTGGCCTTCCACTTCCTGATGGCCCAGGCCTCCCAGAACCACTACCTGGTCCACTTCCTGACCACCCTCCAAGGAGTGATGAAGGAGTGGATGCGCGAGTCGGTGAGCGTCCTGCCCGGGCTGCTGGAGAGCTCAGCCCGGTCCCACCGCCTCATCTTCGAGGCCGTCCGGGACCGGGACCGGCGCCGGGCCGCGGCCGGCATGAGGAAGCACATCCTCGATCTCCAGAAGAGCATCGAGCAGTACCACAAGCTGGCCGTGGAGAGTGGCCAGACTTCCGAGGGGGGACCGGCGCCGGATAATCGACTGAGTCGATGATAGGGCGACCGGACCGCTGGTTTGGAGTGAGCGCCATGGCCAAGAGAAAGAGGATCGTCTACACCAACCGACCCTGGGAGGCGACCGGAATCTGCAGCGGCTGCAAGCTCTGCGAGCTCTACTGCTCCCTCCACCACAACGGCGCCTTCAATCCCCGCCGCGCCCGCATCCGGGTGGTCGAACTGGGCACCGGGATCGACGTGCCGGTGACCTGCCAGCAGTGCCAGGACCCGGCCTGCCGGGCCGCCTGCCGCTTCGAGGCGATCGAGTTCGACGACCGGCTCAAGATCGTGGTCGTCAACCAGGACAAGTGCACCGGCTGCCAGGACTGCGTCGGGGCCTGCCCCTACGGCATCATCACCATCGACCCAATAAGCCACAAGGCCATCAAGTGCGACCTCTGCGGCGGGGCCGAGCCGGCCTGCGTGGCCATCTGCCCCAGCCACGTCCTGGCCGCCCTGGACGACGCGGCCGCGGGCGAGTACAACCGCCGCCGCTTCGCCGCGCTGCTGGCCTTTGACGACGAGGCCGAGCGCTACCGGCCCGGCGGCGAGGAGCCGACCTTCAAGAAGCTGGAGAAGAGGAGCTCGTGATGGCCGCGCCCAGGAACTCCTACGCCGGCAGAATGCTCCGGGTCGACCTGACCTCGGGCCGAATCTCGACCGAGGAGTTCGGCTCCGGCTACACCGACCTCTTCATCGGCGGCCGGGGGGTAGCCTCCAAGGTCCTCTACGACGAGGTCCCGCCCGAGGTGGCCCCCCTCGACCCGGGAAACCGCCTCATCCTCTCGCCCGGCGCCCTCCACGGCACCGGGGCCCCGGCGGCCAGTCGGACCACGGTCGCGGCCCGCTCGCCCCTGACCAACATGCACGGCGACGGTCACGCCGGGGCGACCTGGGGCGGCGAGCTCAAGCGGGCCGGCTACGACCTGCTGGTCATCCAGGGCCGGGCCGAGAAGCCGGTCTACCTGCTCATCGACGACGACCGGGTCGAGCTCAGGGAGGCCGGCCGGCTCTGGGGCCTCCTGACCTCCAAGGTCCACGCCCGGCTGCGCCAGGAGGCTGAGGACCAGGACCTCTGCAGCGTGACCATCGGTCCGGCCGGCGAGAACATGGTCCGGCTGGCCGGCGTCTTTCACAACGGCGCGGACAAGGGGACCAGCGCCCGCTGCGGCCTGGGCGCGGTCATGGGCTCCAAGAACCTCAAGGCCATCGCCACCCGGGGCACCAGGGACGTCGGGGTGGCCGACCCGGAGGCCCTCAAGGCTGCCTACAGGGACTACCTGGAGACCATCGCCCTGGACCCCTACGTGCCGCCGGCGACCAGGTACGGCACCTGCCGCTTCATGATGCACCGGGTCAAGTTCGGCATCCACGGGGCCGAGAACTGGCGCTACGGCGCCTACGACTGGCAAGGCCTCGACCCCGAGGTCTTCCGCAGCGACTACCAGATCAAGGCCGGGGCCTGCGTGGCCTGCCCGGTCCGCTGCCGGCGCGACTACCGGGTCACTTCCGGCCCCTTTGCCGGGACCAGGGCCAAGCTGGAGTGGGAGACCATCGCCCGGTCCATGACCTGCGGCGTCAAGGAGGCCGACGCGGTCATCGCCTGGTCCAACCTGTGCAACCACCTGGGCCTGGACATCGAGGGGACCGGCGACACGGTCGCCTTTGCCATGGAGTGCTTCGAGCGGGGCATCCTGACCGAGAAGGACACCGACGGCCTGGAGCTGCGCTTCGGCAACGTGCCCGCCTGGCTGGAGCTGACCCGCCGGATCGCCCTCAGGGAGGGCGACCTGGCCAACGTCCTGGCCGAGGGGGTCAAGCGGGCCGCGGCCGAGATCGGCCAGGGCAGCGAGCGCTTCGCCATCCACGTCAAGGGCGGCGAGATGACCGCCGGCGACCCCCGGGGCATGCCGGTCAGGGCGGTCAGCTACGCCACCTCGACCCGGGGCGGCGACCACCTCCGCTCCAACCCTTACATCGAGGAGATCATGACCCCGGAGGAGGCCCTGGAGTGGTGGGGCAGCGAGGAGGCGGCCGACATCGCCCACGGCCTCAAGGGCAAGGGCCGGATGCTCAAGTTCAGCGAGGACCTGGTCACCATCGGCGACATCCTGGGCCTGTGCAAGTTCGCCTTCTACCGCTCGGCCACCTTCCCCTACCTCTACCGCAAGGGCGTCCACCTGGCCACCCGGCTCTACAACGCCTGCTCCGGCCGAAGCCTCAGCGAGAAAGACATGCTCCTGGCCGGCGAGCGGGCCTGGAACGTGGAAAAAGCCTACAACACCCGCTGCGGGGCGACCAGGGCCGACGACGTCATCCCGGCCCGCTTCTTCGAGGAGCCGCTCCTGGGCGGCGGGCCCAGCGGCGGCGCGGTGGTGGAGCGGGACAAGTTCGAGAAGATCCTGGACGAGTACTACCAGGACCGCCGCTTCGAGCCCGGGACCGGCCTGCCCACCCGGGCCGGGCTGGAGAGGCTGGGCCTCAATGACATCGCCGCCGACCTGGCCGGCCGGGAAAGGCTGGGAGGTTGAGCTTGGCCCGATCAGAGCCGATCCAGGTCGAGGTCCGCCTCCTGCCGCCGCTCAACGACACGGCCGGCCGGGATCGGGTCAGGCTGAACCTCCAGGGCCGGGCCACCCTGGCCGGGGTTATCGAGGCCCTGCTGGAGCGCTTCGACGCCCCCGGATTCCGCCGCCACCTCTACGACACCGAGGGCCGCCTCATCCCGGCCTGGTGCGCCTTCATCAACGAGAGGCCGGTCCGCCTGGGCAGGCGGGAGGGCCTGAGCGAGCCGGTCAAGGACGCGGACGAGATCACCTTCCTCCTCAATCTGGCCGGAGGCTGAACCGGGGAAGCGCGGGGGTGAGCCGATGAAGACCATTCGGGTGCCTTACGGGGTCAAGGGGACCCTGGAGCTGGACATCGACGACCGCAACCTGGTCTTTGACACCGACGTCCCCTTTCCCGGGGAGATCAGGAACCTGGAGCAGGCCGTCCTCCACGAACTCGACCACCCGGTGGCCGGACCGCCCTTTTCGGAGCGGCTGGACAAGGCCAAGAGGGTGATAATCCTGACCGACAACTTCGCCCGGCTGACCCCGGCCGGCCGGCTCCTGGCGCCCATCCTCAAGCGCATCCAGGAGGCCGGCAAGGAGGTCGAGATCCTGGTGGCCAGCGGCCTCTTGAGGGAGATGAACGAGGCCGAGCTGGAGCGCAAGTTCGGCCGGGAGATCCTCAAGTCGGGATTGCCCATCCTTCAGAGCAAGGCCCGGGAGACCTGGGACTTCGACTACGTCGGCCTGACCGGATACGGCACGCCCATAAGCCTGCACAAGCGCTTCCTCCGGGCCGACCTGAGCCTGGCCGTGACCATGACCCAGGCGACCCTGTGGGGCTACGGCGGCGGCGGGAGCATGATCCTGCCCGGGGTGGCCTCCCTGGAGTCCATCGAGTGGAACCACCGGCTCATGACCGCGCCCCTCTCCGGGGTGGGCTACGAGCCGCCCCTGAACAAGATGCGCGAAGACATCGAGGAGGCCTGCCGCCTCTCCGGGCTGAGCATGTCCCTCCTGGCCGTCTTCAACCCCGGGATGGAGCTGATCCACCTGACCGCCGGCGAGACCATCGCCGCCCACCGGGCCTCGGTCCAGAAGTACGACGCCCACTTCGCCTTCAACGTGGCCGACATCCCGGGCGGCAAGCTGGACGTGGCCATCAGCGGCAGCTTCCCCGGCGACCGCTTCTTCGCCCACGCCTGCTGGCCCGTGGCCAACCTGGACCACTTCGTCAGGGACGGCGGCACGATCATCCTCTGCACCCCGGTCCCGGGCGGCCTGGCCCACTACAGCTACGCCAAGGACTACATGCCGCCCACGCCCGAAGCCATCCGCCGGCTCCTGGAGGACGTCTTCTACGGCAAGCAGGCTCTCTGGCACGCCTGCCTGTGGATGCCGATCATCGAGGTCATGGGCCGCAAGGAGGTCATCGTCGTCACCGAACCCGAGCGCCTGGCCGACTTCGAGCTGGTCAGGATCAAGGCCGTCACCTCGCTGGAGGCCGCCTTTGACCTGGTTAAGGAGAAGCACGGCCCGGGCCTGAGGGCCGGCCACTTCCCCTACGGCAAGTGGGTCCTGCCCACCGGCCTGAAAGGCCCCCAGGGGCCGAAGTCCTGAGCGGAGGCCCGCGGAGATGAAGCTGCGCTTCAGCCCGGCCGTCCTGGATCTGCTCCAGGGGGCCATCGACATCCACATCCACTCGGCCCCGGACGTCTACCCCAGGATCCTCAACGACATCGAGCTGGCCCTCCA
>ENA-OSEO01004877-OSEO01004877.1-sediment-metagenome-genome-assembly--contig:-NODE-4877-length-13516-cov-3.428678_pt1 | contig 13516 bp, 12 predicted proteins | sample MGYA00237883_ERZ534232 | MGnify/ENA metagenome assembly ERZ534232
CGAAAGGGTATGAAAATGGCAGTTCATGGCTCCAACAAAAACCGAAAACCGGGCAATCTTGTCCAGACAATCGAGAGAGTTTCTCTCATCCTGGATGTGCTGGGAAGGCATTCGCACGGCATCAGTGTCGGAGAATTATCGGAAGAGGTTGGCCTGCCCAAAGGGTCAACCCATCGTCTCCTTTCATCTTTGGCCTATTTTAACTTTGTCCGTCAGGACAGATCGACCAAGAAGTATCATCTGGGATTCAGGCTTCTGGAACTCGGCAGTCTGCTTATTACCCAGATTGATTTTCGTAATGAGGCGCGGCCGTTGATGCAGGAGCTCGCGAATAAGACCGGCGAAACCATCCATCTGGTGGTGCTGGATCAGAAGGAAGCGCTCTACATCGACAAAGTAGCGTTGAATCAAAGCGGCCTCCAGATGATGTCCCGCGTCGGGTTGCGCATGCCCATTCACAGCACATCCGTCGGGAAAATCCTGGCCGCGTATCTTCCCGAAGAGGAGCTTGATCTCATAATAAAAGAAAAAAAACTGTCCCGGCTCACTGAAAATACCATGACCGATATTGCGCTGTTTAAAGAGCATTTAAGCAAAATCAGAGCGTGCGGGTACGCAATTGATAACGAGGAAAACGAAAACGGCATCAGGTGCGTGGCCGCGCCCATCCGGAACGCAGAGGGCGCCGTTGTGGCCGCCCTGAGTATATCCGGCCCGTCGATTCGTGTCTCTCTGAAAGCAATCGAAGATTCACTGAAGGATCAGGTCTGCGCCGCGGCGTTGCATATTTCACGGAAAACAGGTTTTACCGGGTAACGGCCCTGATTTCTATCACACAACCTTTTCCGCCGGCGGGAGTTTTTCAGTCGAATGAGATGATCACATAATCAGGCATTCCGGCTCCGTTATATCCTCTGAGAAGATGATGGAGGTTGTCATGGAGGAGAAATTCGCAGAAGCCTTGAAATTAAGAATCATCCCGGTTGTCGCTATTCATGATGCCGGCCATGCCGACAATCTGGCGGACGCCCTGATTGCGGGCGGGTTGCCGTGCGCGGAAATCACCTTTCGGACTGACGCGGCAGCGGGCGCCATTAAAATAATGGCGTCCCGAGATGGCATGATTGTGGGCGCGGGCACGGTTCTGACAATCGAACAGGTCAAGCAGGCCGTCGATTGCGGCGCCTGTTTCATCGTGTCCCCCGGATTCAGCGCGAAAGTCGTCCAATACTGCCTTGACAACGGCATCCCCGTCACGCCCGGCATCAGTACTCCCACGGACATTCAGACAGCCTATGAGTATGGGTTGAGGCTCGTCAAATTCTTCCCGGCCGAGGCGTTCGGCGGGTTGAAAACGCTGGAAGCGGTGAGCGCCCCCTACCCGATGATGAGATTTATTCCCACGGGAGGTATCGGCCCTCACAATCTTCTTCAGTATCTATCGCATTCCCGTGTTCCGGCATGCGGCGGGAGCTGGATGGTCAAACCGGATCTTATAGCCAAACGGCAATTCGAGGAGATCAGCCGCCTGGCTCGCGAAGCCGTTGAACTGGCTGGAAAAGCGTGTGAGGCATCGCCGTAGTTATTCGTGGGGAGGCGACCGGCTATGGCCTCCCGCAGGTCGTATCAACTGATTGGTCTGTACAAAGAAGAGGAGAACACCCGATGCCGGTTCTTGATATGAAATCGAAGGATACCTGTCGGTATGATCTGCTATCCATGGGCGAAATCATGCTCCGCCTGGACCCCGGCGACGTCCGTATCCACACAGCCCGATCGTTCCGTGTCTGGGAAGGAGGCGGGGAATACAATGTCGCTCGCGGATTGCGGAGATGTTTCGGGATGAGAACGGCCGTAGTCACGGCGCTTGCGGACAATGCCGTGGGCAGGTTGGTTGAAGATCTCATCCTCCAGGGAGGTGTGGACGTCTCATTTATCAGATGGGTTCCTTTCGACGGCGTGGGCAGAAAAGTCCGGAACGGCTTGAACTTTACCGAACGGGGGTTCGGATGCCGGGGTGCCTTGGGCGTTTCGGACAGAGGGCGCACGGCCGTATCCCAGTTGAAACGGGGCGACATACATTGGGAAGAGATATTCGGCCGGCAGGGAGTGCGCTGGTTTCATACGGGCGGTATTTTCGCGGCATTATCCGAGTCGACCCCCGACGTCATAGAGGAGGCCATGGCCGAGGCCCGCAGGCACGGTACCATCGTTTCATACGATCTCAATTACCGGCCTTCGTTGTGGCAGGATATCGGCGGCGAGACAAAGGCCCGGGAAGTCAACCGCCGCCTGGCGCAATACGTGGATGTCATGCTGGGAAACGAGGAAGACTTTACGGCCTGCCTGGGCCTGGATGTGGAAGGATTGGACCGGGATCTTTCCTTCCTCGATGTGTCCGGTTTCAAAAAAATGATCCGGGCCGCGGCAGAGATGTTTCCGAACCTCAAGGTCATCGGGACCACGCTTCGCACCGTCAAGTCGGCAAGTTTCAATGACTGGGGGGCCGTCTGCTGGGCAGGAGGACAATTTTATGAAGCCCCCCTCCGCGAAAATCTGGAAATTTACGATCGGATCGGCGGAGGAGACAGTTTCTCCTCAGGCCTTATCTACGGATTCATGTCGGGTTATGATCCGCAAACCTCCGTGAATTACGGCGCGGCGCACGGCGCTCTCGCCATGACGACGCCCGGAGACACCTCCATGGCAACGCTGAAAGAGGTGGAAAAATTGATGGCTGGCGGAGGTGCCCGTGTGGTTCGCTGACAACCCCTGATCCATTGAACGGGGAACCAGAGTCTTCCGGGACGTGAAGGTGAAATACAGAAAGGAGGGATACTGTGGAATACAGGAATCTGGGGAGAACCGGGCTCAAGGTTTCCACCTTCTGCCTGGGAACCATGATGTTCGGACGCCAGGTGGAGGAAGACCTGTCCATCAGAATCATGGAGGAAGCGCTGGATGCGGGCGTCAACTTCATCGATACCGCGGACATGTACGTGAACGGCGTGACCGAAGAGATTGTCGGCAAGGCGATACGGAACAACCGGGATCAGATCGTCCTCGCCTCGAAAGGAGGCCATGTCCGAAAACTGGGGAAGCGGTGGGGAGAGCAAAAGGACACGGGCCCCATCGACCTGGCGCGCCCGAAGGCTTTCCACAAATGGCCCGGACCCGAAGATGCGGGGCCCAATGACATGGGACTGTCGCGCAAACATCTCATGCAGGCGCTCGAGGGGAGCCTCAAACGTCTGAACACGGACTATCTTGACATCTATTACGCCCATATGCCCGATTACAGTACTCCTCTGGATGAAACGCTGCGCGCGATGGACGATATGGTCCATCAGGGGAAAGTCCGCTACCTCGGTTGTTCGAACTTCCGCGCCTTTCAGCTCTCCAAGGCGTTATGGCTGAGCGACAAGCACAATCTGGCAAGATGGGACTGTATTCAGCCCCCCTATAATCTGCTGACCCGCGATATCGAATACGAACTCCTTCCCCTGTGCGCCGATGAGGGCGTGGGAGTGTGTGTGTTCAGCCCCATGGCCGCGGGATTTCTTTCCGGCAAGTACGACAAGGAGGCCGGCCCCATCGAAGGCGCCCGGTTCAGTCTCGGCCACCTGGGGTATCGGTACAATGAACCCTACTGGAACGAGAGCAACTTTCCCGCGGTGGAACAGTACAAAAAGATTGCCGCGGAGCGCGGAGTCCCTCTGTCCCAGTTTGCCCTGGCATGGGTGTTGAGCAACCCGACAGTTACCGCGGTAGTCAACGGGGCGACTTCGATTGAACAGTTGCGAATAAATATGGCTGCCACGGAAATGAAACTGTCGCAGGAGGAGCGCGCCGCCTGCGATGTGGTCTGGAACCAGCGCAGACCTCCGGGGGTATTTTACGGCCGATAGGGGGCGGCCGCCGGATGGAATTCCGGAGAAAGGGAAGGGGGGTGATCATGACGGTAGTAGAACAGGGCTTTTGTATCGCCCGGATATAGTGCGAGACAGAGATTTTGGCGGCACAGTAAACACTCAGGAAAGTCGCTCCTGTTATATTGAAACGTTTTACATGCGGGTAACGCGCATATTCTTCCACACAGGTTTCAAGAGATATCCGGGCTCATGGGCGAACAAAAGGGGGTTGTTTGTTCAGGAAAGGAACAAGGAGGGATTGCGATGAAAGTACACAAAATAAAATGGGCCATAGTATCGGCGGTGGCGATGTTTTTGATCGCGGGGACGGCCGGCCTGGCGGAGGCCCAAAAAATAACCATCAGGCTGGACAGTCCCTTCAAGGCCGGACATATCCTCTGCGATGCCGGCGAGAAATTCAAGGAGCTGATCGCCAAGTCGAGTAAAGGAGAGATCGAGGTGCAGGTCCGGCCGGGAAGCGGTTCGGAAGAGGAGATCAACGACTGGTGCAGCCAGGGGAAGACGGAGATGCAGGCAACGGGGGGACGGCCTCTTGAGGTCTTCGCGCCGCAGTATTTCTTCTTCAATGCTCCCTACGTCATGAAGGACTTCGACCACTTCATGAGGGTCTGGAAAGCGTCCATGGGCAAGGAGGCCCGGAAGCTCGTCGAAGACAAGGGGAATATGGTGTATCTGGGCATCGTCTATCGGGGGCTTCGCCAGACCACCTCCAATAAGCCGATTTATGCCCCGCAGGATGTGGCAGGTCTGAAACTGCGGCTGCCGACGGTAAAAACCTGGATTGCCGTATGGAAAGAGATGGGGGCAAGTCCTGTACCTATTCCGTTGCCGGAGCTGTATCCTTCTCTGAAAGACGGAAGGGCCGAAGCATCCGAGGGAGATTTGCCTCAGATCGCCTCGTTCAAACTGTATGAAGTCCAGAATCATCTGACGATTACCAATCATCTCGTGCAAACAGGCGGCATATTGATCAACAGGACCTTCTTCAACGGCCTGTCAAAGGAAAACCAGTCTCTGGTTCTCAAGGCCGCCCAGAGAGCGACTAATTGGGCCAACGACAAGATCAGGAAAGGAGAGACCCTGATCCTCGTTGATTTGCAGAAGAAGGGGATGCGGGTCGTTATCCCGGACGCCGAAGCATTCAGGAAAAAAGGCAAGCCCGCAGTAGAAGAGCTGTTCCGGACGGAATGGCCGGTGACGACCTGGGGTAAGGTGCTGGCGCAATAGCCGGCAGGGAATACGGATTGTTTGAATTTTCAAAAGCAAAGGGGGGATAAACAATGAAAAGATGTGTGGGTAAGAAGATTTTGATTGTGGCACTGGCGCTGGTTCTGGTTGCGGGTTTCTGCGGCGGAGCCGGAGCCGCGGACACGTACCCTTCCCGGGAAATTGAACTCATGATTCCCTGGGGGGTAGGGGGGGCGACGGATGTTGTATTCCGGACCTTTCTGTCCGTTATCCCCAAATATCTGAAGGTGCCGATTCTCATTGTGAACCGTCCGGGAGGAGGGGCCGTGCCCGGGTATGCCGAGGCCATGCAAAAAAAGCCGGATGGCTACTATGCGGTGGCATGGATAAGCGCTTCTCTCACCAAAACGCACATGAGCGAGGTTCCGTACGACTACACGACATTTGAGCCGGTCATCATGATCGTGGATGATCCCTGCTGGGTTCTGGTGCCCGCGAACTCTCCATACAAAACGATCAATGACCTGATCGGCGCCGCCAAAAAGAATCCCGGCACGGTCACCATGGGCAATGCCGGAGCCGGCGGGGGAACCCATATGATTGCCCTGGCCTTTGAAAAGATGGCGGGCGTCAAGTTCAATCATGTTCCCCATCAGGGCGGCGGGCCGACTATCGTGGCTGCCGTGGGTGGGCATGTCGATTCCTGCAACTTGTCTCCTCCCGAAGGGGTGCCTCAGATCCAGGCCGGGCAGTTGCGCTGCCTTGCCGTGTTCTCGGAGCAACGCCTGAAGGATTTCCCCGACATTCCCACCGCAAAGGAGCAGGGCGTCGATTTCGTGATGGGGCAGTGGCGAGGCCTCGCCGTTCCCAAGGGGACACCTCCGGACAGGATCAAGCTCCTCCACGACGTTTTCAAGGCGACCATGGATGATCCTGATTTCCAGAAACTCGCTCAAAAAGCCGGTATCTCGACGGTATACAAAGGAACGGCGGACTTTAAGCGGCACGTCGAGAAAGAAAACGAATTTTACAAAAATCTGATTATCGAGAATAAACTGGGCACACGGTATAACAAGTAACTTTCAAGAAAACCCAGGCAAGGTGACGGGCAGTCGGCAGGATGAGGCCCCTGTCCCTCACCTTACCGGATGAAGGTGCGTAATGAGCCGAATACACGCCAATATCATTTTCGGGGTCTGTCTCATGGTTCTGGCGGTGGTGATGTACGCGTTTACTTTCCAGTTTCCGGAACACACGCTGGCGTTCTCGCCGAAAAAGTTTCCCCGCTTTGTGAGTATCTGTCTCTTTCTGCTGTCCGCCCTCCTTGTCTGGCAAGGGATCGGGGAGCAGCGAAAGGCGGCGCCGCCGCCGGGGAAGAGCGGGGCCGGTGTTGAGCGAGCCTTCTTGATGCGGCTGGGGATTGCCATCCTGATTTCTTATGCCTATACCCGTTTTCTCCCCCTGACCGGTTATGTCGCGGCCACACCGTTTTTCATTGCCGGAATCATGATCCTTTTCAAGGAAAGGAACTGGGTAAAGATCGCGGCAACCTCCGTCATTACAACCGGCGCGCTTTACATCCTCTTCAGGATCATTTTCAAGGTGCCGCTCCCCCGGTTTGCCCTTTTTTAAGAACGAAAAGGGAGATGAAAAATGGCGATTATGGAAGGCTTTTTACATGTACTGCACCCCATGCATTTCCCCTTTCTCCTCCTAGGGGTCGTGCTGGGGATTACCGTCGGCGCGCTGCCGGGGCTCACGGCCTCGGTGGGGATCATTCTCCTTCTCCCCTTTGTCTTCAATCTCGATGTGGGGACTGCCATGGTCATGCTGTGCGGTGCCTTCTGCGGGGGTATTTACGGCGGATCCATATCGGCCATCCTGATCGCGACACCGGGCACGCCATCGTCGGCGGCCACCGTTCTTGACGGCTACCCGCTGGCGCAGAAAGGGGAGGCGGGGAAAGCAATCGGCGTGGCTACGATCGCTTCCACCATCGGCGGAATCTTATCCACATTCTGTCTCATGTTCTTCGCGCCGAAACTGGCCGGGATCGCCCTTCAATTCGGCCCGGTAGAGTATTTCGGCCTCACCGTATTCGGGCTCACCATCATCGCGAGCGTGGCGGGTAAATCGCTTACCAAAGGGCTGATAGCGGGCATTCTGGGGATGCTGATCGCCACGGTGGGCATTGATCCGGTGGAAGGATATGCCCGCTATTCCTTCGGTATTCCCAACCTGATGGGCGGATTCAGCTTGCTTCCGGTACTGATCGGCGTGTTCGCCATATCTCAGATATTTCTCCAACTGGAGGAGGTCGGCAAAAAAGAATTCAAAAAGTTCAACCAGAAGGTGGGCAAGGTACTGCCATCCCTCAAAGAAATAAAGAATATCTTTCCCATTATTATTTCCAGCTCCTTCCTGGGGACCTTTATCGGAATCATTCCGGGCACCGGGGGGACGATCGCGTCATTCCTTGCGTATAATGAGGCCAAACGGTGGTCGAAAAATCCCGATTCTTTCGGAAAGGGAAATATAAAAGGGATCGCCGCACCCGAAGCGGCCAATAACGGCACAACCGGCGGGGCGATGGTGCCGCTCCTGACCCTCGGGATTCCGGGCGATGTGGTCACCGCGGTCATGCTCGGCTGCTTCATGCTGGTGGGACTGAAACCGGGGCCGCTGCTCTTCAAGGAGCACCCGGAGGTTGTCGCCGCCATTTTCGCCGGGCTGCTCCTGGCCAACGTGCTCATACTGCTCTTGGGATTTGTCAGCGTGAAGGTATTCCCCAAGGTTTTGATGGTACCGTCTGCGCTGCTTTTTCCGGTGATCTTTGCCCTCTGTTTTCTGGGGTCCTTTTCGCTGAACAACAGCACCTATGACATGTTCATTGCGCTGGTTTTCGGCATTATCGGGTATATCATGAGTAAAAACGGATATCCCGCGGCCCCTTTGGTTATCGGCGTCATTCTGGGACCCATCGCGGAAGACGCCCTGGCCCGGGCGCTGATTATTTCTCACGGCGACTGGAGCACCCTTGTCGGTTCTCCCATTGCCGTATTCTTCTATGTGATTTCGGCAATTTCCGTCATGTATTCCCTTAAGAGGAAGCTGACCCATAAAGAATGATCGGTCGCACCGACCGGCATGCAATGGAGAGGGACAGGGCATGGAACAGATCTTCAGTCTCAAAGACAGGGTGGCGATTATCACCGGCGGGAACGGCGGCATCGGAAAGGAGATTGCGCGGGCCTTCGCGGGCATGGGAGCGCATATCGTCATCGCGGCGCGAAACGAGCACAAGACCGCGGATGCGAAGCGTGAACTGGAAGAAGGATACGGCATCCGGACCCTGGGTCTGACGGTCGATGTGGGGGATGAAAAACAGGTCTCCCGCATGGTTGGCGAGACCCTTGAAACATTCAAGCGCGTCGACATCCTGGTGAATAACGCCGGGATCAATATCCGGAAAATGCCGCAGGACTATGACATATCGGAGTGGGATGAAATCATCAGGATCAACCTGCGCGGCGTGTTCCTGTGTTCTCAGGCGGTCTATCCCGCAATGAAGAAAAACGGCGGCGGGAAGATCATCAATATCGGTTCCATGGCGTCCATATTCGGCCATGCCAGGATGGCGCCTTACGGTACCAGCAAGGGAGGCGTTGTTCAGATGACGAAGAGTCTGGCCGTGGCCTGGGCGGCCGACAACATCCAGGTCAACGTCATTCTCCCGGGCTGGATCAATACGCCTCTCGCCATGCAGGCGCGCAGAGATCTCCCCGGACTGGAGCAACGGGTCACGGCGCGGACCCCGGCGGGACGATGGGGCGAACCGCGGGATCTGGCCGGCGCGGCGATCTTTCTGGCGGCTCCCGCCTCTGATTTTGTAACCGGGGCGGCCCTGCCGGTCGATGGCGGTTTTTCAATCATGCATATCGAAGACGCTTCATGACGATGTGAGCGAAGGAAGTCTTTGCCGTAGCATGTTTTTCCTGCCCGGCTAAGCTGTTCAACACTATGCGCGATCATAAAGCGTCGGGGGGGTATGGCCATGAAAGACTTGTCTTTGATTTCAGCGGACGATTTGAGGGAATTTGCCCGGGCAATTTTTCAAAAGGTCAGGGTGCCGGAACAGTACACCGGAGAAACAGCGGAAATTCTAGTGGACGCCAATCTCAGAGGTATCGACACCCATGGCGTGTATCTGTGCGATCTCTATGCGAGGCGCCTGGAAAAACAGTTGATCAATCCCCAGCCGAAATTCAATTTTGAAAAAAAGCGGGGAGGCGTCGGCATATTGGACGCCGATTTTTCCCTCGGGCAACCCGCCACCTTGGAAGCGGCCCGACGGGCGGTCCAACTGGCCGGGGATGCCGGCGTCGGTATCGTGGCGGTCAAAAATTCCAATCATTTCGGCGCGGCGGCGTACTATGCCGAGTATATTGCCGGCAGGGATTGCATCGGATTCGTCATGAGTAATGGCGAATGTGATGTTATCCCCTTCGGCGGCCGGGAAAAATTTCTGGGAACTGATCCCATATGCTGCTGTGTTCCGTCCGAACACCGGCCCTGGTATTGCATGGATATGGCAACCAGCGAAGTTGCCTTCGGAAAAGTTCGCGCAGCGGCTGAAGCGGAACAATCGATTCCGGCCAACTGGGCGGTCGATCGGGACGGGAAGCCGGTCACCGACGCCCGAAAGGCCTATGCCGTGGTGCCCATGAGCGGTCCCAAGGGATATGCCCTGGGGATGATGGTCGAGATCCTTTCGAGCGCTTTGACCGGCATGCCCTCTGGCGCTCATATCGTACGAAAGTTCGAAGATTGGGAAAACAGGGCTTTCATGGGCCATTACGTGCAGGCCATCGATATTTCCGCTTTTTGTCCCGTGGAAGAGTTCAAACGGGGGATGGCTGAATTCCTTGCCGAGCTTAAGAGCCAGCCGAAAGCGCCGGGGGTGGCCGAAATCATGATACCGGGCGAGCCTGAATGGAGAAAAAAACAGAAACGATCGAAGGAAGGCTGCCCCATTCGGAAGGAGGACGTCCATCTCCTCGCCAAACTCGGCGCGGATATGGGAGTTCCGTTCCCGCTCTGATGAATGAGTAATTACACCATGCGGCCGCCATGCGAATCTTCAGGATGAGCGGCCGAAGATCTTCGCCGGATGTTTCTCTTACGGGGAGTCGATCCGCAGCGACCCCCGTTCCTGTTCCCTGTTTTCCAGCAGCTGTATTTCACTCAGGCCGAAAGATTCTTTCAGTATCCCTATGTTCCGGTTTTTCATCCCCCGGAGGTTCGACACGTCCCGGGGTGAGACGGAGAAGACGATGCTCCCCCCTTTTCTATCACGCGATTCCAGGAGTCTCGTCGCCATGCCCAGAAAGATGGCGCTTTCCACCAGCGACCGGAACGCGGGGTGAAAAGGCCCCGCGACGACGCTGTCCCCAACGATCATCTCCGGGGTCGTGTGAAGCCCCAGACGGATTACCGGTATGCCTTCTTCCCGAAACCGCAGGAGGGCGTGCTTGCACAGATCGACGGCCTGATCCAGTGTCAGGGGGATGTATGTTCCTTCCCGCCAGGCCTCCGCCAGCGGGGTGTCCCTGAAGACGATGGTGGGGTGGATGCGCACCGTGTCGGGCCGCAGGGCGATGATCTCTTCCACCGTGTATTCGAATCCCTCACGGGTGTCACCCGGGAGGCCCGCCATGAGATGCGTCCCGGTCTTGAATCCCGCGCTTCGCAGTAATTTCAGGGCGGATCGCACATCATCCGCCGTGTGGCCCCGCCCGGCCGCGAACAGCACCTCATCCACCATGGACTGGGCGCCGATCTCCACGGTGGAGACGGGATATCCGGCGATGAGGTCTATCCGCTCCTCATCGATGTAGTCGGGGCGTGTGGAAATGCGTATGGAGTCAGCCATTCCCGCGTCGATATATTCCTTCGCCGCGGTGAGAAGCTCACGCTGGTACTCCCGGTCCATGCCGGTGAAGTTCCCTCCGTAGAAGGCGATCTGGTCGAACCTTCTCCCTGCCGAACCCAAGTGGCGGTCGCAGATTGCCCGAACGGTATCGGCGGTGACCCGGTCGGAATAGTCCCCGGCGGCTATCCGCTCGTTGCAGAAGACGCAGCGGTTGGGGCACCCCCTGTACATGACGAATATGGGAATGATGAGCGGTCTCATGTCGCGTCCAGTTTCTCGAGGGCCTTTCGGGCCGCGTCCTGCTCGGCCTCTTTCTTGCTTTTTCCGGTTCCGGTTGCGATGAGAATGTCTCCGATGGATGCCTTGACTTCAAAGGTCCTGTCATGATCGGGGCCCGAGACTCCCGCCGTTCGATAGCGGGGTATCTCTTTGAACCGGTCCTGACTGACCTCCTGGAGGAGCGATTTGAAATCCCGGTTCCCCGGTTTTTTCTCCCATTCGTCCACGGCGGAGCGAAAAACCCGCCGTATGAAGGAGAAGGCGGCTTCGTGCCCTCCGTCGAGATAGATCGCGCCGATAATCGATTCGAAGGCGTCCCCCAGGATGGAATCCTTCTTTCTTCCCGCGGCCTTTTCCTCTCCCTTTCCCAGAAGGATGAAGTCGCCGATCCCGTACCGGCGAGCCATTCCGGCCAGCGACTGCTCGCCCACCATGAAGGCCCGGGCCTTTGACAGCTGTCCCTCGTCACAGTCCGGAAAGTGCTCCATCAGCAGATCGCTTATGCCCAGTTGCAGGACAGCGTCCCCCAGAAATTCGAGCCGCTCGTTATCTTTCCCCGCCATGTCCGGGTTTTCGTTGGTATAGGAACCGTGGGTGAGGGCGAGTTCGAGGAGGGTGACATCGCCGAAGGCATGCCCCAGCGCCTGTGCCAGACCCTTGAGATTTTTCATCCGTTCCTTATCCATCGGTCAGCACCCTTCCCACAACCTTTTCTCTCACCATGCGATCCGCCGCGACCGGAACGATCCGGTTGGAAAGGGACGAATCGCCGTCGGGGATCAGCACGGGAACGTAATTGTCGGAAAACCCCTTCACCCAGCCGGTCTCCTTGTCCCTGCTTCCCTCCACCAGAACAGAGAGGACCGTTCCCGCACAGCCGCTGTTGAAGGCGATCCGTTTGCGGTTGCCGATCTTTCGCAGAACGGCGGCCCGCTCTTTTTTGACCGATTTCATCGGCTCTCCGGGAAGAGAAGACGCGGCTGTTCCGGGGCGCCGGGAGTAGGGAAAGACATGCAGATAGGCAAGGTCCATGCTCTCGATAAAACGAACCGTGTTCTGAAATTCCTCTTCCCCCTCTCCGGGGAAGCCCGTTATGACATCCATCCCGACGGCGATCCCCGGGATGGCAGTCTGGAGTCGTTTTACCAGATCGCCCACTTGGGCGGTGGTGTACGTTCTGCGCATCAGCGTCAGGATGCGGTCGTCTCCGCTCTGGAGCGACAGGTGGAGGTGCCTGCACAGCTTTTTCGACCGTTGCAGGTGCTCGATCATGATATCCGATATCTCCATCGGATTCACCGAACTGATCCGCAGCCGCTCAATGTCCGTGTGGTCCTCTATCTTTTTCAGGAGACCGGTAAGATCGGTGGGAGAGGGGAGGTCCCGCCCGTAGGCGCCGAGGCATATCCCGGTGAGAATGATCTCCCGATGCCCCGAGCCGGTCAGGGTCCGTACCTGCCGGAGCACATCCTCTTCGGGGAGGCTCCTGCTTCTTCCTCTCGCGTAGGGAATGATGCAATAGCTGCAGAAGGCGTTGCAGCCGTCCTGCACCTTCAGGTACGCACGGGTCTGGCCGGGAAACCGGGTGACCGGCAGGTCCGAGAAGGTCCGTTTCAGGGATATATCGGTCACGTCGATTCGCGGCTTCCCGTCGATGATGTCCCGTATCATGCCGGGGAGTTTTTCCTTGATCGCAGTCCCCGCCACCATCCGCACCCCGGGGAGTTCCGCCAGTTCCCGCGGGGAGATTTGCGCGTAGCAGCCCGCCGCGATAATCGGCGCGCTCGGGTTCGTCCGGTACGCACGGCGGATGAGTTGCCGGGACTGAAAATCCGTCTTGGCCGTGATCGTGCAGGTGTTCACGATATAGAGGTCAGCGGGCGAATCGAAGGGAACGACGGAACAGCCCTGCGCTTCGAGCGCTTCCATGATCCCCGCTGATTCGTAATGATTGACCTTGCACCCGAGGGTGGCTACGGCGACCTTAAGCATCACGAAGCCCCCGTTCGATCCATCCTCCCCCCAGGAGACGATCCCCCTGATAAAAGACCGCCGCCTGTCCGGGGGCAACCGCCTTCTGGGGCGTCATGAATCGAACCTCTACCTTTCCTTCCGGGAGGGGCGTGATCTCCGAGTCGACACCCCGATGGCGGTACCGGATGTGTGTCCGCGCGCGCAGGACGCC
>ENA-OSEO01004879-OSEO01004879.1-sediment-metagenome-genome-assembly--contig:-NODE-4879-length-13509-cov-4.317674_pt1 | contig 13509 bp, 11 predicted proteins | sample MGYA00237883_ERZ534232 | MGnify/ENA metagenome assembly ERZ534232
GATTTCGGCTGTTCTTCTGACCGGAGGCGCACTGAATGGTTTGGTGTAGGAAGCATCCTGTGCATAACGGTAGACACGCTGCGGTTCTATCCGGAGCTGTTGACATTTGCCAGGCGTGGATTGGGAGGTTCAAATGGGAAATTTGAGCGATCTGGTGGTTCTCATCAGGGGGGCGGGTGAGCTCGGTAGCGGTGTGGCCCATCGACTGTATTCTTCCCATTTTCGGATTTGCCTCACCGATATTGGCGAGCCTCAGGCAGTGAGACGGGAGGTTTCCTTCTGTGAGGCAGTCTATGATGGTGAGAAATGTGTGGAAGATGTAACCGCCATGCGGGTTGCCTCTTCTGGAAAGATGAGCGAGACCTGGCAGGAGGACAACATTCCGCTAATCGTCGACCCTGAAGCGAAAATCAAAGATTTTCTGAAACCGGATGTTCTGGTTGATGCCATATTGGCCAAAAGGAATCTTGGGACCCATTTAGAGGATGCCCCTCTGGTGATCGGGCTTGGTCCTGGCTTTGCTGCCGGAAATGATGTGCACGTGGTCATTGAGACGAACCGAGGTCATAATCTGGGAAGGATGCTTTTGAGCGGAGAGGCCGAACCCAATACCGGTGTACCCGGCGAAATTGCGGGATTCGCAGCGGATCGAGTGTTCCGCGCCCCGGGGGTCGGTAAGTTCTTTAACGTAAAGAGAATTGGTGATTTCGTTCAGGCCGGAGATGTGGTTGCCACGGTAAACCATGAACCGGTCAAAGCTCTCATCAGTGGAGTTGTCAGGGGACTGCTCAGAGATGGAACAATCGTTTTCCCGGGAATGAAAGCGGGTGATATCGATCCCCGGGGAAAAAAAGAAAATTGCTACAGCATTTCTGATAAAGCCAGAGCGATTGGCGGAGGCGTACTTGAAGCCATACTTTACCGTTTTAACAAATCATTATGAATTCAAATACAATCGAAAACAGAAAATACTTGTTTGGTCCGGTGCCTTCGCGACGATTCGGGCGTTCACTGGGCGTAGACCTGACGCCTTATAAAACCTGCACATTCAATTGCGTATTCTGCCAGCTGGGTCGGACCACGCATCAAACGGTTGAACGCCGGGAGTACGTACCGACCGATCAGGTCATTTCAGAACTGGGGGAATGGCTCTCAACAGACGGCCAAGCGGACTATATCACCCTTTCGGGCTCCGGAGAGCCTACGCTCCATTCGCGTTTCGGCGATGTGCTGGAGTTCGTTCGGACTAACAGCGCCATACCGGTCGTACTCTTGACGAACGGCACACTTTTACACCTTTCGGATGTAAGGCTGGCTGCCTCGCTTGCCAATGTTGTGAAGGTTTCACTCAGCGCCTGGGACCAGGCATCTTACGGCTGGATAAACAGGCCCCATCACAGTTTAAAGTTCGATCAGTTGATCGAAGGGCAGAAAGCCTTACGGGCTCAATTCAGCGGGAAACTGTGGATGGAGGTCTTTCTGGTCGCAGGCATGAACGCCATGCCTGTCGATGTCATGCGGATTGCCGCGCTGGCAGCCGAAATCAGCCCCGATCGCATTCATCTTAATACGGCGGTGCGCCCGGCAGCGGAGGATTTTATCGCCCCCCTTTCGGCAGAACGTCTTGCTGCGCTGTGCCGCCTGTTTCACCCGACCGCAGAAGTGATCGCCGAGTTCAGTGCCGAAAAGGACCTGAACCTGCATGCCAACAGAGAAACGATTCTTTCCATGCTGCAGCGCCGACCTTGCACTTCGGATCAGATCGCCAAGGGATTCGGTATGCATCTGAATGAAGTATCAAAATACCTCGGAAATCTGATGCGAAATGGTCAAATCCGGTTGGAACGAAAGAATAGCGGTTTATATTACAGCGCCGTGAAAACAGAAGGATCGGAAGACACGCCCCCATAACTCCATTGGGTCAAGGACCGGTAATCCCCAGGCGCCGGAAAAGTAATTGCAGTTCTCATCTTCATTGTATGGGGTTGGGAAAATTACTGCTGTCCTTTTCACCTTTATTTTATGGCTATATGTCATCCTTAAACGCTATGAACCGGTGTGGCCTTACCCTGTCGTTATAAAAGAAGGAGGGTTTCAGAGACCCCCGCGAACGAGATCTTCGAAAGGCGCCATCGGAAAAAAGTCTTTTTATCTAAAGAAAAGATATTTCCGTATGCAGGTTTAACATGGCTCTGTCATCAAGCACCTGTTTGAGTTGATTCCTAAACCAGCAAGGGTCTTTCCTGCCATTTACAATCGACAAAATATCATTTCCCAAAAATAGCGCTTCAGTCAAATCGTGGGTTACATGCACCATAGGTAGGGACATCCGTTGATTCAATTCCTTGAGTTCAAATCGTAGTTTTCGTCTGACCTCTATGTCAAGGGATGAAAAGGGTTCATCGAGCAAAATCAGCCGGGGGTTCCGGGCCAGATGCTGGCAGATGGCGCAGCGTTGGCGTTCACCGCCGGAAATTTTGTTCGGATTATGATTTTTGAGGTGCCAGATGCCAAACATTTTCATCAAACTTTCAACCTTTTCACCATTGATGGCAGCAAAAGATACATTCTGATACACACTAAGGTGGGGAAACAATGTATATTCCTGAAAGGCATAGCCGATGCGCCGCTTTTGAGGGGCTAAAAAAACTCCTTTGTCGGTATCGACCCATATTTCGCCATTGAACCGAATAAAACCTTCGTCGGGCTTTTCCAGCCCGGCAAGTATGCGGACAAGGGTGGTCTTGCCGGCCCCCGAAGGGCCCGTAATAACCTTTAACTCTCCTGAATAGGTGGTAAATGCAATGTCCAGTTTAAAATCAGGCAGAGTTTTTCTGATACTTACATCAAGTTCCATAGCGGTTTTTGTTGCTTAACAGGTTTACCATAATGAGGACCATATAACAGATCAGTGCGAGCACCAGCGACATGAGTCCCGCCTCGTTATAGCGAAGGGCTTCCACCGCTTCGTAAATTGCAATGGAGCTTACTTTTGTTTTGCCGGGGATGCTGCCGCCCACCATCAGTATGACGCCAAATTCTCCCAGGGTGTGAACAAAAACAAGAATTCCCGAAGCGAAAATCCCGTTGAATGAATTCGGCAAAATTACCCGAAAGAAGATGGCCGTCGACGAAAGTCCCAGCACTTTGGCGCTTTCGATATGACGGATATCAATTTTGGCAAAGGCCGTCTGCATAGGCGTGACGGCAAACGGCAGGCTGTATATCAGCGAAGCAAAGATAATTCCTGGGAATGAAAATAACAAAGAGGTGTTGCTGAACCATCCCCAGACCGCTCCCACGAAACCCTCGGGTTTCATGACAATGAGGAGATAAAATCCCAGTACAGTCGGCGGGAGCACCAACGGCAGGTTGATGACAGCGCTGCAAAGGAACTTTGCTCGGAAGCGGGAAAACGCCAGAAAATAAGCCAGTGGTGCGGCCAGAACCAGCAGGATGACGGTTGTTGCGATGGACAGCTTTCCGGAAACAAAGAGCGGCGTCCAATCCACCTCATTGATAACCATATTCCCGTTTAATCCTTTCAGCCTCAGGAGAGATCAGAAATGCAGCAAAGGCTCTGACCGCTTTGCGGCTGCGGGTTGCTTTGAGAATACAAGCGGCCTGGATGATATCCGGAGCTTGATCGATCAAAAAGTAGCAGCCGTTTTGACCCTCCTCTGAAAGAGCGGATGAATACGCACAAAAACCTGCGGCAACCGTTCCGATGTGCGCGTATTGGAACGCCTGGGCCACGGTTTGAGCGAACACAAGCCTGTTTTCCACGATCGGCCACAGGCCTGCGGTTTGCAGTGCTGCCACGGATGCAGATCCGTAAGGGGCGGTTTGCGGATTGGCAATTGAAATTTTTTTCAGCGATGGCAGCATCAAGGCTTCTTTCCAGTCAACGGCACGGCACATCTCTTTGTTCAGGCCCCATAAGACTACCCTGCTTCTGGCGTAGACAAACGGTTTTTCAACAAACCCGTTTTGAAAAAGCTTGTCTGGACGTTCTTCGTCCGCAGATAAAAACAAATCATAGGGGGCGCAGTTAATGATCTGGCCGTAGATATTTCCGGAAGATGTAAAGGTTGCATCGACCGGAATGGAATATTGTTGTTTAAATGTCAGCGACAGCTCCTTAAACGGCAAAATAAAGTTGGCGGCGACGCCGACGGTTAATCGTTCTGCCGAAAATAAACAGGCCGGAAATAATAGCAGGAGCCAGATGCTGAAAATGGAATATCTCAATCTACGTTTAAGGGCGGCGGCGGCAGCTGATCGGATGCCGGTTGCAATTATCATATGATTTTTCTCCTTTTGCTGCTGATGCATTCGGGTGGAATCGTAACATGGTCCATATGTTCCATACTGATATATTCTATTATGGAATAATAGGCAAGGGTTATTTAGCCGAGAAAGATTTCACTTGACAACAGACAATATTCAAAAAATCATAATGCCGTTTCCCTTCTGATTATATTCCGGGTTGAAGGGGATTTTCCCCCATTTCAGATGTGTATCTGCGGCGGGCATACGCGCGACGGTGGGCGTGCATTGGCTGGGGAGGCCTCACGGTATGCTACGGGTGAATTGGTCGACGTAAGATGGCGTGAGGTGCAGCGAGTAGTCCGCCGAGGTTATAGCTCCCCGAGCGACCAGGGGCGAAGGGCAGAACTTTGCGTTAAGAACAGGAACTTTTGCTGTGTGAGTGGCTGGGGACATGGGAGGCCGGGTTGGGGTACCCGGTGCCGCTGCGAGGGGTGTCGGGCGAAACCCGGGAGAAGATTGCAGGAATGCGACAAGGCTCCCATTGCTGCAAAAAAGGTTGGTCCCTGAGCAAGGGCAGTTGATAGAGCGTGTGGTCGAGCGCTCGAACATGCAAGCGGCCCCGGAAGCGCTTTCAGACGCTTGGGAAGCATGGTCTGCCGGAAGAACAGGCAGCCCGGCCGGCGTTCATCCAACGGGAGCCAGAGTATAATGCGGAGGCATCCCGTATGACCGGGCCTTTCCGAAGAAACAACCTGCCCGGACCGCATGATGAAACTACACATCCGTGTCAGGGTTATTCCGTAAAGCCGTGATGAAATATTTCGTATTCGGTCTTTCCACCCAGCAGTGCATCGATTTTTGTCTGAACGCCCTGTCTTTCCTTGCTTAACAACCACTTGCCCCAGTCATCTGAAGATTGCCAGGTACTGATAACCAGAAACGTATCGGGCCTGTCCAGGCTTTTTAAGGTTTCACCGGAAATGTAACCCGGCTGATTGTTTGCCAGGTTGCGCATTTGCCTGAAAAGCGGGATGATTTCTCTGGCCTTTTCCTGCGGGACTTTTCGTTTAATGAGGATTTTTACTGCCATCGTCTACTCCTTTGTTGGAAGCGTTTACGATAAGGGCTGTACGATAAATTTGTTTGGTGATTACCTCCAGATGTTGGAAGAATATCACAAAAACGGAAATTTTAAAACAACCAATTGGGGGCGGTTCGGATGAAATAATGCGTCGAAGTTTAATCGTTCATCCGCACCGCCTGCCATTCCAGCCGTTCCGGGGCAACCGTTCCGCCTAATTGAACCGTACCTTCAATGATGTTTCCCTTTACGCGTCCCTGGTAGTCCTGTCGAATCATACGGTCGTCCGCCTCGCTGATGAGCGAAAATCGAATTTGATCACCCTTCAGAGACGAATTAAAGATGCGCCATTGAATATCCTGATTCAGAATGGTTCCTTCAATATCCTGGAAATGCTGGCTCATTTCTAGAATGAAACGCTGATCGTCGCTGAGGAGGGGGAGTTGCCATTGCCACCGGCCGCCCACCTCGGCAGCTATAATCCACAGGTACAGATATCGGTCTTCTCCCTTTTCATCTCTGACTATTCGGATATCATCCGGGCGCCAGGCTTCCATGTGAAAGTCCTGGGAGACCACGCGTACGCCCGGATTCAGATCTTTGAGCAGTTTGGGCCGAAGTTTTAAATTGATTTCCGGCAGTAAGTACATGGTTACCACATCGGCCATACCGATATCCGTCAAAAACAGGTCTTTTACGAAAAAGTCAACGCGGTCGGCGACGCCGGCTTGGGCTGCATATTGCCGGCTTAATTCAACCAGTTTGGCATTCAGGTCAACACCAAAACCCCGGGCGCCGTAATTTTTTGCGGCAATAATGTTTATGCGGCCGTCACCGGAGCCGAGGTCGATCAGAAATTCGCCTGGTTTGACATCTGCCAGATCCAGCATGGCCCCAACGAGGGTCTGATGCGTGACCACATAGGGCACATCGAGCCTCTGGCTGCCTTTTGCGAATTCAGCCCCGGACTGTCGCGTAAATGTCTTTTCGATGCCAGGGTTCAAAGCCGTGCATGAGAAAGTGGCGATCAGCAGTCCGAAACCGGATACGATGACTGCGGCCAATCGTAACTGTTGCGTCATCCAGCGGGTGGATAAGGCGGCCATAACGATTCTCCTCTATGGTTTTGAGAGTATAATTTGCCTGTCCTGGGGTGCAATGTCAACATATTCTATTTAAAATATGTCGGAAATGGTTTATGCTGGTTGCAGGCCGAATAGAGTTAAAGATCTGTCTGTTTAACCATTTGAAAGGAAGGCCGGGTGTCTTTGCTTAAAAATGATCTGTTTTTGAGGGCGTGCAAGCGGTTGCCGGTTGAACGCACTCCCATATGGGTCATGCGTCAGGCTGGCCGCTATTTGCCGGAGTATCGAGCCATCCGCCGGCAGGCTGACTTTATGACCATGTGTAAAACACCGGAACTGGCCGCCGAGGTTACCATTCAGCCGGTTGAGATCATCGGCGTGGATGCCGCCATTATTTTCTCAGATATCCTGGTGATCCCCGAAGCCATGGGCATGCAGCTGGAGATGCATGAGGGTAAAGGGCCGGTATTCCCGCATCCGATCCGAAGCGAAGCGGATATCGGTCAGATCAGATCCATTGATCCCGGTGTTGATTTAAGGTATGTTCTGGATGCGGTGGCACTGGCAAAAAAGGAATTGGCCGACAGCGTCCCGCTGATCGGTTTCAGCGGCTCCCCCTGGACCCTGCTGACCTATATGGTTGAGGGACAGAGCTCAAAAAATTTTTCGAAAGTTAAAAATTTTATTTACAATTATCCCCGGGCGGCCCATCGTCTGTTAGAAATGATCGCAGATACGGCCGCTGAATACTTAAGCGCAAAAATCGAGGCGGGCGCCGATGCGGTTCAAATTTTCGATACCTGGGGAGGCATCCTTTCCCCGGATGATTTTGAAACGTTTTCCTTAAAATATATTGAAAGAATCATCTCGCAGATAACGCGAGGGAATGAACCGGTCATCGTGTTTTGCAAGGGCGTTCATTTCCGGTTGAACAAACTGGCCGAATGCGGTGCGGATGTATTGGGTCTGGACTGGACAATGGATATCGGTGAGGTTCGGGAAATGATCGGCCATAAGGTTGCCCTGCAGGGCAACCTTGATCCCACGGTGCTCTATATGCGCCATGAAAATATCGCCCAAAAAGCCTGGAAGGTATTAGAATCCTACGGCTGTCGTGACGGTCATATTTTTAATCTCGGGCATGGGATCCTGCCCGATGTATCCCCCCAAAACCTGAAATTTCTGGTTGATTTCGTCAAAGAGAAAAGTGTTGTTTTTCACGAAAAAAAGGAAACATCTTGCTAAAGATCGATGTCGATTTAATAAGGAAATATGATAAACCGGGGCCGCGGTATACGAGTTACCCCACTGCGCCGCAATTCAGCGGGGCATTTACCCACACGGATTTTTTAAACGAAATCATAAAGACCAACCAGGGGGGCAGTCTGGCGGATTTGTCTTTATACTTTCATCTGCCGTTTTGTGACTCGCTTTGTTATTTCTGCGGCTGCAATATGATTGTCACCCATAACCGGGACAGGATCCGACGCTATCTGAAATATCTGAAAAAGGAAATCGATCACATCCGAAACCTGATCGCAGACGATCGAAAAACAACCCAGCTGCACTGGGGGGGCGGCACTCCCACCCATCTGAGTCCTGACGAAATTTCGGATTTGATTGCTTATATCCGGCAACGTTTTGATGTCGTCCCCGGTGCGGAGGTCAGTTGCGAGATCGATCCCCGCGAATTGACGAAAGATCATCTGGCTGCATTGAGATCCGGGGGCTTTAACCGGATCAGCATGGGGGTACAGGACGTTAATGCAAAGGTCCAGAAAGCGGTAAACCGGATCCAGCCGGAACGGCTGACGCGGCGGGTAGCAGGCTGGGTTCGGGACTCAGGCTTTGAAAGTTTAAATATCGATTTAATCTATGGTCTGCCTTTTCAGACGGCGCCTGATTTTAAAAAAACACTTGATACGATTATAGATATTTATCCGGATAGAATCGCATTGTTTAATTTTGCATATGTCCCCTGGATGAAAAAGCACCAGAAGCTGATTCACCTGGAAGATCTGCCGTCACCAGAAGAGAAATTAAGTATTCTGAAAATGTCGATGGAAAAACTGACCGACGCCGGTTACATGTTCATCGGTATGGACCATTTTGCCAAACCGGATGATGAACTGGCGGTAGCGCTCAAGGCGAAAAAGCTCTATCGAAATTTTCAGGGATACAGCACCAACGCGGGGGCCGATCTGTATGCCATGGGGATAACCAGCATCAGTCAATTCGGTAAAATTTACGCCCAGAATACAAAGACTGAAAAGGAATATTTCAGCGCTCTGGATAAGGGTATCCTGCCCACCGCCAAGGGGTGCCGCCTAACTTCCGATGATGTCTTGCGGCGCCATGTGATTAGCCGGCTCATGTGCGATTTTGAATTGGATTTTAAGGTTATCGAGGATGAATTTCATATCGATTTTGAATCTTACTTCAGGTGGGGGCTTGGGAATTTAAAAGAAATGAAAGACGATGGGCTCATAAAGATTGCAAACAAAAAACTGTCCGTAACGGAAACGGGCCGACTGCTGATCAGAAATATTGCGATGAATTTTGACGGATATCTTGAACGCAAAGAGGATCAGGCGCGTTATTCAAGGACCGTCTAACAGGCTGTTGAAATTATCATGAAAAAATCGATGACGCGATATGCAGTTGTTTTACTGAACCTCGGGGGGCCTGACTCACTGGATGCGGTCGAGCCGTTTTTGAGGAATTTGTTCAGCGACCATGATATTTTCAAAATACCGGTCGGCCAGAAACTGTTCGCGCGGTTGATCGCAAAATGGCGTACCCCCAAGGTTATGGAAAGATATAAACAAATCGGGGGCAAATCACCCATCAATGAATGGACGGCAACCCAGGCGATGAAACTGGAAAGCGCGCTTCAACACGAATCCGGGGATATTGAAGTCCATGTCGGAATGCGCTACTGGCAGCCTGCCATCCGGGAGGCGGCGGCGAGGCTTTCGGAAGCGGGTGTTGTGAAAATTGTTTTACTCCCTCTCTATCCGCAGTATTCGATAACCACAACCGGGTCTTCTTTCAGGGAATGGCAGCGGTCTTATACCGGCCCTTCCAACCGGCTGGCATATATCGATCACTACTGCGAAAATGAAAAATATATTGCGGCGATCAATCAAAGAATCGACGAAGCGATTCTGCGTTTTCCCGAGGCGGTCAGGGGGGATATCCAAATCGTCTTCAGCGCTCACGGCACGCCGCAACGGTTGGTAAAGCAGGGAGATCCCTATAGCCGGCAGATCAGAAAAACGGTTGAAAGTGTCATGGCGAAACGCGGCTTTGTCCAGCCCCATCATCTTTGTTTTCAAAGCAAGGTCGGTCCGATGCAATGGCTGAAGCCTTCAACCCATGAAACCTTAACCGTGCTGGCAGCTAAGCATAAAAAACAGATACTGATGGTCCCCATCAGTTTTGTCAGCGATCATATCGAAACCCTGTTCGAATTGGAGATCGAATATCGAGACATTGCCGCTGCTGCCGGAGTTGAGAACTTTGTGGTCATGACGGGTTTAAACGATTCAGACCTGTTTATTTCGGCGCTGAAAGATATAGCCATGCAAGCCTTGATTAAAGTATCCAAGAACCCTTTCTCCCAACTGATTGGGAGAAGAGCCTAAATGGATAACCGCAACATCAACATAACGATTCTGGGCGCCGGCATATCCGGGCTTGCGGCAGCGTACTGGCTGCAGAAAGCCGGTCGGGATATTACCGTGTTAGAAGCCGGTCATCAACCGGGCGGCTCGATGACAACCCGGCGCGAGGAAGGGTTTCTGATCGATTGCGGCGCTAACAGCGGACTGGACACAACTCCCCTGATTGCGCAAATGACGGCGGATTTGGGGCTGACGGAAGAAATGGTTTATGCCGACGAGATCGGCAACAAGCGTTACATTTTAAAAAATGGGCGGCTCCATGCGCTGCCGACCAATCCGCTGGCCTTTATCCGGACGGATTTATTTTCCTTCGGTGCCAAAATGCGGCTCCTGGCGGAACCATTTATCGGACGGTCTAAGGATGGCTACTATCAGAGCATTGCTCAATTTGTGAAAAGACGGCTGGGACGGGAGTTTCTGGATTATGCGATTAATCCCTTTGTGGCGGGCGTTTATGCCGGGAAGCCGGAATGCCTGAGTGTGAAATCCGCCTTTCCGAAATTGTATCGCCTGGAAGAAGTGTACGGCGGGTTGATTAAAGGATTCATCAAAGGCGCCGGGGAGCGAAAAAAACGCGCTGAGACCTCGAAGCAAAACGCCCGGATGTTTTCCTTCAGAAGCGGCATGCAGGCGTTTCCCAAGGCCATTGCGGCCAAACCCGGCATCTGTTTTCAGTATGACTGCACAGTTGAAAAGGTCGTTGCAAGGCAAAACGGCTTTGCGGTCAGTTGCAGCCAAAGCGGCAAAATGGTGGAATATGAAACCGATATTGTCCTTTCCGCAATTCCGGCCTATGCTGCGGCGTCTGTTTTTGCCGAGCTGGACCCGCAATTGTCCCGGCATTTAAGCGATGTCTATTATCCTCCCGTCAAGGTTTTGTATCTGGGCTATCCAAAGGCGGCAATTCGGCAGCCGCTGGATGGTTTCGGTTTCCTGATTCCGGAAAAAGAAAAGAAAAAGTTCCTCGGTGCGATCTGGAGTTCGACAATATTTCCGGATAGAAGCCGGGAGGACACAGCGGCTTTTACGTTGTTTATCGGCGGGGCCAGGTCTCCCGAGCTGTTTGATGAGGACCCTGACGGGCTCAATCAAACCGTTATCTCCGAGTTTCAGGAGATTATGGGGATTTCCGAATTGCCGGTGTTTACAGATGAAAAAATGTGGCCGCGGGCTATTCCCCAATATACCATCGGATATGTGGAGCATGAAACCTACTTTGAAAGATTTGAGCAAGACAATCCCGGCATCTTCTTAAGCGGAAACTACCGCGGCGGCATTTCGGTGGGGGACTGCATCAAAAATTCTGAAATCATCTATATGAAAATAAGGGATTATATCGAGACAAACATCGGTTAGAACATTCAATCATAAGAAGGAGAGGGGCAGAATGAAGGCGCAGGAATTCATGAAACAGATCACTGTGAAATCCAGAACTTACAATTTCTACGATATCAAAGCGTTGCGCAAAAAAGGGATTGCCGATGTATCCCGGTTGCCGTTTACAATTAAAATCCTGGTCGAAAACCTGTTGCGGAAATTGGATGGCCGGATCGTCAAAGAGGAGGATCTGGTCCAAATCGCCCGCTGGCAGAAGACCTACAGCGAACCGGTGGAGATCCCTTTTCACCCGGCCCGGGTGATGATGCATGATTATACCGGCGCTCCGGCTATTGTGGATCTGGCGGCCATGCGGGATGCCGTTAAAGATCTGGGCGGCGATCCTAAAATTGTCAACCCGCTGATTCCGGTTGAGTTTATCGTGGATCACTCCATTCAGATTGATCACTATGGCACTGCCGATGCCTTGGATAAAAATGTTGAAAAAGAATATCAGCGCAACAGCGAGCGCTATGCGCTCCTCAAATGGGCGCAGAAAAGCTTTAACAACTTCAAGGTCGTACCTCCCAAGGCCGGCATCTGCCATCAGGTCAATCTGGAATATCTGGGAAGAGTCGTCATCAGCGAAAGGGTTAAAAGAAAAACGGTTCTCTATCCGGATACGATGATCTGCACCGATTCCCATACGCCCATGATAAACGGGATCGGCGTCATCGGGGTGGGCGTCGGCGGCATCGAGGCCGAAGCGGTGATGCTGGGGCAGCCCTATTACATGGCGATCCCCGAGGTGATCGGCGTCCGGCTGACGGGCAGCTTAAAAGAAGGGGTCACGGCCACGGATCTCGTCCTGACGATTACCCAGATGCTGCGCCGGCACAAGGTGGTTGAGAAATATGTAGAGTATTTCGGACCGGGCATCAAAAACCTGACCGTTCCGGACCGGGCTACGGTGGCCAACATGACCCCGGAATATGGCGCGACCCTCGGGTTTTTTCCGGCGGATGCAAAAACCATTGAATATCTGAAACTCACCAACCGAGAAGATCAGGCAGCCCTTGCGGCTAAATGTTTAAAAGCCCAGGGACTTTTCTACCACGATGACATGGAGCCGGAATATACCCAGGTGCTGGAACTTGATCTCGGCACGGTCGGGCCGTGCGTGGCCGGTCCCTCTAGACCCCAGGATCGGATTGCGCTGGAAGATTTAAAGGAGAGCTTTGCCCATGTGCTGGGGTGCGAATATGAACGCGACGCCAGCGTGGGGCAGCTTTCCACCTTCATCGACGAGTCCGGCTGTCAAACCATTCGGGCTAAGACCTGCCGGCCCGTCAACCCGCGGCTTTACGATGTTACCGTCAACGGAAACGAAGAAAAAATCGGGGACGGCAGCATCGTCATCGCCGCCATCACTTCGTGCACCAACACGTCGAACCCCTATGTCATGCTGGGTGCGGGGTTGATTGCCAAAAGAGCCGTTGCGAAAGGCCTGCGGGTGCCCCCCTGTGTGAAAACATCGCTGGCCCCCGGTTCAAAGGTGGTGATCCAGTATCTCACCGATGCCGGCCTCATGCCGTATCTGGAAGCGCTGGGTTTTCATACGGCCGGATTCGGCTGCACTACTTGTATCGGCAACAGCGGTCCTTTGAACCCGGAAGTTGAAAGGGTCATCCGGGAGAATGATCTGACCGTGGCGGCCGTTCTTTCCGGCAACCGCAATTTTGAGGCCCGTATTCACCAGAGCGTCAAGGCCAATTTTCTGGCATCTCCGATGCTGGTGGTGGCCTTTGCACTGGCCGGGCGGATTGATGTGGATATGACCGCCGAACCGGTTGCCCTGGATCCCGGCGGCGACCCGGTTTATCTATCGGAAATCTGGCCGAAGTCCGGGGAAATCAAAGATCTGATCCGAAGGCATGTGCGCCCCGAATTTTTTAAGCTGGAATACGGGCGGATATTTGATGGGGATGAGCTCTGGCACCAACTGCCGGTCAGGGAGAGCACCACGTTCAGCTGGGACCCGGCATCGACCTATATCAAAAAGCCGCCG
>ENA-OSEO01004880-OSEO01004880.1-sediment-metagenome-genome-assembly--contig:-NODE-4880-length-13509-cov-3.856388_pt1 | contig 13509 bp, 18 predicted proteins | sample MGYA00237883_ERZ534232 | MGnify/ENA metagenome assembly ERZ534232
TCAAAAACTTCTTTGATAATTTCAACCACGCGGTCCTTGGGAACCTTGCCGGTGCCCATCAGGTCCAGCATGATGGAAACCGGCTGGGCGACGCCGATGGCATAGGCGATCTGAATTTCACATTTTTTGGCAATGCCGGCTGCGACGATATTTTTAGCCACATGCCGGGCCATGTAGGAACCGCTGCGGTCGACCTTGGAAGGGTCTTTACCGGAAAAACAGCCGCCGCCGTGGCTTCCCTGCCCGCCGTAGGTGTCGACGATAATCTTGCGACCGGTCAGGCCGCAGTCGCCCATGGGCCCCCCAACGACAAACCGGCCGGTGGCATTGATGAAATAGCGGGTGTCGCCGTCGACCATATCCTTGGGGATTACTTTTTTGATGACCTCTTCGATAATGGCCTCGGTCAGGTCTTCCCGGGTAACATCGGGTTTGTGCTGGGCGGCGATGACCACCGTGTCGACCCGTTTGGGGGTACCGTTTTCATACTCAATGGTGACCTGCGATTTGCCGTCCGGCCGCAGGAAATCAATCGGACCGTTTTTGCGAACCGCTGCCAGCCGCTTGCAGAGCTGGTGAGCATACATAATCGGCAGGGGCATCAGTTCGGGCGTTTCGTCGCAGGCATAACCGAACATCAGGCCCTGGTCGCCGGCGCCCTGTTCCAGAAGGCTTTCCTGATTCACTCCCTGGGCGATATCGGGTGACTGATGGTCAATACTGGTAATAACCGAACAGGTTTGCCAGTCAAAGCCCATTTGGGAGGAATGGTAGCCGATATCGCGAATGGTGTTGCGGACGATCACGGGCATTTCAACGTAGCAGGAAGTGGTGATTTCACCGGCGATAAAGGCCATGCCGGTAGTCACAAGGGTTTCACAGGCAACCCGGCATTTTTTGTCCTGTGCAATAATTGCATCCAGAATTGAGTCGGAGATGGCATCTGCAACCTTGTCCGGATGTCCTTCCGTAACGGATTCAGATGTAAAAAAGAATTTTTCTTTACTCATGAAGTGTCTCCTTTGTTGTTTTCACTGCGATCAAGTATCTTATTATCAATCAGACGGGTTTTCCCGATCTTAACGGCGAGTGCCATCAATGCCGGCCGGTTAACGGCAGGGATATCTTCAAGCGTTTCCGGATCACAGATGGCGATATAATCAATATCGGTTTGCGGATAGGAAAGAATCCGTTCTCTGGCCTGCTCCACCAGGCGGCCGGCATCCTCAATTCCCCTGTTCAGCAGGACCTGGGCATTTTCTAAAGCCTCGTAAAGGCAATGGGCGTGGCGGCGCTGATCCGGCGACAGATAATTGTTGCGAGAGCTCATGGCCAGCCCGTCGGCTTCCCGAACCGTCGGGCAGCCGACGATTTCGATGCTGAAGTTTAAATCCTGAACCATGCGGCGGATGACGGCCAGCTGCTGATAGTCTTTTTGTCCGAAAATCGCCACATGGGGGGTTACGATGTTAAAGAGTTTGGTCACGATCGTGGCTACGCCGCGAAAAAAGTGAGGGCGCGAAAGTCCGCACAGATGTTCGGGAAGGGCTTCAAGCCGGACGAATGTCTGAAAACCCTCCGGATAAAGTTCCGTTTCGGAAGGAGCGAAAATGACATCGACACGTTCTTTACGAGCCAGCTTCAGGTCGCGCGAAAAATTGCGGGGATAGGTTTTTAGATCTTCAGTCGGCCCGAACTGGGTCGGATTGACAAAAATGCTGACAACCAGGCTGTCGGCCCTTTTACGGCCTTCGCGGATAAGGGAAAGGTGGCCGGTATGCAAAAATCCCATGGTGGGAACAAAAGCGATGGTTTTGCTTTCCTGCCGCAGCCGGTTGGAAACCGCCTGCATCTCTGCAATTGAATGGATAATTTTTATAGGTATCACCTCGATAATTTTAAATTAACTCAACTAAATCAAATTTAATTGAATGTCAACTGCTGAATAACCAAGAATTCCCGATGATGCGATGTGAGGGTTTTGATAGCCGGAAGGGGAAGAGAAATGATTCTGTTAGGCGGGTGCCGGTAGCGGTGTATGGGGCGGCGGGTAAGAACATTTACCGGATCTTTTGGATAATCATATGAGATTAATCATCTTCAATGTTCCGTTTTTGACTATAGGGGGGATCTCTGAGCGGTTCAAAAAAAGGGGATATATTGCCTCTATCTTCAGCCTGTTGCATCGCTTCAGCGGTTAATTTCTCGATTTGTTCTTGTGACTCCGGTGTCGGTTGAAACGCTTTTAATTCTGCGGTTTGACAAACCATGTCCACGGCATCGGCGATGGTAATTCTACCGATATTGATGGCCAAGTCATACAAGCGACAATCCCATGTGTCGATTCCATAGAGTCTCATGCTCCATTTCGTTCTTGCATCATCCACCTTGCCGATCATCAAGAGGGCTTCCTCTTTCGAAACTTTTTCCCGTTTCATCATATACGCCAGACGCTCTTCCATATCGGCAACAATCCTGACTTTAAGCACATGAGAAATATCTTGAACAAAAAAGTGTCCTGCGAAACCATGGTAAACGACATTCCCTTTGACAATATTATTCAATATGGACGATCGGATATAATTTATATATTTTTCTCTCCCAAAAGTTAATTTTTCAAGGAAAGATGGGACATCTTCAACCGCGCGAACGAGTCGCAGCTCCGAGACGTTGAATTGTTTCGACGCTTCAATCAATATATCCCGGGAGATGCAATCGTAGCCGAGTCTTTCGGCCACTCTTCTTGCAACTTCCCCACCGTGGCTGTAAGAACCTTTTGATATGATGATAACAGGCATGCCTTGATCTCACGCATCAGTTCGGTTTGTCAGATAAACGCCGCTGAAAGAGATGAAAGCAGAATGGGATGAAAGCCGTATTGCGGCAATAAACCATACCGGTTTTTTTGATTCTCAACTTTAGTTGAAAATTTATTGAACTGTGTTCGGAATGTCAAGAAAAAATGATTAAAACGGGCAGATACACATTCCGGATTTCAAATTGACTTTCCGCCATGCTGTTGATATGAAGAATTAAATAGATTAACTGGAAATGGAGTGAGACGTATGGCTTTTCTGGCGACCTTTATACTCCTGTTTCTCTTCTGGTTGGTTCTATCCGGCCGTTTTGACTGGACCCATTTGCTTCTCGGCGTCATTTCCTGCGCGATGGTTGCTTACGGATCTCATGATTTGCTGTTTAAAAACATCAAGTCCAAAAACAAACACATCGAAGCGTTTCGTTTCCTGAAATATATACCCTGGCTGTTTTATCAGATTGTCGTCGCAAATATTCATATCGCCAAACTGGCCCTGCATCCACGGATGTTGGAGTTTATCGATCCGCGCATCATCAAATTCAAAACCCGCCTCAAGGGGGATTTGTCTCTGGTGACATTCGGCAATTCGATCACCCTGACTCCCGGCACAATTACGGTGATGATCGAGGACGGATACTATTATGTGCACGCGCTGGATAAACATGTGGCCAAAAGCTTGCCGGGAGATATGGAAAAAAGAGTCGGGCACGTCCATTTGGAGGATGAAGATGGAGCATTTCTTTCTGGCAATTAGTCTGTTCATGGGTTTGCTGATTCTGCTGAGTTTATATCGCGGCATTTTTGGACCGACGGTTTTCGATCGCATTATCGGTATGGGGTTTGTCGGCAGTAAAGCCCTGTCCATGCTGTTGCTGATAGGGGTGTTATATCACCGGATCGACATGTTTGTGGATATCGCCCTGGCATATTCCCTGCTGGTTTTTATCAGCACCCTGGTCTTTTCAAAGCACTTTCAAAAGAGGGGCGCCATCTGATGAAGATTGTTGCCTCGTTTTGTATCATTGCGGGAATTTTCTTCTTTTTTACGGGAGTGATCGGCATCCTGCGGTTTCCCGATTTTTTTTCAAGGATGCACGCAACCGGCAAGGGCGACACCTTGGGGACGGTGTTGGTGCTTACCGGTGTGGCCCTGTATAATCTGGATGGCGGATGTACGGTGGCCAATGTCCTGGTGAGCATTAAACTGATGCTGATCGGCGTCTTCTGGGTCATAGCCAATCCAACCGCGACCCATGCGTTGCTGCGGGCCGCCTTTGATTCGGGCCTGATGCCCTGGATAAAACATGGTGAGCCGGTTATCGATTGGCCGCCCCGTCCGGGAGAGGAAGAATGATCTGGCAGATAGATTTGATCCTGCTGTCCTTTGTGGTGATATGCGCTTTCGGCGCACTGACCGTAAAGGATCTTTTCAGCACGGCGGTCATCCTCGGTGCCTACAGTTTTTTCATGTGCATTTTATGGGTCGAAATGGGCGCGGTCGATGTCGGTTTCACGGAAGCGGCGGTCGGAGCCGGGGTGAGCACGGTCCTTTTCGTTGCTGCTATAACCCATATCACCCGGAGGACGAAAGATTGAAATTACTGGGCATGATGATCGTCCTCATCGTCGGCGCTTTGCTGATGTATGCCTCTGAGGATATGCCGGGCTGGGGCGACCCGGCTGCCCCTGCCAGTATGCATGTGTCGCCCCGCTATATTGAAATGTCCGAAGCTGAAACCACGGTGCCCAACATGGTGACCGCCGTTCTGGGGGATTACAGGGGGTATGACACGCTGGGTGAGACGGCGGTGATCTTTACGGCCGGCGTCTGCTGTGTCTTGCTGTTAAGGAGGTATCGCAAGTGATCGAAAGAGTTCAGGACGTGATTATCGAAACCGCGTGCCGCTTTCTGGTCCCGTTTATACAACTCTTTGCGTTGTATGTCGTCGCTCATGGCCATTACAGTCCCGGCGGCGGTTTCCAGGGAGGGTGCATCCTGGGCGCCAGTTTTATATTGATCTGCGTGGCCTATGATATTGAGGAAACCAAAAGACGCATGACGGAAAATCTCAATACCTTCTACTGCAGCCTGGGGGTCATTATTTTTGCAGGGGTCGGCCTGGTCTGCGTGGCCCTGGGCGGCAATTATCTGGACTACGGCGTGTTGCACAAAATTTTCCCGGTGGACCCGGCGGGGGCGCGATCGCTGGGGATACTGATCATCGAAATCGGTGTCGGTTTTACGGTCATGGCGGTGATGATATCGATTTTTCTGAACGTAGCATCCAAAGGCAAGCATGAGGATGAACTGAAGTAAAATGGAATACATCATCAGCAAATACAATTACTGGATTTATATCATTCTGATGATGATCGGGTTCTACGCGATGATCGCAAAGAAAAACCTGGTAAAGAAAATCGTGGGGCTTAATATATTTCAAACCGCCATTATCCTATATTTTGTTTCCATCGGGGCAAAAAAGGGCGCCACCCTGCCGATTGTCGTTTACGATCCTGCAAATGCGGCCGGGCATGCCATTCAGGCGGTGCTGTATGTCAACCCCTTGCCGCACGTACTCATGCTTACGGCAATCGTTGTTATGGTCGCAACCTTCGGTGTCGCCCTGGCATTTATTATCAGGATATATCGGCAATACGGCACCGTGGAAGAAGATGACATATTGGCTCGAGAAGATTAGTAGTCATTTCAAGAAACCCTTTAAGACCGACATTATTCAGATAAATGGCAGCGCATTTCCCGGTGCTGGTTGTGATAACGCCCCTGTTTTTCAGCCTGATTGTTTTTCTATTCAGCCTGCTGAAGCACAGGCTTGAATGGCCGCTGACCGTTGCGGCCACAACCCTTTCGTTTTTAATGTCACTTTCCCTGTTGTATCGCGTCCTTCAAAGCGGTCCCGTCAGTTATCGCCTGGGCGGCTGGGCGCCTCCCTGGGGCATTGAATACCGGATCGATTATTTTTCCGGTTTTATGCTGGTTACGGTTGCGCTGATTGTATTTGTCGCCTCTGTTTATGCGGGCAAGAGTATTCTGGGCAGCGGCTCGCTGACGCGGGAGATTATCGGTGTTGAAGGCGAGGTCCCTTTTTTTACGCTGTTTCTGTTGCTGGCGTCCGGTCTGTTCGGCATCATCGTTACCGGGGATATGTTCAATCTCTATGTTTTCCTGGAAATAGCCTCACTCTCGGCCTATGCCCTGGTCGGTACCGGGTATAAACGCCGGGCCATTGTCGCCGGGTTTAATTATCTGATCCTGGGATCGATAGGGGCCTGCTTTTATCTGCTCAGCGTGGGGTACCTGTATATCATGACGGGTACGTTGAATATGGCCGATCTGGCGCTGCGACTCCCGGCGCTGTATGAAACCCGGGTGATATTGGCGGCATTTGCCCTGTTGATCGCCGGATTATCCATCAAGATGGCTCTTTTCCCGGTGCATGCCTGGCTTCCGGATGCGCACGGCCTGGCGCCGTCCATCATCAGCGCCATCCTTTCCGGTTGTGTTATCGAAGTGGCGGCCTATGCCATGATCCGGTCCATGTTCACGGTTTATACGCCGGCCTTTGTGTTCAATGTGGTGCCGATCAGAGAGTTCCTTGCCTTTGCCGCCGTATTTGCGATGATCGGCGGTTCAACCATCGCCCTGGCGCAGAAGGATATTAAACGAATGCTGGCCTGCTCCAGCATCGGCCAGACGGGTTACATCATTCTGGGTATCGCCATTGCCAATCAAACCGGTTTGACCGGCAGCCTGATGCATCTTTTCAGCCATGCCGTCATTAAGGCGAGCCTCTTCCTTTCGGTCGGGGCCATCATTTACCAGACTCGCATCTATGATATCGAGAAACTCAAGGGGATCGGCCGGAAAATGCCGCTGACCCTGACGACCTTCACCATCGGCGCTATCGGCATGGTCGGCATTCCGCTGACTACCGGGTTCGTGACGGAATGGAAGCTCGCCGTTGGGGCGCTGGAAGCCGGCAAAGGGGTGATCGTTCCCGCCATATTGCTCAGCGCCCTTTTGAATGCCGTGTATTTCGGAAGGGTTCTGGAGCTTTGCTGGTTTAAGACCGATCACTCGCCGGAGTCTTTATTGAACGGCCGATTCCATGGGTTGCGAGAGGCTCATCCGCTGTTGACGATTCCGCCTTTTTTACTGGTTTCGCTTTCAATCGTTTTCGGAATCGCTGCATCTGTGCCCCTGTCCATTGCAAAAAAAGCAGCCGCGATGCTGCTGGGAGGCTGACGGTGACGACCATCCAGTCGCTGATTCCGGTCTACGTTCTGGCGGCGCCCCTGGCCGCCATGCCGCTGATTGCGGTTTCGAGGCGGCGGCCGAATCTGCGGGAGACATGGACGATACTTGCAGCTGTCGGCATGTTTCTGGTTACGGCAAGCATGATTCCGCAACTTTTGGAGGGAACCGGTTTTGAGTATCATCTGATCAATTTGTTTCAGGGGGTGGATATTGCGTTTCGAGTCGACCCCCTGGCCATCGGTTTTGCCGCCACGGCATCATTTTTATGGATCATCGTTTCTTTTTATTCCATCGGCTATATGCGCGCTCTGCACGAACACGCCCAGACCCGCTTTTATATCTGCTTTGCGATCGCCCTGCTGGCCACCGCCGGCGTCGCCTTTGCCGCCAATCTGGTGACGCTGTTGATTTTTTATGAAATGTTGACGCTGAGCACCTATCCCCTGGTCGTTCACCACGAAGATGAAGAGGCCATCAAGGGCGCCAGAACTTATATGATCTATCTGATGGGAACATCGATCGCCTTCAACCTGCCGGCGATCTTTCTGACGTATGTTTTTGCACACACCCTGGAGTTTACCACCGGCGGCATCCTGGCGGGCAGCGCCTCACCGGCGATGATTACCGTCATATTTTTCCTCTTTGTCGCCGGTATCGGCAAGGCGGCACTGATGCCCTTTCATTCCTGGCTGCCGGCGGCCATGGTGGCCCCGACGCCGGTCAGCGCGTTGCTGCACGCCGTAGCGGTGGTCAAGGCCGGTGTTTTTACGATGATCCGGGTGGTGCTGTTTGTTTTCGGTGTCGATCTGCTGTCAACTCTCGGGCTCGGAGCCATCCTCGCGTATGTTGCTTCTTTTACCATCATTGTGGCGTCCGTCATCGCCCTGCGCCAGGACAACCTCAAACGGCGGCTGGCCTATTCCACCGTCGGCCAGCTTTCCTATATCCTTCTGGGGCTGTCGCTGCTGACCGCCCAGGGGGTTGCCGGCGGCATCATTCATATCAGCATGCATGCATTCGGAAAAATCACGCTTTTCATGTGTGCCGGCGTCATCCTGGCGGCTTCCGGCAAGAAAAACGTAAGTGAGCTGAAAGGGGTCGGCAGCCGGATGCCGGTGACCATGACGGCATTTTTTATCGGATCCCTCAGCGTCATCGGACTGCCTCCTTGCGGCGGTTTTTTAAGCAAATGGTCTTTGGCCATGGGCTGCATTGAAGCCGGGCAAACACCGCTTCTGGTGGTTCTGCTGGTAAGTTCACTGCTGAATGCGGCCTATTTTCTGCCGATCGTGTACCAGGCGTTTTTCGGAACGCCGTCTGCTGACGATCCTTATTTTAAAGCTGATGGGACCCGGGAAGGGCCGTTTTTTTCCGTGGCGGCGCTCAGTTTGACTGCGGCCGCCTCCATCGCTCTCTTTTTCTACCCGCAACCGTTTATGCGTCTGGCTGGAATGGTTTGCCGACAGATATTCGGAGGTTAAGATGCCGGGAGAAAAAATGATCCTGTCCCACGAACCGGAGCCCGGATATCGAACGGTTTTTTATGTGTCCGTCGGCATCAGTTTTCTGTACCTGGTTGTGCTGTTATTAATTTATATCTGACGAAAGAGGCTACATCAGATGAAAGAATTGGGTTTTTTGGATTCGCCTGAAAACAGAAAAAAGGTCCGGAAATATTTCTTTATGGCCCTCGGAGGTTTGCTTCTCATCGATCCGTTTATCGACAAGCACCCCGAGTTTCTCTGGGAAGGGGCGCCGTTCTTTTACGCGGTTTATGGGTTTGCCGCCTGTGTTTCGCTGATCTTTATTGCTAAGGTGCTGCGGCTGATCGTCCGGCGCGACAAGGATTATTATCGCAAATGATGCAGGCCATTCCACCGGCAGCTGTTTTGATTTTCGGGGCGATGGCGGTCCCTTTCTGGAAAGGAAGGGTCAAGTCCGCCTATCTGCTGTTTTTGCCCGCGGCAGTCCTGATCGATCTGATGGGTATGCCGGAAGGAAATTACTGGATAATCGAATTTCTTGGATATGAGCTTATTTTCGGCCGGATCGACAAGCTCAGCCTGGTGTTCGGGTATATCTTTGCCCTGATCACGTTTATCGGGATGATCTTTGCGCTCCATGTCAAAGACGACCTTCAGCACATGGCCGCCTGTGTTTACGCAGGCAGCGCCCTGGGGGTCACCTTTGCGGGAGATCTGTTGACCCTTTACATCTTTTGGGAGATCATGGCGCTGTCTTCGGTTTTTCTGGTCTGGTCAAGAAAGACCGAAGAATCGCTCCGGGCGGGCTGGCGCTATCTGCTGGTCCATCTTGTCGGCGGCCTGGTTCTTCTGGCGGGGATCCTCATGTATGTGGCCGAAACCGGCTCGCCCGAATTTGCATATATCGGACTGGGAAAATACGGAATCGCTTCGTATCTCATTCTCATCGGGTTTGCCGTAAATGCCGGCCTGTTTCCGCTGCACCCATGGCTTCCGGATGCCTATCCGGAGGCCACTGCGACCGGGGCCGTGTTCATGAGCGCCCTGACGACCAAGAGCGCCGTATACGTCCTGGCGCGCACCTTTCCCGGTTCGATCGAGCTGGCATGGATCGGGGCGTTCATGACCTGTTTTCCCATCTTTTATGCCGTAATCGCCAATGATATGCGCCGGGTGCTGGCCTACAGCCTGCTGAACCAGGTCGGATTTATGATCTGCGGCATCGGCATCGGAACGCCGCTGGCCATCAATGGGGCGGCGGCGCATGCGTTCTGTCATATCCTGTACAAGGCGCTGCTGTTCATGTCCATGGGATCGGTCCTGCACATGACCGGTAAAATCAGGGCCACCGACCTGGGCGGTTTATATAAGACCATGCCCTTTACCTGTCTATGCTGCATGATCGGGGCTGCCTCCATCTCGGCTTTTCCGCTTTTCAGCGGCTTTACCAGCAAAGCGATGACCATTTCCGCGGCCGCGCACGAAAACCGGGTGGTTATTTGGTTTTTTCTGCAGTTTGCCTCAGCCGGCGTGTTTCATCACGCGGGAATAAAAGTCCCGTTTTTCACTTTTTTCGGTCATGATTCCGGCATTCGGACGTCGGATCCGCCCCTGAATATGCGCCTTGCCATGGGAACTGCCGCATTTCTGTGCATTTTCCTGGGCGTTTATCCTCAACCCCTCTACCAATTGCTGCCTTATCCGGTTGATTATGTGCCCTACAGCGCCTTTCATGTGATCGGAATGCTTGAATTGCTGATGTTCGGCGCTCTGGCCTTTACGCTGCTGATCCTGTCCGGTTTTTACCCCCCGGAAATGCGGGCGGTCAACCTGGACACCGACTGGTTTTACCGTAAAGGAGCGGATGCGTTCATGTGGTTTGTAAACCGTCCGATGGCCTGGGTCGGCCGTTTGTTGAGGAAAATAGGGTTCGATTATATGCCGCGATTTTTCATCCTGATGAGCAAAGATCCCATGGGGGTGATCCTTGTGGTCAAGGATAGCATTCTGCTGCAGATATTCAAGCTGTCGGAATCCGATTTCGTGTCCGAAGTTGAGCAGCGGCTAGCCAAACATAAAAAAAGTTATCCGGCTCCCTTCCGATACTGGGGATTGGGTCCGGCGGTCTTCTGGGTGATTCTCCTGCTGAGTTTTTATCTGGCGGTTGTTTTGAATCAATCGGATTGAGAGCAGCTAGAAATCATTCCGGTTATCCGGCCGGAAGCGCTTATCGCCCGAACGCTTCCGGTTCTTGTAGGTTTTCAGCTCGTCGATCCAGGTGCGGTCCGAGAGGGTGCTGCCGCTTAAATAGGAGGCCCGTCCGACCAGGTGGGCGGCTACCGGCGCCGTTAAAATCACCAGCGCGATGATGGTGACGGCCCGCAGGGTAACGCCCGGTTCCTGGAAGAAAACAGCGCCGCCGACGATCAGCAAACCGGCGCCCAGGGTGCCGGCCTTTGTGGCGGCGTGCATGCGTGTGAGGGTATCAGGCAAACGTATGACGCCCAGCGCGGCGACAAAGCAAAAGCCGCTGCCGATAAGGATTAACGTGCCGGCGATTATTTCACTCATCGAATCTTTCCTCCCGCTTTTCGCTTTGCAACTCCTGATAGGCCCGCAGCAGAAAGCGGGCCAGGGCGATGGTGCCCAGAAAGGCAATGCAGGCATAGGCGATGGCCACGTCCAGATAGGTTTTTTCCCCGGCATAGATGGCGAAAGCCACCAGGAAGGCCAGCACCAGCACCGAAAGCAAATCCATAGCCACCACGCGATCAGCCGCGTTAGGCCCCCTGGCCAGGCGCCACAGCACCATGGCCATGCTGGCCTGAAGGAGCACCAGGGCGGACAAAACCGCGATGCTTAAAAAGTTATCCGGCGCCGTCATGACCGCATGACCTCCAGCACGCGCCGCTCGAGCTCTTCTTTGATGACCGCACGGGACGCTTCCACGCTGTCCAGGAACATCACGTGAACGAACAGCGTCTGACGGTCATCGGAAAGATCAACGCTCAGGGTCCCCGGCGTCAGCGAAATAAGATTGGCCAGTATGAAAATTTCAAGGTCGCTGCGGGCGTTCAGCGGAACGCCGATAATGCCCGGGCGGTTGATCTGCCTGGGGGTGATGACGTCCCACAGAACCCGCAGGTTGGAAACGGCCAGCTCTTTTAGAAAATAGAGGGTCAAGTTCAACGCTTTGGGAAATTTCTGAAAGTAGCGCGTCTTTGGGTAGAGCGGCTTGGTAAGCCACAAGGCTGCGTAGCCCAGAGCGAATCCGAGAAAAAAATCGCTGATGCGTCCGCTCTCCAACAGAGCGGTGAAAACTGCTGCAAAGGCGATGTTGAGAACGAAAAGATTCATGGCGTACCTCCCAGTACGGCCGCCACGTAGTGCCGGGGTTCCAGCAATTGCCAGGCGGCCGTATCGGCGAACCGGATTACCGGGTCCATGAAAACCCCCAGAAGAAGGGTGAATCCCGCCAAGACCAGCACCGGCGCCAGCATCCAGGCGGAGACTGGCGCACCGGCATCCGACGGTCCCCCGGGGTCTGCCGGGTAGGGTTTCCAAAACACTTCGGCCCAAATTTTAACCATCGAAAAAAGGGTCAGCAGCCCGACTGCGGCCGCTAGAACGGCCATGGCATACTGCGCGCTTTCCAGGCTGGCCCGGATGATCAGCAGCTTGGCCCAGAAACCCGACAGGGGCGGCATGCCGGCCAGGGCCAGGGCCGACACCAGAAAGCCGACGGCGATGAGGCCGTGGGACTTATAGAGGCCGCCGACCTTTTCAAGATGAAAGGAGCCGGCGGCATGCCGCACCAGCCCGCTGACCAGGAAAAGGTTCGCCTTGGCCAGAATGTTGTGCAGCAGGTAAATGATAGCCCCGGCAACGGCCGCAGGCGTGAGCAGGGCCAGCCCCAGCACCATGTAGCCGATCTGGCTGATGATGTGAAAAGAAAGAATCCGGCGTATCTCCATCTGGGCCGCGGCGCTGACCACGCCGAACAGCATGGTAAATCCCGCCGTCACCAGCAGGATCGTGTGAGTAAAACCGGCATCGGCGGTAAATACCAGGGTAAACATGCGAATCAGGGCATAGACGCCCACCTTGCTCAGCAGGCCTGAAAAAAAAGCCGCCACTGTCGCCGGCAGGGTGGGATAGGCCGCCGGAAGCCAGAAAAAGAGGGGAAAAAGCGCCGATTTGATCGGAGCTTCCCTCCGCCGGTGCCGGGAGCTTGGCGGCTGCCGGTCCGCCGGCGACGCGATTCACGGCTTGTTTTCACGCCGGGCGGGGGAAATGAACCTGAACGGCGAGCACGTCCAGTTTTCAGGACAGCGTCCCGCAAATCGGATGGTTTGCTCGCAGGAGCAACGCTCGGAAAACCCGGATGCGGCGCTCATTGGGGACGCGCAAAGGGTTTCTCAGGTTGGTATCATTTTTGCATCTCATGTGCGAAGAGAATGATGCGAGGCATTTGATTCTCCGTGCGCTTTCTGTTGCAGGATTCCAATCTGAACTTCATCTTCGAGCGCTCTCTGTCCGGAACGTTTTTTCCGCCGGCCACGGCCACACGGATTCTTCCTGCGCTTCGCTACGAGTCGAAAATCGACCGGTAATGGACTCCCCGGTTCGGGATGAAGCTCCTGTTGAATACGGCCTCTGCTTCTCACGTGCCTGCTCCGGCCCGCATCATTCTCATTCTTTCGACCGTGCGCGGGTCCCCCCCGCCGACAGCTCCCTCAAAAGAAGACCTGGAAGCGCCCCTGGAAGATTTCGCCGCTGCCGTTCTCGATATCGGGTGAGGCGCGCTCCAGGACTTCCGGGTGGACGTAGTTGAACATGAAACTAGCATTCTTGTTGAGGTACCAGTTGAGACCGGCCGTGAAGTTTTGCTCTTCGCCTCCCTGTACGAGCCCGTCATTCAAATCGATGTA